>Ga0326727_10012425_pt1 | contig 19393 bp, 16 predicted proteins | sample MB2enrmetagenome_FD_207643 | JGI IMG/M metagenome (GOLD analysis project Ga0326727, IMG submission 207643) | Lab enriched peat soil microbial communities from McLean, Ithaca, NY, United States - MB29MY | ecosystem: Environmental > Terrestrial > Soil > Wetlands > Peat | place: USA: New York...
GACAAGTCGGCGAATGCAGCCACCGGCACGGTTCGCTATCACAAGACGCTGGAGGGATCGTCGCTGGAACAGGCGGTGGATGCCAGCTACGATGTGCGCACGGCCAGCCGCGAGCTCGGCTCCGATTTCGTGTACACGCGGCACCGTGTGAAGGCGCGATATACTGCGGCGCATAACCGGCACCAACTGGAGCTCGGCTTCGAGGGCGGCGCAGTCGTCGGCACTGCGCCCATGTTCGACCGATTCGCGCTTGGCAGCACCACAACGCTGCAAGGCTGGGACAAATTCAATCTCGATCCGGTGGGCGGAAGCAGAGTGGCCGACGGGTCGCTGACTTACAAATACCGCGCTATGCGGGTGTTTTACGACACTGGCGCGGTGTGGGATCGGGGCGAGCGCGTCTCGCCCAAGCAATCTCTTGGAGCGGGGCTCGAAGGGAATCTGGGCATACTGGGACATAACGAGTTCCTGGTGGCATGCGCCTTTCCGCTGAATCAGGGACGTCCGGAGCCGATGTTCGTCGCAGGTATGAACTTCTGATTCGTGTATCGCATTCGTGGATCGCTCGCGCGCTGCTGTTTGCCGTCGCGTGCACGGCAGAGCTGTATCCGATGCGCGTGTCCGACGAAGACCTGTACGTGGTGCGCGCGAATGAGGAGCTTCGAGTGGACGCGCCGCGCATCCATTTCCTCTCCGGCCAGCCGCTCGCCCGCCTTCATGACGGCATGAGCGTGCCGTTCGATTTTCAGCTCTCTCTGTTCAACGGGACGCGTGACACGCTGTTTCGCCGAACTGTGGAGCGGTTTGTGGTGAGCTACGCGCTGTGGGACGAGAACTTCAAAGTGGTGCGCGTTCGCGGCGCCGGGCGGACTGGACTCTCCGCCAGCGAGGCGGAACGCTGGTGTCTCGAAAACCTGAAGGTCTCGACGGCGGGGATTCCCCCAGGCAATAAGTTATGGGTCCGGCTGGAGATTCGCGCGCAGGATTCACCCGAGGAAACCACGGCTACCGACGATCCCGGCATCAGCCTCTCCCATCTCATTGATCTTTTCGCGCGGCCCGCCCGTAATCCCCAGCATTGGGCGCTCGACTCCACCGCGTTTCGCCTCGAAGACCTGGAGCGTTGATATGCGCCGGCTGCGAACCAGACTGATCTTCGCGTTCGCGGCGTCGACGCTCGTGCCGGTGGCGATCACCTTCTGGGTGGCGCTCTCACTGCTGAATCGCAGCCTCGAATACAACGCCCTGCGCGAACTGGATGAGACGTCCCAGGCACTGGCGCAAACAGGCCGCGAATACTATCGCGCGGCCCGCACGCTGCTCAAACAGCGCATCGCGGAGAAGAAGCTGGAGCCGGTGACCTATGCGGCGGCGCAGCAGGCCACATGGCCCGCCGACATTCGCGATTTCCACGACGGCAACGAGCCGGAGACCTTCGCGCTGGCGGGAAATCAGGGCGATCGGCTCGATTACCTGGTTCGCCAGGGCGGCGATGTACTGCGGTATTCGATGCCGCTGGATGGCATGTCCATGGGCCATCTTTCCCGCGTGTACAGCCGGGCGCGCGGTGTTGTCGACCGGCGCGACAATCCACGCCGCGGCCTCTTTGGCGCCTTTCTCGCGATCGCCATCGCCGTGTGGCTGCTCTCACTGGGCGTGGTGATCTACTGGGCGCACCGTATCAGCCAGCCGATTCGCGATCTGACCAGTGGTTTGTCCGAAGTGGCCGGCGGCAACCTGGAATTTCGAGTAAGGTCTTCCAGCGACGACGAGATTGGCGCTGCCGCGCGCGCCTTCAATCGCATGACCTCCGAGCTGCAGCACGCCCGCGACCGTCTGGTGCAGGCCACGCGCCTGGAGAGCTGGCAGGCTGTGGCGCGCAAGATGGCGCATGAAGTGAAGAACTCGCTCACGCCCATTCGGCTCACCATGGAAGAGATCGCCGCCCGCGGAAGCGAGAATCAGCCGGAGTTTCTGCAGCAGGCCGCGCAGATCGTTGTGGACGAGGTCATGTCGCTGGAGCGGCGCGTGAGCGCGTTCTCGCAATTTGCCAGCGAACCACCAGTGTGCCCGAGCCCGGTGGATGTCAATTCCCTTCTCGAAGACCGCATTGCGTTTCTGCGCAAGTCGCACCCCGAGGTTCGTTATCAGATTCGGCTGTGCGACGATCACCCGCTGGCGTTCGCCGATGAGGATCTGGTGCGCGGTGTCGTAACGAACCTTCTGGAGAACGCCGCGCAAGCCGCGCGCCCGGGCGGAAGCGTACTCAGCATGACCGCAACGGAAAATGGTCACGTGCGAATTGAAGTGCACGATTCCGGCCCCGGACTCAGCGCGCTGGCGCGCAGCACGCTTTTTCAGCCAACGATTTCGTTCAAGCAGAACGGCATGGGCCTCGGACTTTCCATCGCGCATAAGGGCGCGGTGCTCTCCGGCGGAGATATTCAGCTTGTGCCCGGCGAACTGGGCGGCGCCGCGTTTCGCGTGGTGCTCCCGCGGGCGAAGCAGGAGACATGACCCCAAGGCGAATCCTCATTCTCGACGACGAACAGAACATCTGCCGGACGCTTCGGCTGATTCTGGAGCACGAAGGATACGCGGTGTCGACTGCCTCGTCTCTGGCCGACGCGAAGGGCGAAGTCTCGCGCGCCGACGCCATGCTGATTGACGTGCGCCTGCCCGACGGCAGCGGCATCGATTTTCTCCGTCAGGTGCGGCAGGTGGATGGCGACACGCCGGCCATCATGATTTCCGGGCATGGCACCATCGCCGAAGCAGTGGACGCAACGCACGCCGGAGCATTCGATTTCCTGGAGAAGCCGCTCAGCCGCGATCGCGTATTGCTGGCCCTTCGCAATGCTCTCGAGCGATCGACACTGCGGCGCGAAAACGAACGCCTGCGGGAGCTGACCGGCTGCGGACCGCGTATGATCGGATCGTCACCCGTTTTCCAGCGCGTGCTGGAACAGGCCACCATGGCGGCAAGGTCCGACGCGCGCATTCTGCTGATGGGCGAATCGGGCACCGGCAAGGAGCTGCTCGCGGCGCATGTCCATCGCGAGAGTCCGTTCGCCGATGGACCCTTCGTCAAGGTGAACTGCGCGGCCATTCCCGGCGAACTGCTGGAGAGCGAACTGTTCGGCCATGAAAAAGGATCGTTCACCGGCGCGGTGACCGCGCGCAAGGGTAAGTTCGAGCTGGCCAACGGCGGCACCATTTTCCTTGACGAAGTGGGCGACCTGCACGCGTCGTCACAAGCCAAGCTGCTGCGGGTCCTACAGGAGGGCGAGTTCCATCGCGTGGGCGGCGAGCAGGCCATTCGCGTGACTGTGCGCGTGATCTCAGCGACCAACCGCAACCTGGCGGACCTTGTGGAGCAGCAGAAGTTTCGCGAGGATCTGTACTACAGGCTTTGCGTTGTGCCCATTCGCGTCCCGTCTTTGCGGGAGCGGCCGGTCGATATTCGTACGATGGCCGAGTACTTCCTCGAAGAGTTTTGCACGCGCAACAATTTCCGGCCGAAACAGTTCGATGCCGACGTGTTTCCTTTGCTCGAATCATGGCACTGGCCCGGTAATGCGCGTGAGTTGCGGAACGCGGTGGAGCGCATGGCGATTCTCACAGCGGGGAACCTGCTAACTGAGGAATCGATACCAGTCGAGATTCGCATCGCCCTGGACGTGCCGCCGCCATCGAATCTGAAGGAGACGCGCGCCTCCGCCGAGCGCGAACACATCGTCCGGGTGCTGGAAGAGACCAACTGGAACGTTTCCGGCGCCGCCCGCGTGCTGGGCATGGAGCGGACCAACCTGCACAAGCGCATCCGCGCTCTCGGCATCGTGAGAGGGAAGGTGCACGGGGTGGCGGAGTAGGGGGAGGCGCGGCGAAACCTGCGCATGTTCTGTCATTGAGGCCAAACGCGGCTTCGCCGCGTGTCCCATTGTCCACGAAAGCTCATATCGCATTGGCCCTGATCGGCGATAATGGCCGAGCGGCCATGCCCCTCCCCTACAGCAAGCGCGAGCAGCGCGGCTGGTACATGTACGACTGGGCGAATTCCACATTCGCCACCACCGTCGTCACGTTATTCCTGGGGCCGTATCTCACCGCTCTGGCGAAGGCAGGCACCGGCGCTGACGGGTACATCCACCCGCTGGGCATCCCCGTCGACCCGCGGTCGTGGTGGAGTTATCTGGTCTCGCTCTCGGTGCTCACTCAGGTGGTGGTGCTGCCGATTCTGGGAACGGTGGCGGACTTCAGCCCGCACAAGCGGCGGCTGATGGGCGTGTTCGCGTACATCGGCGCGCTGGCGACCACGGCGATGTTCCTGCTCACCGGAGGAGCCTGGCTGGCCGGCGGCCTGTTGTTCCTGATTGCGAATCTGGCGTTCGGCGCTTCCATTGTCATCTACAACTCGTTCCTGCCGGATATCGCGCCGCCAGAGGACCGCGACGCAGTGTCGTCGAAAGCGTGGGGCATCGGATATCTCGGCGGCGGCCTGTTGCTTGCGCTGAACCTCGTCTTGTTCGCCAGGTCCGCTTCGCTGGGCATCTCCGAAGGGCTCGCCGTGCGCATCAACCTGGCGTCGGCGGGCGTGTGGTGGGCGGTGTTCACGCTGATTCCGCTGGCCTGCCTTCGTGACCGTCCTCCGGGCCGCGTACGCCAGGCCCATGAGGGTCTCACCAGCACATTCCGCGCATTCGCCGCTACCCTGCGCGAGATGCGCCGTTACCCGCAAACGCTGCGGTTCCTGATCGCGTACCTTATCTACAACGACGCCGTGCAGACCGTGATCACGCTGTCCGCGCAGTTCGGCAATGACGAGCTGAAGCTCCCGATGGCCGACCTGACCATGGTGATCCTGATGGTGCAGTTCGTAGCGTTCTTCGGCAACATCCTGTTCAACTGGATCGCGCAGTGGATCGGAGCGAAGCTGGCGGTCATCGTCAGCCTGGTGATCTGGACCGGCGTGCTGGTGGATATGTACGTCTCAGTGCGCAATCGCACGCAATTCTTCATCGCGGCCGCGGTTGTGGCCATCGTGCTGGGAGGCACGCAGGCGCTGAGCCGTTCGCTGTTCGCGCAGATGATCCCGAAAGGCCGCGAAGGCGAGTACTTCAGCGTGTACGAGATCAGCGACAAGGGCACAAGCTGGCTGTGCCCTCTGCTGTTCGGTCTGGCGCTCCAGTTCACCGGGAGCTACCGGCTGGCGATTCTCTCGCTGGTGACGTTCTTCGCCGGAGGCCTGCTGCTGCTGGCAACGGTGAACGTGCGCCGCGCGGCGATCGAGGCGGCCGCAGTATGAGCAGAGCCCCTTCTCAGCTTGCGGCTGCCTGAGTCTGACGGATCTGCGCCCGTATTGCCTTCATGCGCTCACGCATCGCCGCGGCGCGCTCGCGGCCGGACGGCGTTGCATCGATCAGCTTTTCCAGGTTAATCAAATTCCGTGGTCCAAAGGACTGGCGCAACTGAGCCAGCAGCGGCTCTATCTTTGCGAACACGCCGATGTGCTCACCGTTCGCGTCGTCGAAGAATTCCAGGCTGATGGCCCCGTTGTTCACCAGGGCGGCAGCCATGTCCCAATAAGTCCACACCATTCGCAAATGGCCGCTGTGGTCTCCGAACATAGCGCTGTTGACATCGGCGATCGATTCCGGATTGAACTCCCGGAAATACCAGTCGCGCGCCGTACGCATGGTGGCTTCGCGGCGCAAATCGTACAGCTTCAGAATGAGATCGGCTTCATCGTGTTTCGACATGGAGATTGGTCCTCGATTAATTCACTGATTCGCAACTCATCGGCGGGAGTCGCCTTGTCAGGATAGCAGGCCAGCTACGGAGCCCTACTTTTTCGGTTCGCTCGACGGAGGAGGAGCGGGCGCTCGCTGTTCGCTGCTGGGCGGCACAATTCCCTTGATGCGGAGGTATGTGACCATGTTGCCGTAATGCTCATCGGTGTGCGCGTTGTTGATGGAGAGGACCGTCAACTTCGGCATGCTGCGTCCCATGAACTTCACAAGTTCCAGTCCCTTCGTGTCGGTCATCCCCGCATAGACCTTCCCGCAGTATGTAACCGCGTCCTTCATCGCCTGCACCAGATCGGCTTTGCTGGTCTTGGTCTTCTCCACGCTGGTGGCCGGCGGCGGATCGCCCGCGACAATCGCGCAAAACATGTTATTCGCATCGGCGATGTGGCCGATGAGCTGGCCGAATGTGCGCACCTCCGGCACGGGCTGGAATGAGTAATTCGCTTCCGGCATTTTTTCGGCGCCGGCAATCACGTTGTGGGCGAAAAAGCCGTATATGGTTTGCTCGCCGGTCGTGAGCGGATTCGCCGGAGGAGCCTGCTGCGCGGAACATGTCAGCACAGCCACGAAGAAAGACATCAGGGTTTTTTTCATGGGGATCTCTGTGCGATTATGACACACAGCACCCCATCACAAGGAGGCCCATGAAGAGCCTGAAGATTGCTTCACTATGCGCGTTCTGCGCCGCGTTCGCGTTTGCCGCCGACGCGCCGGCGAACCATGCCGATGTGTTCGCGAGCCACTGGAAAACCGGGGGCGAGTACACCATCGCCATCGCCGAACAGATGCCAGCCGAATCCTACGGGTTCAAACCGGTCCCCGAAGAGATGAGCTTCGCCGAGCAACTGCTGCACATCGCCGAGGTGAATATCTACTTCTTCTCGACGATCACCGGCGACAAATTCACGGAATCGAAACCAACCGTCCTGGATAAAGGTTCCGTGCTGAAGTATGTGCGCGATTCGTTCGCCTGGACCAATGCCGAGCTGGCGAAGGTCACTCCGGATGAGCTCCAGAAATCGTACTCGATGGAAGGGGGCCAGATGTCCGGCCACGAGATGCTGATGCTGGCGTGGAATCACACGACGCACCATCGCGGGCAGTTGATCGTTTATCTGCGGCTCAAGGGCATCAAGCCCACCGATTACAAGTTCTGATCACGGTTGCGCCGGCGCGGCCGTTTGCGTGCGGATGGCATTGATGTTGGTACCGATGATTTCACCGGACACCACCAGCTCGACGCGCCGGTTCTGCTGCCTGCCCGCGGCGGTATTGTTATCGGCGACAAAGTTGGTCTTGCCGAAGCCCTGCGCGCTGACATTGCCATCGGCGATGCCCTGAGACAGCAGGAAATCGCGAACGGAATCGGCGCGCCGCTCGGAGAGACGCTGATTGAACGCATCCGACCCGACATCGTCGGTGTAGCCTTCCACTTGCAGCCGCAATCCGGGATGCGAGAGGATGATGCCGGACAAACGTGCCAGCTTCTCGCGCGTGACCGGCTTCAGGTCCCAGCGGCCGCTGGCGAACAAGACGTCGGACATGTTGATGATCAGGCCGCGCGCGGTGTCGCGCGTTTGCAGCACTTGATTGAACTCATCCAGAAGCTGTTGACGGAGCTGGGCCTGATCCTGCTCGGCTTTCTGACGCAGACGGTCGGCCTCGGCGGCCGATTGGCGGGCCTTTTCCGCCTCCACGGCGAGTTGCGGGCGGGCGGCATCGGCATCCGCCTTGGCCTGCAAAGCCGCCGCGCGTTGACGATCCGCTTCCTCGGCGGCAGCCTGGGCTGCTGCCTTGGCCTGCTCGGCGGCCTGACGATCCGCTTCCGCCTGGGCACGGCGTGCAGCTTCATCGCGAGCTTCCGCCTCGGCTTTGGCACGCTGCTGGGACTCAGCCTCGGCTCTGTCGCGCGCGGCTTTCTCTCTCGCCGCGGCGGCCTGGCGCTCCTGTTCCTGGTGTTCGGCGATCTGCCGTCGAACGGCGATCACGCGGGCGTCCTCTGCGCGCACCGCCGCTTCACGCGCCATAGTGATTACCGGTTTTTGACCGGGCTTCTGTACCTGGTATTTTTCGGCCTGCTGCAGAGCGGCATCGGCCTTCTGATAGCTGTCCGGCGCGTACTGATCGGCGCCCGCCACCTTGGCGATCTGCAGCGCGTTCTCAGCTTCCAGCAGCTCGCGCGGAAGCTTCTTGCCCACGTCGACAGGAACGAATCCGGGCGCCTGCCCCTTCATCGTGTACACGCCGCGCGGAAGTAACTCGTACTTCGCTTCGACAGATTCGATGACGCCGCGAGTGTCCTGCCGGACCTCATTTTCCATTACGACAACATCGCTCGGCTGGGTCACCGCGTAGTACGGCTCGGCGGTGACGATCATGCCGAACGTTTGGAGGTCGCTGGTGGTCTTGATGCTGCTCTGCGACCCCATCCCCCAATCGTTCAGCGTCAGCTCGCCTAACGGCAGGGCGCGACCATCCGGCGATATGGCCCAGAGGACGTACGTCAGGTACTCGGGCCCGAAGCTCTGCGGGGCGACCAGATTGTGGAACGTTGCCGAGACCCGGATATCGCCCTTTTCGCTCTCAACCGTGGCGTCGCCCTTACCCTGCGGCATGAGCGCGGTACCCCGGAAATCGATCTTTGTGGACCCGCCGCGATGCAGATAGTTGACCGCCTGCGTGGTGCGGGCGACGACCTCCACTTTGAAGATCGTGCCAATGTCCTCGGCCTGATCCTGCGCCGGAGCAGGTACCGATGTGGGATTAGGCGGCGCGCTGGCCGGTTCGTTCTGGCCCGCCAGCAAGGCTGCCGCGACTGCCGTAGTCACTGCGAGTTGTTTGAACATAGTGTCACCTGCGTTAGACTCTCAGGACAGGATAGCGGTTTCAGGGGGCGGGCGCGAAGCAGCCTCAGGCAAAGACAGGAGACGGGCAGCCCTGGTTGCTGGGTGAAAACGCGCTTTTCGCAATTGCGGAACTTCCTATTTATTCGTTGAGCGATTTCGGGTAATCTATAACTTCCATCTGCGATGATTGCGGCGCTTTCTCAGGATATTCGCTACGCGGTGCGCGGTTTTCTCAGAACGCCGGGCTTCACGGCGGTCGCTTTATTAGTGTTGGCTCTGGGCGCGGGCGCGAATACCGCGATATTCAGCATCACCAACGCGGTGCTGTTTCGCCCGTTGCCGTTTCGCGAGCCTGACCGGCTGGTGGCCATCTGGGAGAGCGCTAAGAACCTGGACCCGAAGACGATGATTTCGCCGCGCGATCTGGACGCCTGGCGGAGCCGTAATCAAAGCTTCGAGGCTCTGGCCGGTTACCGGCCGTGGGAATACAGTTGGACGGGTATTCCCCAGGCGCAAAAGATCACCGGTGAAATCGTCACGCTGGATTTCTTTGCGGGCCTCGGTGTTGCGCCGCGGCGCGGCCGGGTGTTCGATTCGCGGGATATGACCGGTCCGGCGGGCGCCGTCGTCAGCTACTCATTCTGGAAGACTCAACTCGGCGGTGGTGAAGACGTCCTCGGACGGAACCTCATTCTGGACGGGACGCCTTACACGGTTATCGGCGTGATGCCGCCGGGCTTTCAGTTTCAGCCGCCACGTGCCGTGCTGTGGACCCTGTTCACGCCATCGAGCGAGTTTTCCCGTGTCTGCCCTCCGCTGGAACACGGTTTCCTTATGTTCGGGCGCATGCGGCCGGGCATTACGACAACCGCAGCACGAACAGACCTGCTGCGCATCCGGCGAGCGCTGGAAGCCATCGAGCCGGAATTCATCACCGACGCCGGTGTGATCGTGACTCCTTTGCAGGAGGACCTGGCCGCGCTGGAAGGAAACCTGCGCCCGGCGCTGCTGACGCTGTTCGCAGCAGTGGTGTTCGTGCTGCTGATTGCGTGCGCAAACGTGGCCAGCCTCATGCTTGGCCGCTCCGCGGAACGCCAGAAAGAGATCGCTCTGCGCGCCGCGCTCGGATGCGGACGCTGGCGCATCGTGCGCCAGATGCTCACCGAAAGCATCCTGCTCTTCACCACGGGAACGCTGCTGGGCGCGATGCTAGCGTGGGCGGGGCTGTATTGGTTTCGCCGCGCCGCGCCAATCCTGCTACCGGCGGGCGCGGAGATTCGGCTGGACCTGCCCGTGCTGGTGTTCGCGCTATCCATGGCCCTGATCACCGGAATCGTCTTCGGACTTCTCCCAGCGCTGCAGGCATCGCGGCTGGATCTCAACGGTGTTCTCCGGGAAAGCGGCCGATCGTCGCGAGGCCTGCGCAGCCAGCGCGCCCGCAGCCTGCTGGTGGTCACGGAAGTGGCGCTGTCGCTGATGTTGCTGGCGGCGGCCGGACTGGTGATTGAGAGCTTTGTTCGCCTGCGCAGCGAGCCGCTGGGGTACCGCATCGATCATGTGGTGAGCATGGCGGTGGACGTGCCCGAGAACGTTTACCGGAAACCGGAGCAGCGCCTGGCTCTCATCGATCGCATTCTGGATCGCCTGCGCGGCCTTTCTGGGGTTGAGCCGGCATTTGTCTGCAGCGCGATTCGCGAGATTCTCCTGGTGGAACGCAGACCGATGCCGACGTCGCCCGCCGCGTACGTCATGATCGATGGCGACTTCATGACGCCGGAGTATTTTCATATCCTCGGCGTGCCGTTGGTGCGTGGCCGCTACCCGGACGAGCGCGACAACGAGACCGGCGAAAAAGTAGTGGCGATTAACCAGGAACTGGCCAGGCGCTATTTCGGAGGCGAGGACCCCATCGGGCAACGCATCGCTTTCGGAGAACCCTCCGATCACACCGCATGGATGCGCATTGTCGGAATTGTGGGCAGCACCAGGCGCATCAGTTCGTTCAACGAGATGGAGTGGGAAACCGCTGCGATGGCTTTCGCGCCGCTCCGCCAGGCCGAGCCCATGTACTCGGTGTACCTGCACGTGATCGCTCGCGCCGACGCGTCACGCTATCCCGATCCCCACCGCTTTCTCGCCGACGTGAGTTCCGGCATACGCGATGTCGATCCGAACCTGGTGGTTTATCGCGCGCGCACCATGGAAGATCAGGTGTACAAAGCGGCCCAAGGCCCGCGTTTCCGGGCAGTCTTACTGGGCGGCTTCGCGCTGTTGGCAGTGATCCTCGCTTCGGTAGGCTTGTATGGCGTGATCTCCCAGTCGGTAGTGCAACAGACTCAGGAGATCGGCATTCGCATGGCCATTGGGGCGCCGCCTGGCTATGTTCAGCGGATGGTGGTTAGACGTGGACTGCTGCTTGCTGGCGCGGGGGTGGTGCTCGGCATTGCCGGCTCGCTGATGCTTTCGCGCTTGCTGACATCGCTTCTCTATGGCGTGAGTGCGACAAATCCACTCACGCTCGCGGCAGTATCGGCTCTCATGCTGGTTGTGGCGGTATTGGCGAGTTGGGCCCCAGCGTATCGCGCCACACGGATCGATCCGGTGCGCACGCTGCGGCACGAATAAGACACGGCTGCGCCGCGCGTCCCCCTATTGGCTTTCTTCGCGGCCCATGTAGAGCTCGCTCACGGCGCTGCGATAGTTCTCCAGGACTCGATTGCGGCGCACCTTCATCGTCGGCGTCAGCTCGCCGGACTCGATGCTGAAATCGCGCTCGAGTATGCGGAACTTGCGCACGCGCTCGAACTCGGCAAGCTGGCGGTTCGCTTTGGCGACGGCCTTTTGGACAGCCTGCTGCACCGGCTGAGCTGAGACAATCTCGGCCATCTCGCGTCCTTTATACTCGCTCATTCCCGCAAGAGCTTCCGCGTTGGCCGTGTTGATAGTGACCAGCGCGGTGACGTATGGCAGCCGGTCGCCGATGAGCACCACCTGATTGATCACCGGCTCGGTCTTGAACAGCATCTCGATACGCGAAGGATAGATCTTCTTGCCGTTCGACGACACGATGAGTTCCTTCTTACGGCCGGTGATGTAGACGTATCCGTCGGCGTCGATTTCGGCAATGTCGCCTGTGTAAAGCCAGCCGTCACGCAGCACCCCGGAGGTGGCGTCGGCATCTTTGTAATAGCCGAGGAACAGGCAGGGGCTTTTCACGAGCAGTTCCCCATCCTCAGCGAGACGCAGCTCGACGCCGGGAAGGGCCGGACCAATGCTGCCGGGTTTTGACCGCCCGATCGGGTTGAACGAAACCACGCCGCCTTCGGTGAGGCCGTAGCCTTCGATGAGCGGCATTCCGATCGCCGAGTAGAACTCGGCGAGCTCGCGTCCCAGCGGCGCTGCACCGGACGCCGCGATGCGAAGCCTGCCGCCGAGGCGTTCGCGCACCTTCGAGAACACGAGGCGATTGGCGAGTTTCAATGCACGCGCCATCCAGGCTGGAGCGGGCTTGCCCTGCTGGCGAAGTCTTCCCGCTTCCATGCCGAGGCCCAGCGAAAAATAGAACATGCGCCGGGCCACCGCGCTGCGTTTCTTGATTTCGTTGCTGACGCTGGCGTAGACTCGCTCCCACACACGCGGCGGCGCAAGGAAGAACGTCGGACGAACGCGCCGGAACTCGGACGGCATCTTCGACAGCCCTTCGGAAAACCAGACCGAACAGCCCATGCGAATGGGCACCAGTTCCACTACCACGCGTTGCGCGATGTGCGCTGAGGGCAGGAACGCGATGGTGCAATCCTCAGGCGTCAGGGGGAGAACCACCGGACCCATATCGATATTGCTCACCAGCGCGCGATGCGACACCAGGCCCATCTTGGGCTCGCCGGTGGCTCCCGAGGTCAGATACAGAATGGCGGGATCGTCCGGTTGCATCTGAGCCTGAATTCGGTCGAAGTAGCCAGCGTCCTGAGCAAGCGCCCGGCGGCCCTCGTCGCGCAACTCGTCGAGCGTGATGGCTTCCTGACCAGGTTCGATCGCGCCCGTGAGCAGGACCCATTTCACGTTTAACCCATCAGGTCCGGCTGCTCCCTGGAGTGCGCGCATAGCTATGGCATCTTCGGCGAAAATCATCCGCGCGTCGCTGTGATGCAGGTTGCGAATCTGATCGGGAAGCGGGTAGCTGGTGTAGAGTGCGGCCGCAACGGCGCCCGCTGCCATGATGCCGAGATCGGCCAGATAAAACTCCGCGCGAGTTTCGGCGAAGAGGGCAACCTTGTCGCCTTTGCGAATGCCGAGCAGGTGCAATCCGCAGGCGATCTCGCGGGCAATGCGGCAGTAATCGCCCCACGTGTAAGTCCGGTAGCCGCCCTTTCCATCGGGCTGGTGCAGTGCCGGTTTATCGCCCCAGTTCCGGGCCGCATCCTCCAGAACGGTGTAGACGGTCCGCGGGGTCATCGTAAAAATGCTAACACTCCCGCTCGTCACCGCTCTGAAAAGACGATGCCGCAGAATGAAGAGATGCCCTTTGAACAGGAGTTGGCCGTGGCCCGCGAGGCGTCTGAGATAGCCGCGGAGATCGCCCAGCGGTTGCAGCCCGACGTGGTGCCCGAGGTGAAACCCGATGCCTCGCCGGTAACCGAAGCGGATCGGCAATGTGAGCGCGCCATCGTGGAGCGCATTCGCCGCGACTTCCCCGATGACGGAATTCTTGCCGAGGAAGGCAGCGCGGCGCCGAGCCGGAACGGCCGCAAGTGGATTATCGATCCGATCGACGGTACGCGCGATTTCGTGCGTGGCACGCCGCTGTGGGCCAATTTGATCGCGCTGGAGCAGGAGGGCGAAGTGGTGTTGGGCGTGGTGAATCTCCCTTGCCTGGGCTGGTTCTGTCATGCAATCAGAGGCACGGGCGCATATCGCAACGGGAAGCGGATGCACGTGTCGAAGAGAACGCGCGTGGAAGAATCGATCTTTTGCGCGAACGCGTTCAATCATCTTGCGGGGATGCCGTTTCACGATCGTCTGCTCGACTGGATGGCGCGGTTCTGGGCGATCCGCGGGATGGGCGGCGCGGCCGACGCGATGATGGTGGCCGGCGGCGAGGTGGAAGCGTGGATCGAACCGGAGGCGAAGCCATGGGATTTCGCTCCCCTGAAGATTATCGGCGAGGAAGCGGGCGCGGTGTTTTTCGATCTGGCGGGCGGCCGCGACATCTACTCGGGAGGCGGCGGTCTGTGCGTGCCGGCGTTGGAAACGGAAGTGCGCAAACTGGTCGGCTGGTAGCTCAGGGCCGCTTGAGATCCGCGCGGCGTCTCCACTCGAACAACACAACGCCAGCGGCAACGGAAACGTTCAGCGAAGCGACCGCGCCGGCCATGGGGATGCGCACCACCACGTCGCAATGGGCACGCACGTTCTGATGCAGTCCATGTCCCTCGCCGCCGAGCACGAAGGCGGTGGGCGTGGCGTAGTCGATCTCGTGATAGAGCTGGTCGCCGCGTTCATCGAGGCCATAGGTCCAGAAGCCGCGCTGCTTCAGTTTCTCCAGGGTTTGAGTGATGTTGCCGGTTCTCACGATGGGAAGGTATTCGAGCGCTCCGGCTGCGGCTTTCGATACTGTTTCGGTTATGCCGGTGGCACGGCGTTCGGGAATGATTACTGCGTCCGCCCCTGCCGCATGCGCGGTTCGTACGATGGCTCCCAAATTGTGCGGATCTTCGACGCCGTCGAGGACCACCACCAGCTTCGCGGATTCGCCAATGGATTCAAGATCGGCATAGCCGTGCTCGGCCGCGAATGCGATCACTCCCTGGTGGTTGGCCTTCGCCGCTGCCCGATCCAGCGCCGCGCGAGGCTCAAAGCGTACCAGCGTACCGTCGCGGCGGCACAGGTCGATGAGTTCCTGAATGCGCGGACCGCCGGCTCCGCGCGCGATCAGCACGTGATCCAAATGCCGCCCCGCGCGCAGGGCTTCGCGAACCGGATGAATGCCTGCGATGACGTCCACCAATCCAGATTACGTGTTCTTGCGGCGGGATACTGGGAGTTCATGAGTGAGTCCCCGGAAGTCTTCGAGCTGGCCATCGCCGTGGCGCCGGCCGACATCGATCAACTCGGGCACGTGAACAACGTGACCTACGTGCGCTGGGTGCAGGACGCAGCGGTGGCGCATTGGACCTCCGCCGCCCCCGCCGCGGATCAGGCACAACTGTTCTGGGTTGTAGTCCGGCACGAGGTCGATTACAAGCGGCCGGCAGTGCTTGGCGACCGGGTCGTCGCCAGAACATGGGTGGGGACGGCGAGCCGCATTCGCTTCGAACGCCACACCGAGATTGTCCGAGCAAGTGATCGCACTTTGCTCGCGAAGGCGCTGACGATCTGGTGTCCGATGGATGCACAGACAGGAAAGCCGGCGGCGGTCAGCGCGGAAGTGCGGGCGCGCTTTTCGGTCGCCTCGAAATAGATCATTGCCCCTCGCTCGTGCTGGTGGATGGGCCGAAGCCGCAACGCTCGCGCATGCCCTGCCGCAATCGTTCCCGCTCCTCCGGAGTCATGTGGTCACGACGACGACGCCAGTTGGGACCAGGGGAACCGTGGCTTCCCCACCCGCCGAAGAGAATCCGGCACAGCACGAGCATTCCAAGCGCCTGCCAAAAGGTGATCTGATGCCAGCCGAAGAGCGGCGGCAGCAGCCAATTCCACAGTTGCCGCACTATTTCGCCGCCGAGCGCGATAAACAGCGGTATCGCCACAATCGCCAGCGGAGCTATCCAAATCCATTTCTTTTTCATGTTCAGTTCCTCACGCTTTCGTAAATTCGTCGTAGATACTTTGCAGCCGCTCGCGCAGACGCAGCAACGCATATCGTTTGCGGGAGAGCAGCGTATTCACGCTTACGCCGGTCCCGGCGGCGATCTCTTTGAAGCTGCGCCCTTCCAACTCGTGCGCAACGAATACTTCGCGCTGCTCCTTGGGCAGCTCGCCGATCGCCAACTCAAGTTCATCGAGAAGAACGTGGCGGGCATACAGCGCCTCCGGCCCGGCATCTGGTGAAGGCAGCAGGTCTTCCAACTGCGGTAGTTCGTCGTCCTCCACCGCCGCGGCGATGTCGCTGAAGCTCTCCGGCTTCTTCTGGCGAAACAAGTCCGTGATGCGATTGCGCGCCACGCGAAACAGCCAGCCGGTGACATGGTCGATCGGCATCAGCAGGCGGTTCGCTTCAACCAGCTTGAAGAAGACGTCCTGCAGAATGTCCTCAGCGTCGCCGGGGTCGGGCACGCGCCGCCGAATGAAGTTGCGCAGCCGGGATTGCTCCCGCTGTACCGCCTCGTAGATCCGCTGATCCTGTTCGGGCGCCATCTGCTCCGGACTCGCCGTGTCCTTCACCTACCATTGCAGACGAATGAGCGGCGTGGATATTGTGGGGAGGCACCCAATGGTGGAGAAACTATCGGCATCGTTTCGGCCCGAGAAGCAGATCCGCGTGAGCGCGGAATCCATCTGGAGCAAGCCCCTTAATAAGCACCGGCGGGCGGCGCTGGATAGTGTGGCAAGCCGGCAGAAACGCGCCGATGTCTCTCAGATCGACTATTCAGATATTCCGGCACTCACAGATACGCAGCTCACCGAGTTCAAGCGTCCGCCCAGGAAATTGGCGGCCGTGCGCTTTGATGCTGACATATTCTAATGGCTACAGCAAAACGGCGCTGGCTACTCCACGCGCATCAATCACGTTCTCCGGCTGGTCATGACGCAGGGGCGATAGTGGCGCGCGATCGTTGCGCTTTCCTCAGCGAGACTATAGGCGCTCTTCTAAGAGCACCCTGACTGTATCGCCAACGTTCTTCCCGATGGTCTTGCGAATAGCAGCTTTGACCGGCAGTTTATGCGTTCCGTCCCCCATCGCCATAAACGAGCTTTGGAACGGATGGCCATCAATTCTCCCGCGGACCTTAACCAGACCGCGTGTTCCGAAAAACACCGCGGACTGCGGCCATATCACATACGTCCAGCCGCCTTTCGCGGCGCTTTTTTGCAAGCTGGCGGTGAACGCTTTCTTCAGTAGTTGAGGCATTTCACGTTTTTAATCACGTTCCGCCATGGATCTGGCCGACCCGCTTTCTGAGAATGGTCCTTACCCGCACACGTCCAGCAGCTTCTTCCGGATGTCCGGTTGCAGGCCGATTGGCACCTGGGCGCCTTCGAAGGTCACGTAGAACACGTCCATGGCCTTGTGCGCTTCTGTATCGATCAGCACCACTTCGATATTCAGGCCAGCCGATGAGAGCACCTGGGTCAGATCGTACAGCAGGCCGGGACGATCCTCAGCCACGATCTCGATCAGCGAGGACGTCTTCGAAGCGTCGTTGTTGAAGGCCACCGACGACGGAATGCGCGCACCGCTGGTGATCGACGGCTTGCGCCGGCCCGACAGGAGCTTGCGAACATCCACTTTCCCGGTGATAACGCGGCGGACGGTATCGCGCAACCGGTCGGCTTCGGAGGCATTCAACTCCAGCGTGCGATGCGGATCGGAAAAGGCGAAAGTATCGAGGATAATCCCCTGGGAATTCCCAAATGCTTCGGCTTTCAGAATATTCAACCCGAAGGCGGCAAGCGTGCCTGAAAGCGACGCCAGCAGAAACGGCCGGTCGCTGGTGATCACGGTCATGCGCCAGGTTCCTTCCGAGCGCTCGAGGGCGATGGCCAGCCCCGCGGCCTTGTTCTCAGACCACAGCACGTAATGCGCGCGAATATCGTCCTCGCTGTGGGTGTTCAGATAACGCGTGGGGAAGCCCTCGATAAAATCGGAAACTTCAGCCGTGAAGCGCGGCGCGCGGATGCGCGAGGTTTGCAGCTCGCGTGTGAACTCGTCGTAGCCGGCCAGGTAGGTGAGCCACAGTTGTTCCAGCCGCCAGGGCGTCATGGCCGTTGGATTCACCGCACTGATATCCGCCCAGGTGAGCAGGGTCAACATGCGGAGGCGCTCAACGGTGCCGATTCGCTCGGCCATGTAACGAGCCGTTCCCGGATCGATGAGGTCGCGCGAGTTCATGATGCCCGAGAGATCCAGATGATGCGCAATCAGGAACAGCACGGTTTCGCGCTCTGGTTGCGGCACGCCGAGGCGCTCCATCACCGCCGTGGCTAATCTGACCGATTCACCGGTGTGTTCGCCGGTGCCGCCGCCCTTGCCAATGTCGTGCAGCAGCAACGCCAGGCGCAGGACCTCCCATGACGCGGTCTCGTGAAGCAAGGTACGGAATTTTTGCCGGTCTGCGTCCTTAGAGTCGCGCAATTCCTCCAGCGATTCCAGCGTCACCAGGGTGTGCTCATCGACGGTGTATTGATGATAGAAATCGCGCGTGACCAGACAGTCGATACGCGTCCATTCGGGAATGAGCCGGGTGAGCAAGCCTGTCGAGTGCATGACGCGCAGAGCGGTGGCAGCGTGCGGCAGGGCGAGAAGCGCGCGCAGAGACGGCCAGGACGGTTGACGGTCCAGCCACATTCCGCCCAGTGCGGCGGTGATGCGGCTCTCGGTTTCCCGCGCCAGCCGCAGTTTGTGACGGGCGAGAAACTGCATCAGGCGGATGGGATATTCCGGGTCGCGCTCAAGCTCGAGCGGTTCGCGGAGGAGCACGCGCTCACGCGAAACGGTGAACTCTGAGTTTGACACTCGGCCGCGCCAGTCGCGGAATTGCGAGAAAAGGCCGAGGTCCCGGCGTTCAGAGGCTTCCATGGCCTGATTCGCCGCGCGCCAAATCTCGCGGGCGCTGCGATAATACTCCCGCATCCACACGGCCGGTTCGGCGGAGATCGCCTCCTGCAGATCGAAGCTGAGCAGGTTGGCGTCCCGGCCCATCGCCCGGTGGACGAAGAGACGGACCGAATAGAGGAATGCGGCGGCGGTTTCGGGAACGTAATCCGCGGGGGCCTCACGCAGCACGGTGAGCCAGCGGATGACATGCAGATCGCGCAGAGCGCCGGGGTGCTCCTTTACGTTGGGTTCGAGGTGATAAATGGTATCCGCGAACTTGTTGCGGCGCGCGCGGGTCATGCGGCAAAGCTGGTCCATCAGGACGGCCCGCTCGCGATGAAGGAACTTCGGCAGCTCGGCTTCCAGGCGGCCATGTCGCGCCCGGTCCCCGCACAGAAAGCGATGATCCAACACGCTGATGGTCAGCTCCAGATTGCCCTGGTGCAGCTCCAGGCAATCCTCCACGGTGTGAACCGACTGGCTCACCCGCAAACCGGCATCCCACAGGGCTTTCAGGAATTCCGAGATCGCCTCGCGCTGCTCTTTCGTTTCGTCCGGAGCCGCGTTCAGCAGCAGGAGATCGACGTCGGAATAAGGAAACAGCTCGCGCCGCCCGTATCCGCCCACGGCGACAACCGTCACCGGCGGCCGAATGTCCTGGAATGCCGCGGTGACAATCCGATCGACGTCATCGGACCGGCGGAGGAGTTCCTCGCGCCCGCCCTCCGGCGACCAGACCAGCGCCGGTGCGGCCGCAGCCGGTGAGAACTGAGGTCCGGAGGCGAATTGTGCCTGAGCTCGTATGTTCGGTGTCAGAGCGCGCCCTCTCCGCGCTCGTCGTTGCGAATACGGATGGCTTCGGCGACGTCGTAAACGAATATCTTTCCGTCGCCGATCTTGCCCGTCCTCGCAGAACTCAGAATGGTCTGGACGACTTCGTCGGACCGCGCCGTGGAAACCACCATTTCGATCTTCATCTTGGG
>Ga0326727_10012426_pt1 | contig 19392 bp, 23 predicted proteins | sample MB2enrmetagenome_FD_207643 | JGI IMG/M metagenome (GOLD analysis project Ga0326727, IMG submission 207643) | Lab enriched peat soil microbial communities from McLean, Ithaca, NY, United States - MB29MY | ecosystem: Environmental > Terrestrial > Soil > Wetlands > Peat | place: USA: New York...
ACCAAGATTCAGCAGCACATAAAGAAGGCAAAGGAACGGGATGAAAACGCCGAGGCTAAGGCTCAGGCAAAGGCCAAGGTGCTTGAGGCGAAGGCGGCACGTGCCCGCGAACAATCGAATACTCAGCAGAAAGTAGGATGACTCCAATCCGAGTGGCCGTTGGGCTCTTCGGGGCCGTCTTGGCGATGGCTTGGACGCCCACAACATATGCGACAAAGGATGAGTGTTCTAAGTGCCATGATCTCAGTCGGGATAATCCGAGTTGACATGATCCCAAGGGCTATCCGCATGGCTGCATTGCTGATCTTGATTGTCGCGGCCGCTGTGCCCGGCTCTTCTCAGTCGAGTCCTGACCTGCAAACATTCTTTCGGCAGGACATCGGACTGAATGACGATCAGATCGCCGCCCTCCGAAACGGAAAGGCGGTCGCGAAGGCTATGCCGTCTCGCACGCCGGCCGAGGTCTTTTTGATTGGCGCCATCTACATCCATGCGGCTCCGGAGAGCTACCTCCAATTTGCAAGAGATTTCGACCGGCGTCGCGAGCATTCTGCCTACTGGGCACTCGGGGTGTTCAGCAATCCTCCGCAGCTTTCTGACTTGAAGAATTTTTCCCTCGACAACGATGAGATTCAGGCTTTGAAAAAGTGCACGCCCGGCGATTGCCAGATGCAGATGCCGGCGAGCTCCATCAAAGAGTTTCATCGAGCCATCGATTGGTCGGCTGACGACGTGAACGAGCAAGTGAATCGCCTTCTGCAGAAGACGGCGCTGGAGCGTCTGCTCGCTTACCAGCGCGAAGGCAATCAGGCCCTGGGAGTGTATAACGACAAGCATGACCCAACCGTTGTGCCCGAGCAGTTCGCCTATATGCTCACCTACGCCAAGGCATTGCCAGCTCATCTGCCGGATTTTTACACTTACCTTCTCTCGTATCCCAACGCGAAACCCGCGAACGTCGAAGACACATTCTATTGGGCAAAGGTGAAGTTCGGGTTGAAACCTACGCTGCGCGTCGTACAGATGGTGACCATGCGCGGGGACTCTGCCGACCCGGTAGCCTATGCCATTGCCGAAAAGCAGCTCTATTCAAGTCACTACTTTGAAACCGCGCTTGATCTCTCTTTTTGCGTCCGTGCGAAGGACCACTCGAAGCAATCCGGCTTCTATCTGATCACAGCCATGGGTTCCGAGCAGGCGGGTTTGACCGGCGCCAAGGGATCGATCATTCGAAAGACTGCGGTAGGCCGGTCGATTTCACATCTCCAAAACGGGCTCACGACCATCAAGAGCATGCTGGAAGGAAATCAGTAGGGCTGCGGGCTTTAGCCAACGGGAGTCTATCGTCTCATCTATCTCGTCACATTGGCGAAATAGCAACACTGCCGAAGAATCATTGTTTTCTGTAATATCCGCTAAGCCGCCGCGCTATATGCAATTAAGCTCTTCGCCGTTCGGGGAAGATAAAGGAAGCCAAACTGCAGTCCAATATTGCTACCTGCCTTCCGAAAAAGGACTATGTGGAGTATTGAAAATGACTGGCGCCTTTTCCTGGGTAGACCGTAACTTGTTAAGTGCCGTCCGCAGAATCGCAGATCCCATTCATGTTCATCTGGCGCTGCCGCATAAGAGCGCTCCCAATCCGCGTCAATCTCCAGGAGTACCCACAATGTGGGTCGATGATCGGCGGACACTAGCTTCCCTCTTGTTGAATCCCGAAGTCGGCTTCGGTGATGCCTACAGCGAAGGCCGTCTTGATATTGACGGCGACATCGTCTCCGTGCTCGAGACTCTCTTCGAATCCACCCCGCGGACCCTCAGTTGGAACTCGAAATTAATTTCTGCCTGGCTGAGCTGGCTCCAGTCGAACTCACTGCAGGGATCACATAAGAACATCCATCATCATTACGACCTCCCCACAGATTTCTATGAGCTTTGGCTCGATCCCCAGATGGTTTACACCTGCGCGTACTTTCCTGATCGCTCGGCAACTTTGGAGGAAGCGCAACGCGCAAAGCTCGATCTCGTGTGCCAGAAGCTTTGGTTGCAACCGGGAGAGACCGTAGTCGAGGCTGGCTGTGGTTGGGGCGCCCTGTCCCTGTACATGGCCAAACATTATGGCGTGCGGGTCAAAGCCTTCAACATTTCTCACGAACAGATTATGTTTGCCCGGGCAAGAGCGAAGGAACAATGTCTTGCAGCTAAGGTCGAGTTTATTGAGGAGGACTACCGCAATATTCGTGGCCGCTTTGACGCCTTCGTGTCCCTTGGAATGCTCGAGCACGTAGGAGCAGAAAACTATCGTCAGCTAGGCCGGGTGATTCACGGCGCAATCGGAGACTCGGGCCGCGGCCTCCTTCATTTCATCGGGCGAAATTATCCCCGACCCTTTAGCGTATGGATTCGAAAACGCGTCTTTCCGGGAGCCTACGCGCCCGCCCTCCGGGAAGCGATGCAGATGCTGGAACCCTCCGATTTTGCGGTCTTGGACGTAGAAAATCTTCGACTGCATTACGCTAAAACCCTGGAGTGTTGGCTGCAAAGGTTTGAAGGCTCCTACGAGAACGTGGCCCGGAGATTCGGGTCCGACTTCGCCAGAATGTGGCGTCTTTACCTGGCAGGCTCGATTGCAGCTTTCAATGTTGGTGCGCTTCAACTTTTTCAAGTCGTGTTTGCGGGACGCAAGTGCCAAGGGATTCCCTGGACCAGGAGCTACCTCGGCAACGACACCGCGGCGCGGCAACAGGATCAGCCATGGATTCATGCGATGTCCTGATTGTAGGCGCCGGACCTGCGGGATCCTCTTGCGCCTGGGGATTGCGATCTTCGGGGCTGGATGTGCTGATTCTCGAGAAAAGCAAGTTCCCGCGGGATAAGGTTTGTGGAGGCTGGATCACACCCGATGTATTCCATACGCTGCAAATCAGTCCTGAAGAATATGGCCGGACAAGGGTTCTGCAACCTATCACTGGATTCAATATCGGCTGCATCGGTGAATGCGGGGTTGATGTCGACTACAGTCAAATTGTCAGCTATGGTATCCGCCGCTGCGAGTTTGACGAGTACCTGCTGAGACGCTGCGGCGCTCGCTGCCGAGAAGAGACTGAGGTTCGAAGTATTGAGCGGGCCGACAATGGCTGGATCGTCAATGGCGAGGTCAGGGCACGACTACTCGTCGGAGCGGGCGGCCACTTCTGCCCTGTGGCTAGATATCTCGGCGAAACAGATATCGGGCAGCCAGTGGTTGCGCAAGAAATCGAATTTCAAATGAATTTGCAACAGCGGGCGTCCTGCGCCGTCCGCCCTGAAATCCCCGGGCTCTATTTCTGTAACGATATGCAGGGATATGGCTGGTGCTTCCGCAAGGGCGATTACCTCAATATCGGGTTGGGCCGATTAGATTCGCGTACTCTTCCCGACCATGTTCGCCGGTTTTGCGACGTGTTGAAGAAAACTGGAAAACTTTCGATTGATTTGCCGAACCAGTTCCGTGGCCATGCCTACTTCCTGTTTGGCCGATCCCCACGAAGGCTAGTCGGCGACGCAATCATGCTGATCGGCGATGCGGCCGGTTTGGCTTACCCGCAAAGCGGAGAAGGGATTCGGCCCGCGGTTGAATCGGGACTTCTGGCCGCCGAAGTAATTCAGGCCGCGGACGAAAACTATTCGCGCAATCGACTGGCGGCTTACTTTGAAGAGTTGGTTCGTCGACTGGGCACAAGGCAAGACTCCCTTGAAGCGGTTGCGCGGTACACGCCATCGAAATTGCGCAATGCTTGCGCCAGATTGCTATTTGCGAACAAAACATTTTGCCGGCGCGTCGTCGCTGACAGTTGGTTCCTGCGTACCGGTTTCAATGAAAAATGCAATTGGATGACTGGTTCGCACAAGTTTGAAGATGAGCTTACCTCACCGTCGTAGGCTTGTATGAAACTCAACGAATACCGGAAGAAGCGTCAACTCGGCAAGACGCCGGAGCCCTGGGGAGCAGACGATGTCCGGAAGCGGAATGGATCGCTCATCTATGCCATACAGAAGCATATGGCCTCGCACCTGCACTATGATTTGCGTCTGGAGTGGCATGGCGTACTTCTTTCTTGGGCTATTCCAAAGGGCCCCTCGCTTGATCCGGCGGTCAAGCGCCTCGCAATGCAAACGGAAGATCATCCGGTGGAATATGCCGATTTCGAGGGGGTAATCCCCGCCGGTCAATATGGAGCGGGAACGGTGATGTTATGGGATCGAGGGACTTGGCTTCCGGATGATGCCGATGTGGACAGTTCTTTGCACAAGGGAGAGCTCAAGTTCACGCTGGTGGGGGGAAAACTCCAAGGTTCGTGGGTCTTGGTGCACACCCCTGGCTTTGGGAAGAACCCTTCTCGATCCACCTGGCTCCTTATTAAACATCGCGATCAATATGCATCCACGAAGGACGTGATCGAGGAAGAGCCACGCTCCGTAAAGAGTGGGCGCCTTCTTGCGGACATCGCACGAGATGAAGGGGGCGACATCGAAAGAGCTTCGCAGGGCGATCCGGCCGAGGAGAGCCCTGCGAAGAGCGCGAAGTCAGCGTCAAGACGCGTCGCGCGGAAAAGGCGGTCGCCTTGAAGAACCGGATTCCATTTCGCGTTCAACCCATGCTGGCCACGCTCGTTCCTGAGCCGTTCGATAAGCCTGGATGGGTCTATGAAGAAAAATACGACGGTGACAGGATCCTCGCATATAAGGAAGAGGATCGGGTCCAGCTGCTCTCCAGAAACGGAAAGGACAAAACGGATGGCTTCCCTCGAATTGCGGCTGCTATCCGGATTCTTCAACCCGTCACCCTCCTTCTGGATGGCGAGGTTGTTGTGTTTGACAAGAAGGCGGTTTCCCATTTCCAGTTGCTCCAACAGAGCAAGGGCGAACCGGTGTACGCCGTTTTTGATTGCCTTTTTCATGAAGGCAAAGATCTGCGGCGTGAGCCGCTGTCCATGCGACGCGAGGTGATGAAGAAATCGATCGGCTCGAACAAGGTGCTATTGCCATCTCACCGGCTCGCAACCAACGGTCTCGAGGCCTTCCGGATAGCGAAGCGTCATGGGTACGAGGGACTGGTCGCGAAAGATCTTTCCGCTCCATATATTGAAGCGCGCTCCACCAAGTGGCTGAAAGTGAAGGTTCACCAGGAAGATGAGTTTGTGATTGCCGGATATACAAAGCCGGCCGGCTCGCGGCAACATTTTGGCGCCCTTCTTCTCGGTGCTTATGATAACGGCAAGTTACACTATGTCGGCAAAGTCGGAACGGGATTCGATCAGAAAACTCTTGCCACGCTGTATCAGAAATTTCAACCGTTTGTAAGGTCACAATCCGCACTGTCGGACCCTCCGGACGAGAAGGGCGTAGTTTTTCTCGCACCACGACTCATCGCCCAAGTCTCATTCGAGGAGTGGACCGCGGACAGAAAGCTCCGCCAACCAGTTTTTCTAGGCCTGCGCGACGATAAAAGTCCTCAGGACGTGCTTTTGCCGGAATTCCCCATATCAAAATGACGAAGATGGCCCGAATGTTTCCCGATTTTCTGAACCGTCATTCTGATCTCATATCGCCATAAAGAGCTCTGACAATTCAGCGCCAATCTTCTCCCAGAGCTCTAACTCCTTAATTTTCTTTGGATTTAGAGGAAATCTAATCCTCGCAAGTTTTGGCTGCTGAGATGCACGCAAACTTGTATTCCGCGAGACGGGATGTTCCGATGCTCATGGAAATGAGGGATTTCCTCAAAATAACAAAACTTTGGAGCAGAAATTATGAAAACGAAGCTGGTAGCTACAGTCATCCTGGCGGGATTGATGTTTTTCACCGCCTGCAGCAATGCCCACAAAACTGACGCTGACGCTGCTATCAAGAGCGCCCAGACGGCTTACGCGGCCGTGGCCGACGAGGCTACTCAATACGTGCCCGATCAGGCCAAAGATGTTCAAGCCGCCATCCAGTCCGCTAAGGATTCTTTCGACAAGGGCGATTATGAAGCGGCCGACAATGCTTCCAAGGCTCTGGCCGGCAAGGTACAGGATCTTACGAAGGCGGCTGATGCCAAGAAAGCTGATGCAACAGCCCAGTGGAACGACTTGAACGGCTCGGTCCCAGGATTGCTGGCGGAGGATCAACAGAAAGTCGACAGCCTCACTAAGAGCCACAAACTTCCGAAGGCGATCGGCGACAGCTTCGCAACTGCGAAGCAGACTTGGACCGATGCCACGGCGGCAGCCGCATCCGGAAAGCTTGCCGATGCGGTAGCGAAAGGCTCCGATGCAAAGGCGAAACTCACGGACCTGCAGGCCCCGCTCGGGATCAAACACAAGACGACTCCCCCCGAGCCCAACTCTTAGGATTTTTGCCTGTTAAGTTGATTTGGGAATCGCATTAGGCGAAGGACAAATGAGCAAAATAATTATTTGACAGCTCATAAAGGAGGAACTATGCCTGGCAGCTTTTGCGTCAGTATTACCAGTTCGAAGGACAACACCGCCAAAGCAACGGTGGGTTTTGCCATGGCTAATGCCGCCGTCGCGTCGGGCAAGGACACGATGGTGTTTCTCAGCATCGACGGTGTTCGCCTTTCCCAGAAAGGTTACGCAGACGGCATTCAAGAACGGGAATTTCCTCCACTCAAGGAGTTGATCGACGCCTTTGCCAAGGCGGGCGGCAAAATCTATGTATGCTCGTCCTGTTTTAAGCAGCGCGGTTTGGCGGAGAATAATCTGGTTGCGGGAGCGACGATCGTGGCAGGCTCGAAGCTCATTGAGTTCCTGAGCGGCGGCGCTCCTTGCATCACTTACTGACGCTGGATGGAACAGGAGGTCAGCTCGATCTCTCTTTAGGATCGAAGTGACAGGCATGATCTCTGCAGTGAAGACCAAGCGACTAGAAGGAGCCCGCCACAAGGAGCACGCCAATGAATCCATCAAGAGACACGATTGAGGGCGCCGTCAATACGACCTGGGAACCGTCTTATCCGGCGGGACACGGGCGGCTGGATGCTGCGCAGGTCAACCCCTTGCCCGACAGCGCGTTTGCCTTTCCGCAATCGCGCAAGGAACCCATGACCGATGCGTCGCATGTGCGCAACGCCATCGCAAGATTTGACCAGGTACAGGACGTCAGCGATGCAGAACGCGAAATCGCATTCGCTAACATTCGAAAGGCCGCCAAGTATTATGGCATCGAGATGCGCGAAACCGACTGGCATCAATTAGGCGCGCGTTTATAGTGCATTTTGAAGATCTGAAGGCTCAACTCGAAAGATGTCTCAATGGGAGAAGTGTTGATGCGCGGGAGTTGATCCAGCGATTCCGATGAGGAGTCGAAATGGCAGCGACTATTTGGAAAGGTTTCATCTCATTCGGTTTGATATCCATACCCATTCGTCTGTCTTCAGCTGCCCGTTATTCACATATCCAGTTTCATGAGGTCCATCGAACTTGCGGCCATCGTATCCAGCAACAACTCTATTGCCCTTATCACAAAAGGGTTGTTCAGCGCGACGAAATCGCGCTCGGCTACGAAGCTGCGGACGGCAAGATGGTGATTGTCGATCCCAAAGAACTACGGGATCTCGAACCGCCGTCATCGACTGCTATGGATATCCTTCAGTTCGTGAAACTGAGCGAAGTCGATCCCATCTATTTTGAGACTTCTTATTTCTCTGTGCCAGAGGAAGCCGGGCGCCGGGCGTATACGCTCTTATTGGAGACAATGAAAGAGTCGAGTCTTGCGGCGATTTCAAAAATAACCATACATCGGCGCGAACGGACCGTAATCATCCGTCCTTACCTCGAGGGCCTGATACTTCATACGATCTACTATCCCAACGAAATTCGCGAAGTGGCGGGATATGGAAGGAACGCTGCGAAGAATCTTAAGAAAACGGAAATCAGTTTATCAGAGCAGTTCGCAAAGGCGCTGATCGAGCCTTTTCGCCCCGACAAATTTCACGATGAATACCAGGCACGAGTGCGGAAATTGATTGACGGCAAGAGCAAAGGCCGTGCGACGCCAAAACCTGAAAAAGCAAAACGACTCGCCCCTGTCGTCGACCTGATGTCGGCACTCAAGAAAAGCCTGGCAGACAAGGAAACGACTAAAGCGCTTAAGAGCATCAAAGATGGAAGTTCTAGAAAAACTGCATAATGGGAATCCGTATGAAGAGCACTACTAAGGCCGAATCTGTGCCAACGAAATTGCCCATCGCCGTATCGCATCCCGACAAGGTTTTCTGGCCTGAAGAGGGTTATACGAAGCTGGAGCTGATTGAGTATTACGACGCGATCTTTCCCAAGCTCGCACCGTATGTGAAAGATCGCATGCTGGCCCTTGAGCGATGCCCCGACGGAATGCAGGGCGAGTGCTTCTTTCAAAAGCAGAAACCAAAGGGAATGCGTCCGGGAACGCCAACCAAGCGGATCGCGCATGCAGACAACACGGGCACGTTTACTGATTATGTAGTGGGCGGCTCTTTAATCACGCAGCTCGAACTGGCAAACCTGGGTTGCATTGCCGTGCACGTCATGGCAAGCCGCGCGAGTTCACCCCGTCAGCCGGACTGGGTATGTTTTGACATTGATCCCGAGTCCGGAAAATTCTCGGACGCGGCCCGTGCTGGATTGCAAATCAAGGAAGCCTTGGATGTTCTAAAGCTAGTGTCCTTCGCCAAGACTTCGGGCAGCCGGGGCATGCATATCCTGGTTCCAATCCGCATTGGACCGGATGCGGACGAAATTCTTGCATTCGCCGAGTCGTTTGTTGCGCGCCTCGCGGCTGCGCATCCGGATGAATTGACGGTCGAGCATTCGGTCGCAGCGCGGCGTGGTCGTGTCTACCTGGATCCATTTCGGAATGGTTTTGGCCAAACCGTGGTAGCGCCCTACTCTGTCCGGCGGCGCGACAAAGCGCCCATTTCGACGCCATTGGAATGGTCGGAAGTTAAGCCCACACTCGTCCCTTCCGATTCCAACCTGGGGAACTTTGCCAAGCGGCTTAAGCGCGCCGATCCCTGGAGTGATTTCTTCGAGAATCGACAGCCGCTGAAAGATATCGCTCGATTGCTTAGTAAGGTGTGAGCTCGCACCTTCGGCATAATCGGCGCCTCAACCCTAAGTCTCCGGATCATGATATTTCCTCGCCGCTCCACTTTTTCGTAAACAAGCACGCGAAGAAAATCTCTCGGCCTGAGTCGTCGTTCTGACGCAGTATCGCCGCAACCATGCTCGACGCTGCAATTGCCGATTTTGTCCTGCAACCTCTAACTCCTTGATGCACTTTGCATTAGCCGAAATTTCTGTCCTCACAAGAGTTGGACCGTGAGATGCCTCTTAGAAGCGCACGAGAGGATGTGTTCCAAAACGATCGTGCCGCAAGGGAGATGCGACACGTGGGGAATGATCGTATGAACATTGATCTGGAAACTTGTCGGCGGAAGAGACAGAAGAGACATTTGATGGCAAGGTCCCAGCAAATTCTCTTCGCAATAGGATCCGTGCTTCTGACGGTGTGGGGTATAGCGATGTTGGACAGTATGGTTTCCTCGCGCGCGGCGCTGGCAAAGTTCAAGGCAGATCAGGCCGCGAAAGCAGGCAGCAGTGTCCCGGTATCGCTGAGCTGGGCTAGCGGCTCTGAAGTTGATCTTGCATCCTGGTCGAGCAAGCGAGTTCAAGCATACAAGGACAGCTTCCTGCAGAAGGTTGATCCTCCTCTCGCGGTTCTGCGCATTTCCAGAATTCACCTCGAGGCTCCTGTATTTAACGGCACCGACGACATCACTCTGAATCGTGGAGTCGGGCGCATTGCCGGGACTGCGCAGGTGGGTGCGAGCGGCAATCTGGGCATCGCGGGCCACCGGGATGGTTTTTTTCGCGGCCTCAAAGACGTTGCCCAAGGCGATGTGATCGAATTCGCCCGCCCAGGTCAGACCGATTTTTACGTTATCGACGCGATTCGGATCGTTGGCCCCGAAGATGTGTCTGTCCTGGACTCGACGCCGGTGCCTTCCCTGACCCTGGTCACCTGTTTTCCTTTTTATTTTATCGGCAGCGCTCCGCAGCGCTACATTGTCAGCGCTTCACTCAGGAGTTCTATCCAATCGAGAGCGAGTACAAGTAAAGGGCTCAGTCTTCATGAACAACAAGAACATGAACAATAAAACCAACAACTGAGGAGAATGACTATGAACATAGCAAGCTTTTCACGAAAGATTTCCTGCAATCTGATGGGGGCAAGTCTCATCTGCTTTGCTCTCGCTGTCAACGCTCAAGTACAAACTCAGACAACGGTACAAAAGGGCCCAGCGACCCAGTCGGTCAAGGTGCAGCGGGGCGAAGTAGTTTACGTTTCCGGCAATGACGTCGTCATCAAAGCAGAAGATGGGACGGTCCGGAATTTCCCCTACATTCCAGACAGCGTGAAAGTCACCGTTAATGGCCAGCAGCTGTCGGTTCACGATCTCAAGCCGGGGATGACCATAGAGCGGACCACCATTACAACCACGACGCCGACGGTCATTACGACGATCAAGAAGGTCACCGGCACGGTATGGAGCGTCAATCCACCCACCTCTGCCATTCTGACCCTGGAAGACGGCAAGAATCAGCAGTTCAGAATTCCCGACGGCACGAAATTCACGATCGACGGACAACCGACAGACGCATTTAATCTGAAGCCGGGTATGAAAGTCACGGCAACAGCCGTTACCGAGGTTCCTGAAACCGTGATTACGCAGCAGGTTAAGAGAACCGGCCAAATGCCGCCACCGCCCCAGGAAACAGTCGATGCTGAGATTGCGCTCATTATCGTGGAGCCGCCTCTTGCACCCGCAGAGACAGCTATGGCAACTCCACCGGAACCAGCTCCCGCGAAGCTGCCCAAGACGGGAAGCATGTTGCCGCTGGTCGGATTTCTGGGTGGACTTTTCTGTTTCTTCGCTCTTGGGCTAAAGGTAAAGCTCGCCTTTAGCGCTTGATTGATTTTTCGAAATCGAAAGGCATTGAGGTTCTGCTTCATTGCCGGGAATAAGCAAAGGGAGAAATGCAAATGAAACACGAAGCATCACACGAAGCATCAAAGGAACTGGCTATCGCTCCAAAACCTCTTCCAGAGAGCATGTTCGTGCGCAAGATGGAAGAGATCGAGAACAGAATCGCCCGTCGTGCCTATGAATTATTCGCATCCAGTGGATTCACCGACGGCCACGACATGGAAGACTGGCTGCTCGCCGAGTCCGAACTTTTCGGCCGGATGCCAGTCGAAGTCACGCAAACCGATAAGGAAGTGATGGTCAAGGTTGGCGTGCCCGGATTTGCAGAGAAAGACATTGAAATCAGAACTGAGCCGCGACGTCTGCTCATCAGCGCCGTCCGCGAAGAGAAGTCGGAGAACAAGAAAAAAGGCGAAACGGTCTACTCCGAAAGTTCAGACCAGGTATTTCGCGCCATTGATCTCCCGGCCGAAGTTGACCCGGCCAGGATCAAGACGAGCCTCAGCAAAGGAGAGCTCGATATCACATTGCCGAAGAAGGAAATCAGCAAGAAGGTCACGAGTGAACAGAAGGCTGCTTGAACACATCGCATTTGCCGGCGCGACGCCCGCAAAAGCAACAGCTCTCCCGGTGGCGATCCGTGGATTCAGGTCACTGGAGAAACTCAACATGAGTTAGGAGGAAATATGGCAAAGAGCAATACGCAACTTCAACAAGATGTTTTGTCAGAACTGAAGTATGAACCAAGTGTCGATTCTTCGGAAATTGGCGTCACCGTCAAAGACGGCATCGTTGGCCTCACCGGTAACGTGAAAAGCTACGTAGAGAAGTATGCGGCAGTGCACGCGGCCGAAAGGGTCGCCGGAGTAAAGGCCGTCACCGATGAAATGAAAGTTGACTTGCCGGCTCTGCACGTTCGCAATGATGAAGACATCGCCAGAGCGGCAGTCAACGCGTTGCAGTGGGATGTCTGGGTCCCGGCCGACTGCATCAAGGTAAAGGTGGACAACGGGTGGGTCACACTCGAGGGTGAAGTCGATTACAAGTATCAACAGGACGCGGCCGAACGCGCTGTGCGCAATTTAACCGGACTCAAGGGCGTCAGCAGCTTGATTACCCTCAAGAAGCCGGCCGTTCTGCCATCGGAAATCAAAGCGGATATCGACCAGGCCTTGCGACGGGCCGCTGAAGTAGATGCGGACCGCATCAAGGTGAGTGTCGTAAACGATACTGTGACCCTGAAGGGCACAGTTTCTTCCTGGGCAGAACGCCAGGCGGCGGAAAATGCTGCTTGGTCTGCCCGCGGCGTTAGGACAGTCGAGGATGATCTCGTTATCGCTGCGTAACTGACCGTCAGTGTTGTATGGACACAGTCGGCTAGGTGGCGGCTTCTCCCAGAAGCCGCCACGTTTTTCCATTTTTGAGCTAGTGCGCTGGCGCAGGCTGAGAACTTGTCTGCGGAGCGGTTGCACCCGGGGTCGAGAAGTTTACCTTCGGAACTTCACGCGATCCTGGCGTTGCTTCGAAGTAGGCTTCGTTCGGTTTGAACCCCGCAATCCCGGCGAAAATGTTGTTGGGAAACTGCTGCACGTAGGTGTTGTAATCGCGCAGAGTGTCGTTGTAGCGTTTGCGCTCGACTGCAATGCGATTCTCCGTGCCCGCGAGTTCATCCTGCAAATGAAGAAAATTCTCGTTGGACTTCAACTGAGGATAGTTCTCGGCAATCGCCAGCAGGCGCCCAAGAGCTCCATCGAGCTGACCGTTGGCCGCTATTTTCTCTTGCGGCGAGCCCGCGGAAAGCAAGGCAGAGCGCGCCTTCGCGATGTCGCCGAACACCGTGACCTCCTGCTGCGCATAGCCCTTCACCGTTTCCACCAGGTTCGGGATCAGGTCGGCGCGGCGTTGCAAAACAATGTCGACTTGCGACCAGGCGGCCTTGACTGCCTCGTTCTTGCTGACCAGCGTATTCCTCACGCCGACGTATTGGCCAAAAATAAGCAATACGATTACGGCTACAACGATGACTGCGATCAATCCCTTGCTCATGAGATTCTCCTGAAAACAACATCCGCGGATTCTACGAAGAGCCCACGGTACCCGAGTCCAGCATTTTATCAACTGCGGCGGTCACCTGCTCCAACGTTGCCAGATATCGCGAAAAAACGTCCGCCACATTGAACTTCTTACGGTCCGATTTCCGCTCTTTCACGTCCAGCACCTGCAGAATAGCCGATGCGTCCAACCCAATCTGTTTTGACAATTCCTGCACTGCCTCGCGCTTTCCAACCGGAGCATCGTGACCCAGCACGATAAGGGCGTGCCGAAAAAGCGTGGCAAACGACGAGACCGATCGCACCAGCAACTCCCATAGCCGCCGGTCGTTGCCCGTCGCCAGCATCAGGTGCTGGCGAAGCAGAGCAAGTTTTTCGCGCAGCTCGTATTCCACCTGCAGGCGATGCAAGTTCGCCGGAATCGACAAGCCCTGCAGAATGTCTTCGCCAAAGATCACCCGGTGGTGCTGTTGCATATCCGTGAATTCAATCGTGAACACATCGGTAGAGCGATCGATTTCGTGACGGGTCATAAACATGGGGGAGGGTTCCTTCTGCGCGTCCCACCATTTCACGGCAGGCGCCAGCGCCTGCAATGCCGCGAATGAGTTGTCGCGAACCACGCAGAACAGATTCACATTCGAGACCCCGGGATGAAAGTCTCCCGCGACCGCCGATCCGAACAGGATCACGCTCTCCAGGTTCGCTCCAGCCGCCGCTCGCAGCCGGCTGACAAAGTCACTAATCTTTTTCTCCGGAACCATTTGCATCCTCGCTGACTACCAGCTGCTGCTGGCCCCGCCGCCACCTGAACTGCCACCGCCGAACCCGCCAAAACCACCACCACCGCCAAACCCACCGCCACCCCAGCCTCCGCCGCCGCCCCTCGATCCTCCGCCACCAAGTATTCCGGAAAAAAGAATCCAGAACAAAATGCCGCGCAAGGGTGTAAAGAGAATGATCAGGATGATGATGACAATCCCTATAATCGCACCGATCGACAAGCCTCCACCCGGCTGATTGTCAGGCTCGGCCGGAGCCTCGGGCTGTACGTTCGTCAGCTGAATACCGGCATCATCGGCAATGACCTGTGCAACGCGCGAGGTGACCAACAGCAGCGCCTGATTGTAGTTGCCCGCGCGCATGAGCGGGACCGCCTCCCGTTGGAATGCACCCACCTTCCCGTCGGGCAGGATCGGCTCCAGCCCATAGCCCACCTCAATGCGGGCGCGATGGTCGTCAATGGCATACAGGATCAGCACTCCGCGGTTGGTGGACTTGCTTCCGATTCCCCATTGATGGAAAAGATCGACCGCGTAACTTTCTATGTCGGAGCCATCGAGTGACCGGACGGTCACTACCGCAATTTGGGCATGCGCTTTTTCGTCGATCTGGCGACAGATATCGTCCATCTGCGCAATGGTGTTCTGATCCAGAACGTGGGCAAAGTCATTGACGTAGTCGGTAGGTTTGAGCTGGGCGACTGGTTCGGCCTGCGCTGCCAGAACCAGCATCAGCGTGCCGGCTACCACGCCTAACCACCATCTTGCGCATGAAATCATTCGGGGCAAAATTGCACAGGACACGCCCGACCTGCAGTCCGAAGCCATCTTCATTGTCCCGTATAGACTAAACCTTCCATTTATAGATGTGGATAGCGCACTTCAATCACCAAGCTTACTCTAGGCTTGTTGGCCTGCTGCCGCTCGCGCCGTCAGTACCGGACAACGCGCTTCCGCGATAACACGATATGCCGTGGTGCCAAAATTATCGTCGGCGCGGGCTACGGAGCCAGCGCCGCGTACACCCATAACGATCAAATCGACAGCGGAACCAGCGGCTACTTTCAGAATGCTATCCGCCGGTGATCCGAATTCCACCCGAAATTCCTGCTGAATATCCGGCGATGCGGGGAGCAATTCCCGCAGTCGTTGAATAAAGAACTGTTCAAATCTGGTCATGGATTGTGGATCTTCAGCGATATCCGATACCACATGAACCGAGATCAAGCGGGCTTTGAGCTTGTGCGCCAGGGAAACAGCGCAATTCATGGCCTGCATACAGTCAGCGGAAAAATCGGCCGCAAATAGGATGTTTCGGGATCTGCGCTCGTCTACGAACTCATAGCTTTGCGGTCCCACGGTCAGAACTGGACGCTGTGCCAACCGGAGAGTTTCTTGGGCAACTGCCCCCATCAGCACCTCCTGCAGGCCACCACGGCCGGGTGTGCCCAGAGCGATCACGTCAATGCCGTATTTTTCGGTAGCTTCCTTCAGTGTTTCCCAAACTTCTCCTTCTTCTAGAAGAACCTCGTGTGGGACACCATAGAAAGAGGTTTCATGCACCAGTTCGCCCATTCGTTTCCGGGCATATGTCTTGATACGTTCAGCAATTTCGGGGACTAGAGCAGGGGGCAAAGATTCAAACGCCTTAGGCGCAATCACATGCGCCAAGTAAATCTTTCCCTTGTACTGCGCCGCCAATGCGATCGCATAGGGTAGAGCCAACTCTGATGAGGTCGAAAAGTCGGTTATGAACAAGATCTTCCCGAGTTTAATTTCACCACCTGCAAGAACATTGCCCATATGTTGCCTGCCTTCGATTATTACGCCGAACTGACGAGATTAGATCGCACTGAATATGAATTCAAATGCCGGCGCGCTTAACGCCTTTAATCAGGGATATGCAAAACAATAAGGTCGCCACCATGACGATAGAAGGTCCGGGACCAAATTTAGGAACTGCGGCATTCAGTAGCAACCCGAACCCGACTGATATGGTACTAGCGACCGATGAAGCAATCAAAAAGTGTGACATTTTATTGGTCAGACGACGCCCAATGGCAGCGGGTAAGATGATCAAAGAACCTGCCAGGAGCGCCCCCATGAATCGCAATCCCACCAGTATGGTTAAACTAAAGAGCAACAGGAAATAGAGATTGATGCGATCCACGTTCACTCCCGTCGCCGTCGCCACTTCTGGCGAGAACAGAGACAATACCAATCGATCTCGCAGTTTCCAGATCGAAGCGATAATGAAAAACACCGCGAGCGCACCCAGGAGAAAGCCGAAAAGCGAAGTAGCATGATTCTTGCCGAACAAAGCGTCTACCAACTCGTCACTTGGTATTATGGCAGCCCCGATGCCAAGCGCCGCGGCGAATACCACAGCGATAACACTTTCCGTCGCCAGTCCAGTTTTCTTCTGCAATTGCCATATCAACAGCGTTCCCAGAAATAGGGTCGTCGCGGCGCCAAGCAGCGGATTAATCTTCAGCAGGAATGCCACTCCGATTCCGGGGAGAGCCAAATGAGAAACGACGTCTCCGGCGAGAAGCATGCGCTTCATCAGGCCAAAACTTCCGACCAGGCCGGCTGCCACGGCGAAGAGAAGCGCGAGCACGATTGAATAACCCACGCTGGTGTGTGTCAGCCATGACATAAGGTTGTCCGAATCAGAGTCCGTGATGTTCACGGAGATGCTGATAGTACTTCGGTGGTGCCGAGTAAAGAGCCTCCAAAGCCTCAGGCGTCAGCACTTCTTTCGGTGGACCAAAACAAGGCTTCCCTTTGCCAATACACAGAACCATGTTGGCGTATCGGTAGACGACACTCAGGTCATGTGAAACCAGAACAATAGCTATGCCGTAATCTTCTTTTAGACGGTGGAGCAATTCATAGACGCGCTCTTCCGTGAGTTCGTCGAGGCTGGCAGTTGGCTCGTCGAAGAGGATCACATTCGGTTGGCCTAACAATGCCATGCCGATCAATACCTTTTGAAACTGCCCGCCTGACAGGATGCCCATGTTGGCATTCAACAACTCAGGGGTAAGATCCGCAACCGAGGTTGCCCTGTCTATATCCGCCTGGCTCAATTTAAGGAAACGGGCTTTGGCATTCAACAGGTCACTTGCAGACAGCGGCAATTGCCGGTCAGCAGCCACTCTCTGCGGGACGTATCCGATGCGCGTACCCTCCATCCATCTGATCTCCCCTTGATACGGGAGCATATGCAGAAGCATTCTCAGCAGCACCGTCTTGCCCGCGCCGTTGGGCCCGATGACAGCCAACATCTCTCCCTCGTGAAGCTCAAAACTCAAATCGGATATGATGTTGCGCCCATCGAGGCTAACGGCTAAGTCTTTCACTGAAAGAATTGTTTTCATCAGCTTCTGCATCTCATTGACCAGGTTTCACCTATCAGGCTCTGACCGCAATCGCGAACAGGATGCATCCCAGGGCAAGTGTAAGGGTAACGAAGATCACAGCGCGCGTTACGAGTACGTGATTCAAATTGAACTGTCCTCCTAGATCCTGTCGAAACGTTCCGTATGTACCAGTTGCCGAGGAACACCGATATCCGGCAGTACTTCCTCCATGGCATCCATCAGTGGGGTTGGGCCACAGATGAAGTATTGAAATCGCCGATATTGCTTGGGCAGATGACGGCGAAGTATATCCGCATCAATAATCCCCTTTTCTCCGCCCCATGAGGCAGGCGGCTTTCCCAGGACATAAACGATTTTCAAGTTCATCTTTGTGGCGAGGTTGTCGAATTCCTCCCGGAAAGTCAGCTCTTCATAGTCGCGGCATCCATAAAACAGAATGACCGGACGAACATCCTCGCGGGCAGCGAGTGTTTCGCACATGGATCGCAGTGGCGTAACGCCAATGCCGCCTGCAATCAGAACATATCCCGGTCCCTGTTCCCGGTCCACGGAGAACACTCCATAGGGTCCATCCAGCCAGACGCGTGCACCGGGCTTTACGGCTGGGACCACCTCTCTGGACCAATCGCCAAGCGCTTTGATCGTGAAGGCGATGTCGCCCCCTGCAGGCACCTCTGCCGATGAGGAGATCGAAATTGGATGTTGTTCAAAGTGAAACGGAGTGCTGCCCATCGTGAGCCACGCGAATTGGCCCGGTTCAAAGGCCAGTCCTGGATGGCCTATCGGCTGCAACACCAATGTGCGGGCATCACCACTCTCTGGAATGTTCTGGATCACCTTCCACGGCCGATGCCATTCTCTGATTGGTCGAATGATTCGATACCACAGAGCTATTCCGATGAAGTCCAACGAATAGAGCACCCAGAGTCCTTTCATGGGTCGTGAAGCTGAATAATGACCGATCATGAACCCCGCGGGGATTCGTAGCTTCGGTCTCCCTCGACCTCGTACTCTCCGTTTTGTCCTCGCCACAAAGTCCAGGATTCACGGAAGTGGAATATCTCGGTTTCCATGGGTCCGACTCCGAGATCCCCTTCCTCAATGACGCGGTATTCGCCTTCGGCGACTTTGACCCGCTCCTCTTGCTGGGCACCAATTAATGGCAGGCCGACTGAAAACAAAGCCCATACGATTGCAATGCATGCTGGCCGCATAACCGCCTCACAGACAAAACTCGGGAGGCATATGCTCTTCTGCGCTGCTAGGCACGGCATACACCTCCCGCCTCAAGAACAACTGAGGCCAAGATCGGCACTTCCCTCAGGCCGCGATCTCGAGTTTGTCGTCGACATCCCAAACGCCAGGAGCAGACCAGGCTGCTCTCTCAGCCTCATCGCGCTCCGCCCATGAGCTGACCTTGCCTCGCAGAACGACCTTGTTCTCATCGACTTCGACCGTGATGCGTTCGCCGTCCAGTTCGGCGGTGCGCTTCAGGGCATTCTCGATCTTCACTTTAATGTCCGACGGAACGGCCACAGTCTTGAGTTCGATCAAGTTGCTCACCCCAATTACACCGGTCAGGTTTTGAACAGCCTCTTCCGCGGCCGTCTGTTGAAATTTGTAATCGACCGTTCCTTCGAGAGTCACCCAACCTTGTTGCACTTTCACCTTGATAGCATCTTTGGGCACCCAAACGTGCCATTTGAGGGCATTCACGGCTGCCTCAGCGATGTCCTGGTCGTCGCGTTGATGCGCCTCAGGCAGATCCACCTTCGTCTCATCGGTCACAGCCTTAACCCCGGTTACCCGCTCGGCAGCTTCTGTTGCCGCATATTTCTCGGCATAGCTGCACACTTTGCCTGTAAGGGTCACAATTCCATCCTTGGCAATCACGCCAATGTTTGCCGCATTAACACTGGGCTCGAATTGAAGTTCATCCATGACATCACGCTGAAGCTGTGTATTGGTCTTCATCAGAATTCCTCCTTCACAAATTGGTTTGCGAATCAATGTTTATCGCGACGTGTTTACAGCACACGAACTGACCTGCCCCCCATCTTTAGTCCAGGGATAATGAGACTTTCTCCGGTTTTGGGTTCTCCAACACTACACCTGCAATCACACTCTCACCACTGCAAGAAGCGGCTCCGTCCGGCGGA
>Ga0326727_10012427_pt1 | contig 19391 bp, 9 predicted proteins | sample MB2enrmetagenome_FD_207643 | JGI IMG/M metagenome (GOLD analysis project Ga0326727, IMG submission 207643) | Lab enriched peat soil microbial communities from McLean, Ithaca, NY, United States - MB29MY | ecosystem: Environmental > Terrestrial > Soil > Wetlands > Peat | place: USA: New York...
CGGGGCCCCTGCCAACCGGCGCAGCCCTGACTTCGATCTCGATCACATTCTGTCCGCGCCTCAGTGCGTGCGTCAGATCCCAGCGGTACGGCTGCCAGCCACGCGCCTGAAGATCAACACCGTTCAATCGCACATTCGCATAGTCGCGAACATCTGCGGATTCCAGCCAGATGCGACGCTTGCCCGTGGGCTTTGTGCTCAAAACAAACTCTTTCGTATACGTGCCTGCGCCGGATAAGTCTTTGACTCCCAGATCCTGCCACGGCTTCAGCGGAGCGGTAAAGCTTTGGCCATTGATAGTCAACGACCAGTCGCCGTCGAGCTCCTGAATCACTTTTCGCGACGCGAGAATCGGCTCCGGCGCGGAGACGCCGGGCGGAAGAGGGCCAATCACAATGACTCTTGCTTCATAGGGCTCAAGCACAAGAGGCAGTTGCACTGTATCTCCCTGCGCTGTGGCATCGAGCATGGGATGAATCTGTCCGGTCGCCAAATCCCAGACTTGAGCGTGACCGTGTCCGGCTACCGTCGCGATCCGCGTTTGCTCCACGTTGCTTTCATTGAAGATGAAGTAGAGGTCAGCATCGGCCCAAGCGCGATGCGTGTATTTGATCGACGGACACGGTTGATCGATGTGAAAATCCGGTTTGGGCAAAGCGGCGCTCACTGCGGGTGTCAGATCATTCGCTGGCTCGTGCATTGCGAAACTCAAATCGGGAGCAGGTTCCGGGTGAAGGAAGGTCCGATCAACGACCATGGCCGGCAAGTTTCCAACGAAGATCACTTTTCCACCAGTGCTTGCAAATGTCCGCAAACGGTCCAGAGAAGCTCGCGTGATGACAACCGAGGACGGAACAATCACTGCGCGATAAAGCTGGCCGCTCAAATTTTTGAAGCCATCCTTCTCCAGGTTCGCCACCGAGCTGAGCGATTGTTCATCGAAGTAATCGAAGTCAATCTGATGCTCCAGCAACTCCTTCGACAATCTTGTGGTGCTGCGGTCTGCATCTTCATCCCCAAGCCACATGCTGTTAGCGGGATGATACAAGGCAATCTGCGCAGCCGGCCGGCCGATGGACATGAGATAGCCGGCGCGATTGGTGTACCTCGCAAGCATGGTAAACGCCGGCGAAATGGGGATCGGGCCCGTAGCACCCGTCATCCCGCTGCGCCCCAGAGCGCCTTGCAACTGCAATGCAGTCAGGCCTTCGACTAATTGATAATCGAGCTGGAACTTGCCGTCGATCCCCTGTGCGCCGCCCTCCTCGGCCCATGCGCGCGGCCGGCCAAACAAGTGCGCGGCAGAAGACGCCAACTTGGGAAAGTTATTGTTGACCGAGTAGGTCGGGTCATCCATGTTCACCATTGCCGGAATAAGCTGGTTGAGGTTATCCACGCCGGGAACTTCGACATGGCGCTCATCGCGGAAGAAATCGCCTTCGTTGCGGATCAGGTCCTCGCCGTGGGAAAGATTCAGCATCAATTCTTCATGATTCAGATGGACCAGGTATTCCAAGTGATTTTGCGCGCACCACTCGGCCTGCACCCCGAAGAAACTGTTACTGAAAATGCCGCTCCAGACATCCCAGTAATCCGCCTTCACCCTCCACGCTTCGGCAGTCATCTTGGGAGCGAAGAGAAGCGGTAGATACGGCTGCAAATCGTAACCTTTCTTTTGACGAAACTGTTCGAGCAGTGCCGGAGTCCATGGCATGAAGCCGGTATAGTCCGGCTCATCGCCGAAAAAGCCAAGCACCGTCGTTCCGAATTCGTCGCCAAAGAGTCCTTTATAGGTTTCGTGTGTGGTCTTGAGAAACGCTTTTGTGGCTTCCGGATTCAGATAGTCGATCAACGAGTACAAACTGTCCTTTGAGTAGGTACCGTCGGCGCGATTGATATAGCGCGTAGGTGAGCTGCGAAAAACGTGCCGGATGAACTCGATCTCCCAGTGTCCATCAGGCGGCGCGGTCCATTTGATCTGACCATCCACGATCGGCAACGTCTCGGCCGTTCCCTCCGGAGGTCCGACAGGGCCGCCCGGTGTCGGGCTCACTCCCATCGCCTGCCCCGTCGCCGGAGGCGCCATCCTGGGCGGCGCGGGCAAATTCACAGCCATCGCGGCCAGAGTGTCCACGGGCACAGGCATGGCAATCGTCTGTCCCGGCGCGATGCTCACACGCACATCCGCAACCATGCCTTGCATGGCGAGTTGCGGATACTCCTCACTGATCTTGCCTCCGGCAAAGCCGCTAGGGTAGCTGCCCTCATCCGCAAGCCAGACCTTCATGCCGCGCTTTTTCGCTTCTTCCACGGCAAACTTCGTTAGGGCCAGATGTTCCGGCGAAAGATACTTCGGTGTCATGCCTCTTGCGGGTCCGAAATTCACAACATACATGCCCTCTTTTGTCAGGGCATCGAACTCGCTGGTGATGCGCTCCTGAGTGAGCGGACCACCCCAAATGGCCCAATGAATCGCGCCGTATTCGCGCGGAGGAGCGGGAAACTTCGCCGCAACCTCACGGGTTGTGGGAACGGTAATCTGCTGCCACGGCTGTTGCGCAAACAGGGTAAAGGGCACGATGAGCAATAAGAAGGAGAATTTCGAGCGCATGGAGAACCTCGCATTTCTCAAGCAAAGTATTCAGATGAGGAATTGTATGTTGAATGAATTATGAAGTAAACTGCAGATCGTATTTGGGCGCATCTCTCCCCATCCATCGATTACGCCGGAAAATTGTCCCCGGCAAGCGTGCGAATATTGATTGCGAGTCCTTTAGCGTGAAGAGATTTTTCGATGCCCGATCAGTTTGCTCGGCTGGCGTTGCCGCGCCGGCAGCAGTTTGGTGCGCCGTTCTGTTGTTTTCCGGCGCCTCTGCGGGGCAGAAGCCCGCAGACAACTGGGCTCGCTGTGAGGGCTCTGATCCGGACGCCAGCATTGCCGCTTGCACGGCGCTTATCGAGTCGGGCAAAGAGGACAGCGAGAACCAAGCGGTGGCTTTCAACAGCCGCGGTATTGCGCACTCCATGAAGAATCAACAGGACCAGGCCATCGCAGATTTCAATCAAGCGATTCAGCTTGAGCCGGATTACGCCGGGGCCTTCAGCAATCGCGCCAATGCGTATGCAGCGAGAGGCGAATTCGATCGAGCGATGGCCGATTTCAATCGGGCGATCCAACTGAAGCCTGATGACAGTGACGCTTACAACTTCCGCGGTGTAGCCTACGCCTTCATGGGTCAATTCGATAGAGCCATCGCAGACTTCGATCGCGCGATTCAGCTGAAACCGGAGAACGCAGGCGCATTGAACAACCGCGGCAGCGCATATGACTCCATTGGCGAATACGGACGGGCCATCACAGATTTCGACAAGGCGATCGAACTCAAGCCAGATGATGCCGAGGCTTACAGCAACCGCGGCAACGCATACACCGACGAGCGTCAATACGACAAAGCAATTGCGGATTACACGCAGGCGGTGCGACTGAATCCCGAAGATGCCGCGACTTATTGCAACCGCGGCATCCAGTACCTCGCGAAAGGGAAGTTGGACGAGGCCATCGCAGACTTTGACAAGGCGCTTCGCATCAAACCAGATCTGACTGAAGCCTACGACGCGCGGGGCATCGCCTACCACCGCGAAGACCAGGAGGAGCGGGCCATCGCAGATTTCGATCAGGCTATCCGCTTGAAACCGGATGATGCCGAAGCCTACGGCAACCGATGCTTTTCTCGTGCGCTTGCGGGACAGCTTTCGCTCGCCCTGGAGGATTGCAACAAATCTCTGATGTTGCGCGCCAACGATGTGGCAACGCTCAACAGTCGCGGCCTGGTGCATTTGAAGTTGAACGACGCAGAAGGGGCGATGGCCGATTACAGCGCCGTTCTTGCCATGAATCCCGTAATGGCCTCCGCGCTTTACGGACGCGGCCTGGCGAAAGAGAAATCAGGCGACGCCGCCGGGGCCGTGACGGATATGGAGGCGGCGAAAGCAATTCAGGCTGATGTCGCCAGTCAATTTGCAAAGTGGGGAGTAACCGGCAAGTCCTGATCGGAAGGAATTCTGAATCAGGAAGGTCGTGAAAGGGAGACCGCTCGATGAAAGCCAGACTCGCACTCGCACTTGCTCTAGCCGTTTCAGGAGCTGCAGTTCCAGCGCACGCGCATCACTCGTTTGCCGCTGAATTCGACATCAACAAACCTGTGCGCCTGATGGGCAAGGTGACGCGCGTCGAGTGGAGCAATCCCCATACCTACTTTTACATCGACGTTGTGGATGCGAGCGGCACGGTCACAAACTGGGCGATTGAAGGGCCGAGTCCGGGAGCGCTTAGCCGCCGGGCCTGGCAGAAAAACGATTTGAAAGTCGGCGACACCGTTGTCGTCGAGGGGTATCGCGCCAAGAACGGTTCGAACACCGCCAATGGCCGCCGTGTTACGCTGCCGGATGGACGAAGGCTCTATGGCGGTAGCCCTGGCGATGGAGGCCCGGGCGACGACGGAACCGACCAGGGTAATCTTCCAGCCACCGGCACGATCAAATAAGGCAAGTCCGGCATTGAGGCGCCGCGGATTCCCGGAACGTCAGTTTCGCTGACCTGGAGATTTTCGCTCATGCAGTTTTTTCAACATTTTTGCGACTTGCTTTATCAGTCTAGCTTTGGCACTATGCTACGCGAATCGAACAACGCCTTTTCCGTCATCGAGTCGGTTCACGTGCTGAGTATCACGCTGCTGGTTGGCACCATCGCGATCCTCGACCTTCGCATGCTAGGGCTCATTTTGCGATCCGTTTCAGTGAGTCGCCTGGCACGGAGCGTGTTGCCGCTATCATGGTCCGGCTTCGCCGTCAGCGTGGCCAGCGGCTTCCTGCTCTTCTGGGCAGAAGCGGCTAAGATGTACGTCAATCCAAGTTTCCGGACGAAATTGGTCTTGCTCGTTCTTGCCGGATTCAATGCACTTGTTTTTCACACCACTATTTACCGTCGCGCTCAGGAGTGGGAACGGCAGCACATATCTCCCTGGCGGCCGCGCGTCACTGCCATCGCGTCGCTTACGCTTTGGAGCGGCGTGATTATCGCGGGTCGCGCCATTGCTTACTTCTGATGGATTGGGAAAGGATTCGGTCTGCGCATGAGTTTGCACGGCTGGTTCATGGCGCTGGCTCACTCTCCGTTGGGTCATGCGATGCAGACCTCGCGCTGGGGCTTTGCCGTGGTGGAGATGGTGCACCTGTTGGGTCTAGCGCTTCTGGGAGGGTCGGTGCTGATTGTCGACCTCCGGCTTCTCGGCGTGATTCTGAAGGGCGAATCGGCCATAACGATTGGCCGCGATGTGAGCCGTCTGCTCCTGGGTAGCCTTACGGTCATGGTACTGTCGGGGATTGCGTTGCTTTCAGAGGAAGCGGGGAAGTGCTATTACAGCCCGGCTTTCCGGTGCAAGATGGCGTTGCTTGCCGCAGCGATCATCTTTTATTTCACCCTGCATCGTCAGGCGCTTTTGCGCGCGCAGAGTGGAAAGCCGACACTTTGGCCGCGCATTGCAGCCGTTGTATCTTTGCTGCTGTGGCTCGGAGTGGGAGTGGCGGGCCGCGCAATCGGCCTGCTGTAATTCGGGGAAAGAAAGGAACGAGGATGGGCGCACAGATACGCAACCTGCCGTTTCGCGTCTGCGAGGGCGCTCTTCTTTGCGCTTTGTTCAGCTCGCCTCTCGGTGCAAAGGCACAAATGGCGCCCCTGCCCGCCGGAGTCGAAAAGCTTTGCGTGATCCAGTTCGATCGGGATCAAAAACGTCCGGCTCGCGTGGAGGACAGCGCGCTCCCTTGCCTGGTGCTTGCGGCGAAACGAATGACAGCCGACCTAACTGTGAAACTCGTGCTCGTGGGCGTGAAGGATCTCTCGAAAGATCATGAAGCGAGCGAGAACGGAAGAATGCGGGAGACGGAAGATACAACAGGCTACGACATCCGTCTTGAGGACCTGGCTGCCTACCGGTCGCTGAACACTAAGGGTTATCTGGTGCGCTGGTATCGCATCGACCCCGAGCGCATCTTACCCACGACCGACGAATCAGATTTTGGGCAGACCGTAATTTTCTACCTTGTGCCGGGAGATGCGGACTTCAACCATAACTACCTGGGAACGACCAAGACGAATGAGCGTCCGTGCACGGTGAAACCCTGCTATCCCGCGGACGAAGAAAGCCTGGCAGCGCAGCCGCGATCCCGAATCATCGCGACAGGCACAGGCAAATCCGGCAAGTAAATCCTTCGCGGCGAGGTTTGCCCTCGCGCGAAGAAAGAGGTGATCCTGTTGAGTACAAGCAAAAGATTCTTCGATCTGATCTGCGAAGTCCCGTTCAGGTTTCACTCAACTTCGCTCGCGTTCCTTCTCTGCATTGCGCTGCTTGCGCAAGCTTCAGGGCAGGTTCCGGCGCGACGCAACGCCGGCGGACGTCCAGAGCACAACGAAGCAGAGCGCGCCGCACGCTGGAAGACCGTCCGCATGCCTTACGAGCGCACGGGACTCAGTACGCGCGAGCAGCAGATGGTGGCAAAGCTGGCTGATGCCTGCCAGCTGATGGACGAGTTGTTCTGGCATCAGAGTGACTTGGGCGGATGGGCAGTTTATCGCGTGACCCAAAGCCCGGTGCTTGCCAAACTTTTTGGCGTCATGGGCAGCCGGTGGGATCTGTTGGATGATAACTTTCCGTTTCTCGGCGAAGAGCCCATGCCTCCCGGCCACGAGTTGTATCCCTATGGATTGAGCCGGGAACAGATTGATCGTTTCGCGGCAACGCACCCCGAGATGAAGGATGCGCTATTCGATGAGCACACTATCGTGCGGGGTACGGCAGATCATTTGTCGGCCATTCCGTACCACGAGGCTTATGCAGAGTGGCTTCGGCCGATGGCAGCGGATCTGCGCGCCGCGGCAGAGCTTTCGCCGGATCCGGCATTCGCAAGATATTTACGATTGCGCGCGGATGCCTTGCTGTCCGACGACTACTATGCCAGCGATATCGCGTGGCTCGATCTCAAGAATCCGAAAATCGATCTGATTTTCGCACCGTATGAAACCTATCTGGACGAACTGCTCGGCGTGAAGACTTCGTATGGCGGGGCCATTTTGATTTGCGACCAGGAGCAAAGCCGTAGGCTGGACCTTTATCAAGCGAACGAAGCCGCCATGCAGCAAGCGCTGCCTTTGCCCGACGCGGACAAAACGTCGAAGCAGGGCCAGGCTACACCGATGGAGGTGGTCGATTCGCCGCTTCGTGCGGGCGATCTGCGCCACGGCTACCAGGCGGTAGCCGACAATCTGCCCAACGATGCTCGCATTCATGCGGAGAAGGGAACGAAAAAGATCTTCTTCAGAAACTTCATGGACGCACGCATGAATGAGGTGATTCTGCCTATCGCTGCCAGGATGCTGACGCCGGCGCAGGTTAACGATGTTACTGCGGACGGGTATCTGACCTTTGTGATACTGCACGAGGTCTCGCATGGACTTGGTCCGGCATACGCACACATTGACGGCAAACAAGTAGATATTGACGAGGCCATCGGCGGGGCATTCGACGAACTAGAAGAGTCCAAGGCCGACGTCACCGGTATCTTCCTTGCCAAATGGCTGGTCGATCAAAAGATTCTGCCCGACAACATGCTCAGCAAGATTTACGGCTCTTATGTGGGCGATATATTTCGCACACTGCGGTTCGGCGCAGGCGAAGCTCACGGCCGCGCCGAATTAATGGAGTTCAATTATCTGCTGGAGCAAGGCGCTATCCGGCAAGGTGCAGACGGCCGTTACGCCGCAGACTACGCGGCGATGCCGGGCGCGATCGCAAGCCTGGCTCAGAAGTTGCTCACATTTGAGGCCGGGGGCGACCGGGCCGGCGTGGAAGTCTGGTTCGCCAAATACGATGTGATGCCGGACTCGCTGACGAAGGCGCTGGAGTCGGTCAGGGACATTCCGGTGGAGATTGCGCCGGAGTTCGAGCTTACCGGCGGGACGAAGCAAATGAACAAACGCATCTCTGCACAGCGGCCGGCGCTGAAACCACAACATCATGATGCCGCGCACCAGTTTCCAGGTACGATCATCGTTCCCGCTTCCGACTTCTTTGCCACGATTCCAGCGGGCGACAGCAACGATGGACGCTTTCCCGCGGGAGCGTGGTTCTTCAACAACGACACCATCAACATGAGTGTGGTCGCCGACGTGACGGCGAAGGTGCTCGTAAAGGAGGCCGGCGTCTATCACCTTTTCGTGCGCAGTATCGGAACGGCATCGAGCTCGTTCCGTGTCACGATCGGTGGCAAGGAAGATGCGGGCGCCTACGGACATGGCGCTCTCGCATGGCAGCGCGGCGGCGACTTCGCGCTCAAGCCCGGAACGGCTGAGATCCGCCTGACATCCATTGTACCGAGACCGTCATTGAATGTCCTTGTGTTGACAAAGAACGCAGACTTCAAGGAAGACGATTTGAAAGACCTGGAGCTTCCGCCGGAGGTGAAGCTGCTGCATGAGTACCACATCGAGCCGTCGAACATTGTAAAGTTCGGCGATGTGGACGGCAGCGGCAAGTTTGCCATCCTCGACATCACCAACGATTACTCCACCATCATGTACGCGAATGACGGGCACGAGCTGTGGCGATGGAAGGCGCCGGCCCAGGATGCACGGCTGCGTGGGGAGTTTGAGGCGCCCGGCATTCTATGGGATTTTCATCACACCGGACGCGACGAGCTGGCGCACTGGCGCATGATCGACGGCAAGGAGTGGCTGGTGCTTTGCGATGGCCGCACCGGCGAGATCCTTAAAAAGGTTCCATGGCCAGCGCCGCCGATGCCGCATGTGTATAACAACTACCGAATGGCCGTGACAAAATTTCACAAGGACTCCGATGGACCCGACACACTGCTAGTGCTCAGCGATACCGGAGGCTTAATAAGCCTGACGGCATACGATAAGGACCTGAATCAGCTCTGGCAGCACGGCGAGCGTCGCGACAAGGATTACTTCGGCCACTACATTTATCCCTACGACGTAAACGGCGATGGGATCGATGAAGTTTTCATCAGTCACCTCTGCCTGGATGCGAATGGAAACGAGGTGTGGAACAACGCCAAGTATTTTGAGAAGAACAACGACCATATGGACGCGATGGAGTTCTTCGACATCAATGGCGACGGCAAACCGGAACTGTTGACCAGTCAGAGCGACGTGGGCACATTGGCATATAACGCGCAGACCGGTTCAATCCTGTGGCAAAATCTCTCTGATCACTCGCAGCAAATTACCGCGGGTTACATTCTTGGCGACTCTTCCGCGCCGCAAGTTATCACCAACGGCCGAACCTACATACCGATGACGAGACCCCCCGGAGCCATTTCGGGACAGGGACCCATGAGAATGGCTGTGCCCCCTGGTGAAATCGGAGTTGGCGGCGGGCTTGGTGCGCAGCTTTACTGGTTTGACAATCAGGGCAAGCTGCTGGAGACATGGCCGGCCCATCCGTTGAACGGCAATCCCAACTTCGTCCGTGGCGACTGGTATGGCAACGGCAAACGTACTTACTTCTGGTACCGTTTCAAGCTTGAGCCCGATGGCAACGCCACGCTCTTCTTCAAAGGCGAGGTCTATCACATGTTCGACTTCGACCACACGGGCGCGGATCAGGTGATTACTCTCGACGGCGGAACTCTGCGTGTGTATGGCAACGCCAGCGTTGTACCTCACTCCGTCAAGCGGGATGCAGAGTATCGGCGGACGATTGCCAACCACACGCACTATTGACTTATCGCACACTGTGGTTGCAAAGGGCGGCGAAGCGCATAGAGATTGTTGAACGGGGGCCGACTGTAAAATCGCAATCATTCATTCGGTTTCGCAGCAGGCTCTTTTCTCGCGATCAACCTTCGAATGGGCCCGTCAGAAGTTGTGGAATCAATGTCGATAAGCCATCCGTCAGATTCACCGGCCGGGCTACGAACTGAACCTCCGCCGATTTAAGGCCGGGACGGCTGGCGGTGACGATAATTGTCCCAGCTTGCAGCGTCGAACGCACGAAAACGCGGTTGATGCCGCACTCGGTATTGAGATACAGGTTGTTTGTCGAGTCTATCTTGCCGCTGTTATAGCCGCCGCGCCAAATGCCGGGGCCTGAGATTGCGAAGTCGACTCTTGCGTCATCGGTCGGGCAGCGTTGGCCCTTCGCGTCGATGACCTCGAAATCGATGAATGCCGCATCCTGCCCATCAGCCTGGAGTCCCAGCGGGCCGACGGTCGAAGTGAGTCTGATCGCCGCAGGAGGGCCAGTGGTGGTCAGTTCCTGCGCGGCCACCACTTTGCTCGCGTTCCTGCCCACTGCCTTCAGGGTCCCGGGCACGAATGCCACATCGGGGAACGCGAAGACGAAGCCGTTTTCCGGCTTCGAGTTGATGCCCAGCGACTTGCCGTTGAGGAACAACTCCACAGAATCGGTGTTCGCAACAACGTAGACGGTTTTCACTGTTTTGTGTGCGGGCTGGGCCGGGATTGCCGGCAAGTCAGGCATCGGAGGACGGCTAGGCGCCGCGGGCCGGCCCGGCACTGCGGGTTCCTCCGGACTAGCAGGTTGCTCCAGCGGATAACTCCAATGCCCAAGAATATGCAGGTCCGGTTTGTCGTTCTGCATCACGCGATGAGCGAAATAAATCTCCTTGGGAAGACGCACCGCATCCACTTTGCCGCTCACGCGGCAGACTTCGCTCGAATCCTGGCGGCCGTCCGCATCGGAATCAGAGAAATAAATGGAAGCGTAGCCGGACCACTTCGAATGCGCGGGATCGGGATTGGAGATACGATTCTGCCAGTACGCCCAGTAACGTTCGATGCCGGCCAACGCGAAGCTCTCTGAAGTGAAGAGATACCGTGACCGGGCTCTCCACGTGTCGTTCGGTCCCTTCTTGGCTTTGTAGTAAGGCGGCGAGTCGTCGTCCCAGAATCGACGCGCACCTTCCTCGCGGAAGTCCTCGGCTTCGACCAACGGCGCGCGGTCGCGGCGGTAGGCGCTGTATCCGCGAAACATGTCGTTGGGTCCGGTCAACGCATCCGTCTTTGGATCCTGGCCGATCATGACACCGTAATACTCCGCGATGGGCGTGAGCGCGGCATTGGCGGCAAGATCGTCGTTATCACGATAGCCCATTACGCGCCCGCCATACGGATCCCACTGCTTGCGCAGCGCGACCATTTGCTCCATTTCTTCCGGCGTAACAATCGTGTTGCCCGACTCCCAAAAGAGAATGCTGGGGTTGTTGCGGAAGTAGATGATCGAATCGCGCATCACTTCGAGACGCTGTTCCCACTGGCGTCCAGTAACCTCGCGCTCCTTGTCGCCCGCGGGACAAACCTGAATGATGCCGTAGCGGGCCATCGCATCCGCGTCCACCTTTTGCGGCGAGATGTGCATCCAGCGCATGTAATTGCCGTGGCAGTCGCGAATAAGTTTGGTGGTATAGTCGTGCAGCCAGTCGGGATTGGCCCCGCCGAGAGCCGCCCACTCATTGCTGGACCGTTGCGCGAAGCCTTTCAGGTAAACAAACTTTTCATTGAGATAGACACCGCCCGTGCCGGCGCCGCCCTTGAATTCTGTTTTGCGAAATCCGGTGACCGTCTTCTCGACGTCGACAACCTTCCCGCCAACTTTGAGGACGGTGTACACGTTGTAGAGGTTAGGATCCTCGGTGCTCCAGAAGCGCGCGTTTCTAAACATGCCTGTCGCGGTCAGCACGGTCTTCCCGCTGTCCGGGATGTCCACTGGATCGCCCTCGAGCTGTGCGCGGATCTGCCCGCGGTGATCGACGATCACTGCAGAGAAACTGACAGTGGCACGCTCGCCCGAATCGTTGCGGACCTCGGAGTCGACGGTGATGTCGGCTGTCTTCTTCGCGATGTCGAAGTTGGCGGCATGCACATAAATGCCGCTGGTCTCGAGACCGCAATAGAGCGGGAGCGTCTGGTGGATCTTGCCGGTCACGTGCAGCCAAACATGGCGGTTGATGCCGCCATGGTCGGGATTGAAATCGTTCGCGTTCCATTCAAACGGAGTTCCGGTAGCGCGCTCTTTGTAGTCCGTGCGGTTGTCCACTTTCACTGCCAGCACGTTCTCCTGGGATCCGAAGCGCACCGCATCGCTGATGTCAATGCCATAGGCGGTAATTCCGTTCTCATACAACCCGACCACTTTCCCATTGACGAAAATGTCGCCGGCCTGGCGCATGCCTTCGAATTCGAGAAAGATTTTACGGCCTGAGTAGCCGGCCGGAAGCTTGAAGTGCTTGCGATACCACGAGAGCCCCTTGTAGGTTCCAAGGTCGCCACCGCTGTGCGAGATGATCTTCCTGAACGAGTCGACGTCGTTGAAGCTGTGCGGAGTACTGACGGTGGTCCATTGCGAGTCGTTGAATTCAGGAGCTTCGGCACCGGGCACATCCTCGCGGATAAAACGCCAGTTCAAGTTGAAGTTGATCCGGGCACGTGGGGATTGGGGCGGTATGTAGCGCGTAGCCTGAGTGGCGGCGAGGACACTGCGTGTCGATCCTGCCACGATGGGTAATCCAGCCGCCGCGACGGCGGCTGTTGAAAGAAACTCGCGGCGAGATATGGAAGGTCTCGACATAGGCGTTCCTCTTTCTTCACTCTTTTCGATGGACAAGGAAGAAGACGTTCACGGCCATAGTACTCAAATTCGACGGTGATTTCCATCGTGCGGTGAAATTAGGAATCTGCAGATCGTCGCAATCGCCAATGTTTATGGGGTATATTGGTTCGCAGCCAAATGGCTGAACGGAGATTCCCAGTAAGGAGGTCGAGCGCCGATGAAGACTTGGACGAGTGCAGCGCTCCTGATCGTGACCGCGCTGAGCTTGGAAGGCCTGCGCGCACAGACTTTAGAAGAGCTGAAGGCGATGCTTGACGCCAATCAAGCGTTCGCACTTCGTGAGGCGGTCCTGCACGGTCACGCGCCGGCTTTCTATCGCGGAGCTGTGGAAGACTCTGAGAGTCGCACTGCGGCCGCGATAAAGGACCTGGAGAAGGCGATTCGCGCGAATCCGCGCTCGGAAGAGTCGTTTGAGGCGCACTTGATGATCGCCAACATGGGTTTTCGAGAGGGGCGCTTTCACGATGCGCTGCTAGAAGCCAAGGCCGCGCAAGCCATCAAGCCAGATTCAGAAGATTTGAACAATGCGCTGCCTTTATTCGAAGCACTGGCCGAGTCGCCTGATATGCAGTTGGTCGAGCGGCGGGACTCGCACTTGGAGATGAGGGGAGACGGCGGTGGGTCGCACGGACTGCCGATGAAGATTGACGGGAAGGAAGTGACGTATGGCTTTGACTCCGGGGCGGCGCTTTCGGGGATGGGCGTATCGGACGCGAAGATGCTTGGGCTGAAAGTGCGGCACGTTGAGAGCAATCTGACGGAAGCGAGCGGGAAAGCGATACCAGGATACGACATCGCGTTTGCGAATGACCTGGTGATCGCTGGTTTGCACCTCCGGAATGTTCCGTTCTTTGTGTTGCAAGATACCGGTGAGCCATGGGTTCATGTGCCGGTTGGGAGCCGGGGTGTGATCGGTCTCCCGGTTTTGCTTGCGATGCAGACCGTTCGCTGGCAGCATGGAGTTTGGTTTGAATTTGGCAAGCACGCGCGGGTGAAATCGCCGGCTGCGCAAAACCTGCTGTTCCACGGAGCGACGGCGATTGTGCAGGTGCAAGTGGAAGGCAAAGCCCTCACCCTTAGCCTCGATACCGGCGCTGCAGACACCGATCTGAACGAGGGATTTGCGAAGGCTCTTCCGGATCTGGTCAAAACAGGAACGAAAGAGACGCGCGCCATTACCGGTTTGGGCGGAAGCAACGAATACGATTCGGTGTTGCTGAGGCCGGTAGCGTTTGATGTGGGTGGAAAGATTGTAACGCTGCCTTCACCGCACGTATTTCCGGCGCACGCTGTGGGAAAGTTCGATGGCAATCTAGGCAACGACATTCTCAAGCAGACGAAGGCCGTCACACTGGACTTCAGGACGATGGCGCTCGAGCTGGAGTGACCGACTTTCCTGACTTTGAGCACGCCTCGCAGCAAGTTGAGCGAATTCCTCAATGGTCCGCGCTTTGTTTCCTGATAGCGCGGGCGGAGCGTGCGAGTTTTGGTTGATGCCCCCGACAGGCCCCGCTGTCCCGTGGCAGCGCTCTTCCGCGCGAGAGAGGATGAGCTTTCTCCTGCGGTCAATCGAGCAATTGTATTTCGATTGGAATCTTGTGTGCAATCACATTCGATAAAAGGTGCACTGTCAGCGGTATGCTATGGTAATCTGCACAACGAATCCGGGTCATCCTTGCGAGAGTTTCGCGAGATTCCCCAGCTTCTCAACGCTGAACCCATGATTCCGCTAAGCTGAGACCCGGGCAGGTCGAAACATGTCGACAGTCACGTTGAAGGACATTGCGAAGGCGTTGGGTGTCTCGGTCATGACCGTGTCAAAGGTCATGCGCGACCAAGCCGGCGTGGCTGCGAAAACGCGCAAGCGCGTGCTGGCGAAGGCGACGGAGTTGGGCTACCGGCCGAATCTGACGGCGCGCAGCCTTGTGACGGGACAGAGTTCCCAGGTTGGAATCATTGTGCCCACGCTTCTTCATCCGTTCTTCGCTGAGGTTCTGGAGGCGCTTTCTTCAAGTTTGCAGCAGGGCGGATATGCGGTAATGATCTCTTCGTCTCTAGAGAATCCGGTCATTGAGGAAGCGGCCATCGAACAGCATCTTGCGCATCGTCTCGATGGTTTGATCATTGCATCCTGCAACTCATCCCCCGAGAAATTCAAACAACTCGCGGAGCAGAAAATTCCATTTGTTCTCATCGATCGCTACTTTCCCGGCTTCAAGACCAACTTTGTCGGCGTCGACGACGTAGCTGTTGGGCGCATTGCGACTGAACATCTGATTGCAATGGGATGCAAGCGGATCGCGCACATTCGCGGCCTGGAATTTACCACTGGCCTGGGCAGGTACGAGGGATACAAACAGGCGCTTAAGCAGCACGGAATGGATTTCGATCCCAGCCTGGTGAGTCCTTACGTGACCGCGGATGGAAAGGACTGGCAACAAAGCTACGACGCCATGCGCGGTTTGCTCCAGGCGGATCGGCCCGATGGCGTCTTCTGCTACAACGATCCGATTGCGTTTGCCGCGATTGAAGTAGTCCTTGAAGCGGGCCTTCGCATTCCCGAAGATATCGCGTTTGTGGGGTGCGACAACCTCCATTTCGATACCACACTGAGAGCACCTCTATCGAGCATTGACCACCATAGCAGCCTGGTTGGAGTTCGCGCCGCCAAGATGTTGTTGAGCCTGCTGAAGAACAAGACACTTGGTTCTCCGCGGCACGTTGCACTGAAACCTTCGCTTATAGTGCGTCAATCCTCTCTTCATAACGCCCGGGGACTTGTGCCGGCATAAGCTCTGGACAGCAACCCACGTTTCCTGCCCGCGGTTCACCCTCCTGAATCTCGTCTTCTCGCGAAATCTGGAAGTATCTTATTTGTAAATCAATAACTTAACCAACATTGTGGGTATCGTTAAATATTTTTGTGTAACGTTACACTTTTTTCTTGACAATTGTCGAATTGCGCGGCGACAATCCGATTCGAAAGAAATTCAACAGGGAAATAAGTTCCTGCTGTTCCCCAAAACCCTGTTCTTCCCTATCGTTTGCCGTTTCACAGCTTCAACCCTGGAGGTCAAAAGATGCTGCAGTTGATTTCACGTCCCGGACGTCCCGCGTCCGCAGGATTCCTCATCACATTCTTGTTGGCTCTTCTCGCCATCGCGCTGCCCTGCGCGTTGCAGGCCCAGACTGCCGGTGAAGGCTCTGTTGCCGGCACGGTAACGGACAGTACGGGCGCAGTAGTTCAAAATGCCCATGTGAAGGCGACGAACGCTGCAACCAAGATCTCGACCGAAACCACGACGTCTTCGGCCGGCCTTTACACGATCGCCCCGTTGCCTGTCGGGACTTACACAGTGACGATCATGGCCAAGGGATACAAGACCATGACGCAAGAGAATCTCCGCGTCGACGCCCTGTCTGAATTGGCCTTCAACCCAGTGCTCTCGGTCGGCGCGGCGACAGAAACTGTGACCGTAACTACGGCCCCGCCGGTACTGGATACGGAAAGCCCCATCCTCGAGGGGATGATGGAGAATCAGGATTACGCTGCTCTGCCCATTGTCATGTCCACCACGCAACAGCGCGATCCCACTGCATTTGCGGTGCTCCTACCGGGCGCTCAGGCCGGCTCGCGCACGCCGCTCATTGCCGGTCTATCCAACTACCAGGGCTATCTCTATCTGGATGGCGTGCCATCCGAGACCATCAATCAACAAGGTGACAACCGCACGGTTGCGTTGAGCATGAGCGTTGAAGCCGTCGATCAGTTCCAGATCACCACCAGCGTCCCACCGGCGGAGTACATGGGCGCCGGCGCATCGAATTACACCATGAAATCTGGAGGCCACGACTTTCACGGACAAGCCTCGGATTACGTTCGCAACACCGTCCTGGACGCATGGAACTTCTCGCAAAAGGAAGCGACCGTAAAGAACGCCGCAGGACAGACAATACCCGCGCCGAAGAATATCGAGCATGCAAATGAGATGTCAGGATCCGTCGGCGGCCGTGTCCCTCACACGGCAGGGAAGCTGTTCTTCTTCGTCGCCTACGACAAATACCACTCCCGCTTGAACGATACTCCTGGCCAGCTCACCATTCCGACCGCACAGGAGGAACAGGGCGACTTCTCCCAGTTGGCCGACGCCAATAACGATCCCTTCATCTTCGATCCGGCAACCAACAGTTGCACTGGCAGTAGCTGCACAAGAACGGCGTTTTCGTATAACGGCAAGAACAACGTGATTCCGGCCGGCAGGATTTCGGCGATCACGCAGAAGATGGAATCGTTCCTGCCCAACTATCCTAACTCGCCCAACGCAAACCTTTCGGGCAACGTCAACACTGCTGTGCTCACCAATAACTACCTGGGCACGCAAATCAACGGACGCGACAGTCATCTTTACGACTGGCGCGTGGATTATGATTGGACCGCGAAAGACCGCATATCTTCTGTCGGCGCGATGGGGCAGTTTGTATATCTCAACAACTTCGGCTCCCCATATCTTCCGCTGCCGTATGCGGTGGGCGACTATGCCACTATCGTCCCCAAGCAATACAACGTCGAGGAAGTGCACACGTTCAGTGACCATCTGACCAATCAATTCAAGATCGGCTACACACGGTTTTACATGCCGATCACGAACCCAACGCAGGGCGTGTCGCAGTATGAAATCGGCGCCATGGGCGTCACCAATTTACCGCAGGGGCAGGCAGGACAGGAGTTTCCCGGCGTCTCGTTCTCAACCTCCGGCGCCACGACCGTAAACCCCACGACGTGGACCACCAACAGCAATTCCGCTTCAACCCAGCTCACCATCCCCAACAACTATGCATTGGTCGATAACGTGCTGTGGATCAAGGGCAAGCACCAGTTCACCTTTGGCATGACTTATCAGTTTGAAGGTCTCAACAACGCCAACCCGGCAACCTTCACCGGCGTTCTATCTCTGCCCTTCGACCAATATGCGACGGCAAATTTCGTGGCCGGCAGCTCAGCGATCGATACCAAGTCAACCGGCTATGGATACGCCAGCTTCCTGCTGGGCGCAGTGGGCGCAACCGGCAGCGGCGCTACGGGCATATCGCTCCCGCTGCAAAATGTGGCCACCATTTATAGCCGCATTAAAGCCATCGCGCCGTTTGCTGAGGATACCTTCAAACTTACCCCCAAGCTGACCGTGAGTTACGGGCTGCGCTGGGACTATCTGCCCCCGTTGCACGAGAAGTTCAACCACTTCACCTTCCTGAATCCCACCGCCATGAATTCGGCTACAGGTACACTTGGGGCTTTGGAGTTTGCGGGCAGTTACGGTGGCGCAGGCTTTAGCTGCGGCTGCAAAACACCGTTGACGACTTACTGGAAGAACTTTGGTCCGCGATTGGGTCTTGATTATGCACTGAACAGCAAGACCGTGATTCGGGCGGCTTCGGGTATCGTCTACTCGCAGGGCGGCGGCACCGGCGGCGGCCGCACTGCCGGCGGTCCTGGCGCTTCAAATGGCGCGGGCCAGGCTCTCGGCTTCAACACCACAGCCCAGGCGGTGGGAGATACTCTTTCCGGCGCCAGCGCCGGCCCCTCGTTCTATCTGAACAGTTCCAACACATCGCTGTTCGGGCCTGGGTTCACCTACCCCAGCGCTCCCACGCCGGGCGCTGCAAGCACCATCCTGAACACCGGCAACTATCTCAACGGCAGCGGCGCGGTCGTGACCGCAGGACAGATGGGATATGACGATCCCTATGCGGGCGGGCGCGCGCCGATGTACACCTTCTGGAACTTTGGTATCGAGCGGACCCTCACCAAGGACATAACCCTCAACATCAACTATGTGGGAGACGAGGCCCATCACACCTGGGACAGCGGTGCACAGAATGCGCGTGGTTACTGGAACAATGAGCCGAATCCCCTTTACCGCGCCCTCCTCGGCGCCGTCAATGGAGTGAACTCCAAAGGCTCAACGGTCTCTATTTTGACTGCGCCTGCGACGACAGCGAATGTGAACACCATGAATGCGGCGGTCTCCGGATTGCCAAACCCCGCCTACTTTATCGCTGCTGCAAACGCAGCACCTTCCAACTCCAACCTGACCATCCAGCAAATGCTGACGGCATTTCCGCAATACAGCGGCCTTCAGGACGGATGGGGCGGCGCATTTGTGGAGAACTACAGCTATGAGGCGCTTCAGGCGACTGTAAGCCAGCGCACGGCCCACGGCCTCGCCTTCAACTTCAATTTCACGTTCTCCAAGAACATCGGAGACGACGGCAACTTCCGCAGCGGTTGGCCCATCCCGGCCTCGGCCATCGACGGCCACGCGCAAGCCTACAAGCAGGACCGTATCGATCGCTCCTGGACGACAACTTCGGCGCCGTACATTCTGAATACCTACGCCGTCTACCAGCTTCCCTTCGGCAAGGGGAAGATAGGCGGCAACAACTGGCTGGTCACGCAACTGGCCGGCGGATGGACGATCTCCGGAGTCTACCAATACAGCTCCGGCGGACCCTTCGGCGTCACGTGGAGTTCGGGCGGGCAATGCGCTAATGGATACTCGACTCTGAATGCTTATACCTGCATGCCGTCTCTCACTCCTGGATACTCCGGCAGTCCCCGCATCAATGGCAAGTTCGGCAGCGGGCCTAATGGCTACGTGTTCGCCAATGCGAGCAACATCAAGT
>Ga0326727_10012428_pt1 | contig 19390 bp, 25 predicted proteins | sample MB2enrmetagenome_FD_207643 | JGI IMG/M metagenome (GOLD analysis project Ga0326727, IMG submission 207643) | Lab enriched peat soil microbial communities from McLean, Ithaca, NY, United States - MB29MY | ecosystem: Environmental > Terrestrial > Soil > Wetlands > Peat | place: USA: New York...
CTTTATGTTCGCCAGAACCATGCCGCTCGAGCATGTGCCGGTGACGTGGGTAAGCGAGAAACCGATCAGCGGCTTGCGGGGATGGATTTCGTCGGCCTTCGCCAGCACCGGAACGTCGTTGACGCGAATGTTCGAGAACTGAAAATTCCGAAACGCCGGAATGCCCTCATCGCCGGGAACGAAGAACTCATCCTGCTTGCCGCTGTTGAGATTGTTGAGGCGCAGAAATCCCTGTTGCGCGTTCGAGGCCTCGAAGTCGTTCACATAGATGTCTTCAACAAACGCGCCGCGTCCCGGCCGGCTCTTGATGTAGATGGCATGGCTGCGGGCGGCGGCGCATTTGCAATGCTCGATGTGCACGTTGCGGATTCCGGCGGAAGTCTCGCTGCCGATGCCGATGCAGGCAAAGTGAGAATCCGCGAAGGTGCAGTTGGCGATCTTGATATACTTCTTCAGGTTCACTTTGGCGCGGTTTGTGCTGTTCATGCTTACCATCCACCATGGTGCCGCGGTTCCGGAAAGCTGCCGGCCTTTGCAGCAAATCCTGAATTTGGATAGTAAACTGGATAGTGAATTCGGAATCGTTTTGTAAGTCATTGATTCTAAATAGCGGGAGTAGTTCAGTGGCAGAACGTCAGCTTCCCATAGAGAACTTCTAGCAGAATTTCAATAAATCCAAGAAAAACACTTAAATCCTCATGATTGCTAGGGTTTGACCGTCATCTCTCGGAGGGCGTTTCTTTCCCAGCTACCGCCAAATTTCCCACTTTTTGTCAGATTTCGGGTGTATGGACACCAAATTTGGACACCATATTCAGGGGCGAGAATCAACCTTCTCACGCCTAAAATCCCGGTGGAAATTGCCTGTCAGCATATTCGCCTCTTATTCGCCTATAATGTCTCCATGTTCCCGACTCCTTCAGGTCGAAAAACCTCCGTCGTGCAGTGCAAGCGTGCCGCCGTGATGTGCCATCTGGTCGGGAGGAATTCCCTTTTCAGTCCATCACCGTTGAGTGCCCCCTCTGCGGCGAACTGCGTCGGTACTTGCCTTCAGAGATTTTCCGAGGGACGCTGTCACACCAACTGCCTGTAAGGAGCGTTACGCGGAGGTCTTCCCGTGGGTGAGATGCGAAGAGCGAATGCGCGTGAAGAGCAGGAGCGCAAGAATGACCGGTTTGCCTCAACTCTGGTCATAGCCGCGTCCATCATTGCTGCCGTGCGGCTGGCACGCGACGACATCAGCCGCCCGTCACCCCGGCTGACATCAGCGATTTCCGACAGTGTTGGTCTGGCGAGGAGAATTCTTGATTGCGTGATGCGGTAGGCTTGGTTGGGGCTTTGGGTTCCGTGCCAGATTGTTGAATCAGTCAGCCCCTTCAAAGAGAAGGGCTGAGCACGGTGACGAGGACCATTGCATACTGAATATCGGTCGAAGTGGCTCTAGCTCCTTCAGGCTCTTAAGAGGCTTCAATTCTTTTAGTGATTTCAGAGGTTCTAGCTTCGGAAGTGAGACGACTCCTTTCACTCCGCACGCACCGTTTCCGTCGTGGTCGCGTACGACACCGCCAACGAACCAGCCAAGGTGCTTACCATTAAATCCATATACGCTCATCCCATTTGAAGATGAACGGCTCAAGTACGCTACCGGCTTCCCCGACCACATATAAATGACCGGCTCATCATTGCCATAGTCGATATAGGCAACAGGGTTTCCATTACCACTGAAGAGTGTGACCTCTTCGTCTTGTGCAAACGAGAAATGAGTCGAGAGAACCAATGCGATAAGAACCACGAGCCATTTCGTTTTCATGCCGCACCAACCTTCGCCTCTATTCGGTTCGGTCATCCCCACCCATCCCTTTGGAATTCTGCACCAGCATACACCTCACTGACGGAGGGAAAGTCAAGCCCGAAATTCGGAAGTTGATGCCGTGGAGTGAAATAGAAATCAGATTGAAATGAACAAACCCACTTTTGTGTACCACGCCGACTGGGGTCGCAAGCCCTCGAAGCGATGGTGTGCCAAGGCTAGGAATGCCAAGACAGCATAGCCCACGACAGCCGCACAGTCGGCATAGGCAGGAGCCACGCAAAATGGCACAATGCCGGAGCTAATCCGGCATTTTCTTTTATGCTGTAGGAACCTTAAGGAGGAACCAATGTCGGCTTTTGATGTGTGGGATGTGTATGAATGGCGGGTGGCGGTGCTTGTGTTCCTGTTTCTTTTCTATATGATTCTCACAAGTCTTGGACGCATCCAAAACACGCTCAAAGACATTCTCAGCGAACTCAAGAAAACACGATAGGAACCATGTGCAAGGCCGTCAGAGTGAGCAGCCCGGTTTGATGTTCGCTATGAGTCCGACCAAACACTCAGCGACCTTGCACCAATAGGGTAAAGGACCCTTCGCGTCACGGGCGGGTCTGGTCACTCCTCCTCCGGTGCAATGAGCCCACGCCGATACCACTCAAACGCCTCCGGCGTGTTGGCATCTACGGGGTATCGTTCGCCCCACGCGGCTCCTAGGTCGTACAGCATGGCATTATAGCCGTACATGTTTTCGTCACTCGGCTCGATTTTGAATTTGTCTCGTGCGCCTAGCCAATTGTCGATTGCAATTTCAAGGCTGGGTACCGGACGTACATCGAGGATTAGGTTTCCTTTGCGATTCATGGGGTGGTCTCCTGTCTAGGGAGGAGAAAGTCCAAATCCGATGTAGCCTCAGCCTTGCGCTGGCTCCCATCGCTTGGCTTAGATTCTTGAGAGCGGGTCGAGCCAATCCGCCTTCTCCCGAGCCCACTGAATCCATTTGCCTCTTTCGCTCCCCGGACTGGTCAATTCACCCTTCTTCTCGCAAGCTTGTTCGTAAGCCTCAATAAACTCTCGCATGTGCCTCGCTCTCTGCCAACTCAATACGCACTGTTCAAGATTTTCGAATCGCTTCTGCTCCTCCCGTTCTCTTCTCGCACGTTCTTCGTGCTCAAGCCGCTGGCGTTCCAACTCTGCTGCTAGTGCCCTGAGCCTTTCGTCCTCCATCCGGTTGAGTCGGGCGTGACGGAAAATCCCACCAATGCACAGTGGCAAAAGCTGCTCAAGCTTCTTTCCCTTGCCGTCGCCCCAACGCGCCCTTTGACCTGCGGCGTTGCTCCAGATTCGAAAAGCGATTCTTCCACTTCGCTCGTAAACGTTCACCGTCTTCGTTCCCGAGTATGACGGCTCTTTTCGCTTTTCCTTTATTTGGAGGTCTTCTGCAATTCCAAACAGTATCGTTTGCCCAAAGGCGATGACAGATGTGGATTTCTCCTTAACGGATACCTCAAGCCCCTCTTCCTCTAACGCGAATAACAGGGTGTTCATCACACTCAAGGCGCGGTCGAGCAATTCCCCCGAGACGTGGATGTCCACGCATCGCTTGCTCGAAGAACACTCAAGGCGACCGTACTCATCGGGCTTTGCGCGTAGAAACTGCTTCCTCGCCTCTTCGATTAAGAAATGTTCGGACGCAGGACTAGGGGGACTCTTGCCTTCGACCGCCGCAATCTTGAGGACTTCCGGGTCTGACGGGTCATTCGGAAGTGAAGGAGGTCTTGTGCGTTCGGTGCGAAAGAGAATCGGTGAATTCTTGAACTGAGGCAGAGGTCGCTTCTTGACCGAATATCCGGCGCTTTTCCTTGCCCAGTATCCGCGTCCGGGGACGGGGATTTTAAGTTTCTTGCACACCTTTGCGATGGCAACATCCGAAATCCCGTACTTTTCGGCGACCTTCGAGACTGGGCTCTGCCAGACCTCTTCGTAGAGCGATTCACGGTTCCATTGAGACTTGCCGTTCATACTCACCATTTTGCACTGTGACCGGCGCATGTCTTGGAGTCAATGTCGCTACAATCGGTCTGTGCGGAAAAGCGTCCTAGGTATCCGGATTTAGACGCTTTCCGCAAGGATGTATCCCGGACTCAGAACTCCTACATTTCAAACAGTCGTATCATATACTTGGTCATAACAAAACATCCCGTGGTTGAATCATCCATTGTGGGGTAATGAGCAAGCCTCTCAACACTGCCGCGCATCTGACATCTCCTGACGCGTACGCCACACAAGCGGACGTCTTTGAAGACCTTTCTTGCGATGAAAATATCCTCCGACAGAAGTCTCCGGTCAGATGCCGCTTTCTACGTTGCGGGTTTAAGGGCTCAATATTCGAGGACTGCATATTCAACCACAGCAGGTTTTCCGATTGTTACTTTCGGAAGGCACAGTTCCGACGTGTCTCATTCGTTGGTTGCGAGTTCCGGGATTGTAAGTTCGACGAGGCTATCTTCGAGAACTGTCAACTCGACAATGCAGAATTTTCGAATTGCAGCATTACATACAAACAGGTGCTGCCGTCCTTCCCAAGGCATGACAATGTCCTCTGGCGGCTGGCACGGAATCTTCGCGTGAATGCTCAGAATCGTGGAGAAGCCGATGACTCTCGCAAGTTCCTTCTTGCCGAGCTAAATGCTTCTGAACGGCACAATTACCGCAAGGCGTTCGACTGGAACGACCCGTACTACGGCAAAAAGTACAAACCTCTCGAAAGAGTCTCTGCTTGCGGACAGTGGTGTGTGTCGAAACTAAGTAGCTTTCTTTGGGGACATGGAGAGATGCCAATCCACGTTCTCAGAATGTCATTGTTGATTGTGATTCTTTTTGCGTTCCTGTATGGCTGGAAGGGCGATTTTACAAACTTTCCGCAGTCGAAGTCGTGGCAGGAGTACCTCGGTTACAGTTTCGCCGCGTTCGCAAGTGCTGCTTATGGCAATGTCACAGCAGCAAACGGCGCTGCTCGGTTCCTGAGTACCGTCGAAAGCATCTTGGGCTTGGTTCTGTTTGGTTTCTTCGTGTCTGCACTCTACCGTAGGATTTCAAAACGATGATTCCCGCGCTTGCAGTTGTTCCAGAAGAGGTCGAAGCTGTATTGCTGTTCGGCTCGCAGGTGCGCGGCGACTCGGACTCGTCGAGTGATGTCGATATCGCTGCATTCGTGAATGTCAATTCGGCTGACGCACTTATCGAAGTCAAGAAGCGGCTGTGCGTATCTGCACCAGAATGCAATTTGTCCGTTTATTCACTTCCCACTGCCAATCTAATGGCGAACGACGGGAGCCTTTTCCTTTGGCATTTGAAGTTTGAGGGAAAGTACCTGTTTTCCCGTGGCCGCTCGTTTCATGTCATTATGGATTCGCTTAAGCCATATTCGTGCGACAAAGCCTTGCGCGATGTCGGAACATTCGAAGAGGTACTCAAGGATGTTCGGGCGAGTTTGACAAGCGGCCCCGAGCTAACGCTATATGAAGCGGCGACATTGTTTTCGATTCTTCGAAGTCTAGGGATGATAGCCAGCGTTGTAGACGGTTGTCCGAATTTTCGTCGTGTAGAGCCAATCGAATACTTAAGCCGTCTAATGGGCGGGGAGTTGGCGATATCGGATTCTGATATTGAGTGTTTGGTAAGAGCACGACATCTTTATGCAAGAAATGTCGGAGACGACGTAGAGATAGACCGTACGTTTGCGTTGCGGATTGCTGCGGCAGTAGGGCAAGCAGCAGAGTTTGTGAGGAGCCATGTCAGCACAAAATTACAGTAGACAGTTGCTGTCCCTGTGCGAAGAGAACCTCCAAGGGCAGGCTCCCTACGTGGTGCGTACGCGATTCGAGCGCCTCCTCTTTGGCATTGTCGAATCGTACGCGAAGGACCATTTTGGTCGCACTCCTAATGGGGTCACGAGAAGCCACATCAGAAAATTTATATTGGTAAACAATCTCCCGGAGTCGGGAGAGACGGGGATTCTCAATTCAGCGGCTCAAATATTCGAGAGGTTCACATATTTATGTGATACCAGCAATTGGTCAAATGATGGGCAAGACCCGCGAGTTGAGATGTGCAGAGACGACATCCTTAGGCTCTGTAATGACGTAAGCCGTTCCTTGCCTTCAGTAGTGGTTGCAGCAGAATAGGTCTAAAAACTAACCCAAAATGACCAGAGGAGCACCCGGAGCCGAGCCTCAAATTTCCCGGCAAAACTGCAAATTTTTGGGCTCCTCGGCTGAGGGTTTCCGAACCAGCCGGGGGAAGGGCGTTCGAGCACGGGTCTTGGGCTCATAGCGCCAGAGGAAGGGTAGCCAGCCATCTCTCAGAACTCGTCATCATCCGCGCCAGCCGGATATAAGCAGTTGAAACAGCGATAGTGCTCGTCCCTGCCCTCGGTCGTCTTACCGGGTGGCAAATGCAAGCCGTCCATGATTCGCCCGATGACATCTCGCCGACCGAGGATGCACTTGTCGGCGAGAAGGTGAAAACAACGCTCTCGCCCGTCGAAAACAACACGCCCCCGTGGCGGCTCCTCGTACTCGACCTCGGCTGGTACCGCACCAGTCCGTTGCAGCCGTGTCCAGAAATCAATGTGGCTGGTCGGATGAGTCAAGGCAGTACCGTAGTGCTCCGCATTTGAGAGCGGCGTGGCGTCGATGATGAGTTTGCCGTCGAGGAGCCAGAAGATGCCGACGCTAGGCTCTGGAGTGGTGGGATTGTTCATGGTGTCGCTTACATTACTTTTCAACGCAAGCCTCGGCGTCGTCTTCGAAGTCTGCATGGACAAAGCAGTCGTCCGGGAGTTCTTCCGGCACGATGAAGAAGGTCACGTCGTACATCAATCCACATGCGATACCGCTGCTGACGACCTTGAGCGCCTTTCCTGAAGCAGCGAAGGCTGCGACTACCTCGTCCAAGGTCATCTTCCGGGTGTTTGCGCTTCGATAGTGCGACTTCCACGCCGCCGCCAGTGGCATATCCTCGACCGCGCATTCCTCCGGGTACAGGCTTGTTATCACTGCCAACACAACCGTGCCCGGCAGAACGGCAGCGATGTCCTCGTCATCCCAAAGGATGCAGGTTCCGGTGATGGGGCACTTCAGACCGACAATCTCGTCTGTGTCGATTTGCTCAATCTTCATCGCATCCTCCGTCCTTCTGAACATCCGGATTAGTCCACCGGCACTCAAAGTGGAAGCCCCCGGCATCTCGCCGAGGGCGTCATATCCGCTTAGTGGCTTATCAGGGCAGCAACTTGCCATTGATGACATTGGTGACGGACACCTTGCCGTTGGATTCCGTCACTGAGATGTTCTGGCTGACAGGGCGACCGTTGTAGCTGTTGTACTGCGTCGTGGTCGTGATGGACTTTCCGTCCGCCGTCCTGAACTGGTTGATTTCGCCGACTAGCTTGCCGTTGTTGTCGAGACTCTTCATAGTTCCTCCTGTGTGATGTTGATGAGAAAGGGTTGACCCAGCCGATTCTGGTAGACATCGAATGCCAACGCACGCCCAGCCGCAGTTGCCTGACACACCAATGGCTGGAGTTCATCGGCGTCGGCAAGAGATGTCAATGCAAGATTCAGTGACTCACTTGGAAGGCACCGCACCTTGCTGCTCGGCTGTTTGAACCTGACGATTACGCGGTCAAGCATTAGGCTGCGACCTCCGCTCTGAATTCGTGAATGGGTTGAATTGAAGTCGGCAGTGCGGGGCTCGACAGCTTGGCTTCGCGGACCCACCGCACGACCGACGCCCTGCTGACGCTGTACCGCTTTGCAACGTCGGTCAGGCTCATTCCTCTCAGGCGGTCTTCAACGAGGCTTGCACGGTCAACATCGAGTGGCTGACGGCCAACGGGTAGGCCCTCCAATTTCCGTCTCCGGATTCCGGCGCGGACCCTTTCCTTAATCAGGTCGGCCTCCAGTTCCGCGATGCTGCTGATGAGTGTGATGAACAACCGCCCCATCGCCCCGTCAGTCGCAATGTTCTCTCGCCTCGATACGAACTCGACCCCAAGGCTGTCCAGTTCATCGACCACCGTCAGGAAATGCTTCGTGCTCCGGGCGAGGCGGTCGAACGCGGCGACGATGAGGACGGCGAACTTCCGCTTCCGTGCATCGCGGAGCATTGCATCCAGCCCCGGACGCCGAGCCTTGCTGCCTGAGATGCCAACGTCGGTGAACTCACACGCGACCTCATAGCCGCGTTGCTCTGCGAACAAGCGAAGGTCGTAAAGCTGGTTGTCCACACGCTGGTCTGAGGTACTCACACGGGCGTAAATCGCACACTTCTTCATTCAAGGCTCTCCTTCACACTGCTCTGCAGGTTTTCGGACGGTTCAACAATAGGCCGTAACTGCTCAATCTCTGCGAATGCAAAGTTAAAGTGTTTGTAGCCAACTCGGTGCATGTAGGCGGCGGTTAGGGTGGGTGACCGGCTGAGCCCGAGAGCGCAATGGACGAGCACATTGCCATCTTGGATGTTCACCGTTATGGAGTCCATCACCGCTTCAAACTGGTCGGAGGGCACGGGCTCGTTGTCAGCGATGGGCAGATGGATGTAGCGCACACCCGCTGCCTTGCCTTCGACGGATTGCTCACAGAGAGAAATCACGGTTGCAATTCCACAGGGATTCTTGTGTGAAAGCCGCTCGGCATCTTCGAGGCTCCCAATAAAGAGGCGTTCCCAAATTCTGGTCATTGAACGCCCCCTTCATCTTCAAGTCGTGGCAGTTTTTTGCGTTCAGGCTTTGCCTTCGCTGCGACACATGGAGGAACCTCCGGTCGCCCCCTTTGCTTGACTACGATGCTTCTGCCACTGTCCCAGTCAAGTTCTACATATCGGGCGAGGTAGACCTGCACCGCAACGGCAGTGTGCCTGTACTCAGGAAACAGACGCAAAACCTCACAACGAGCCATCAGTTCACATGTGGCCGGGAGGACAATGCTAACGCCGAGGTCTTTGGAGTGACGCTGAATCTCTATGCAGTAGAGGTCAGGAGATGGGCTAGATTTGCTATACACAAGCTAGTATACGGAGCAGCGAGTGATTTTGGTCAGTGTTTTATGCCCAACGGTCATTATATGGATGTATTATTTTCACCATGGGCTGGCGGATGCAAAAGGTGGCTTACTGCGATGTCTGCGGACACGTTTGGATTCCCTCCGTCGAGCAGCCGAAGCTGTGTGCCAGCAAACACTGCCGGAGCACCCTGTGGGATAAACGCGGCGTCGATGGGCGCACAAGGGAAGCGAGGAGAAAGAAGAGGCGCGGACAGCGCATTGGTGACCACAAGCCAAAATGAGACTGTGCTCGGTATACTTCAACTGACGACAATGTTGCAAAAAGACAGAAGAAGCCCGGCAGGGGGGACTATGAACACAGAGAATGAAAAGACCGAGGAGGAAATAGTCGAATTGGTGGCTGATGCCTTGACCGCAATCGGCTTCTCGGCGAGTTCGCAGGATACGGGCGGCGGCATCCTTTGTGTGGTTCTGGAGCGCAAGAATGGCGGCGAAATCATTTGGGGGACCGCAGACTTCAATTGGGGTGCATCTATATTTGATGCCAATGGGGATGTTGAGGCGTCGATTGAGACCAAATGCCCAAGTGACAGTCAGGATATTGCTGCTATCGTTGAGGCGATTAGAGCCCCGTCCGCTGCGGCGGGTGCGGCAACGAACGGCACAGTTTAGGGAAGCCGAGCACCACCAAAGCAGGAGATTTGAATTGCCGAAGCAAGAGACATTTCTACACGAGGCGGCAAACGGCGTTGAGGTCGAGGTCTTGAAGACCTATGACAGGTCATACGGTCAGGAAGTCTTCCGGGGCATGAGTCCTGAGGCGCTTGAGGCTCTCGCGGCAACCCTGAATCTTGAGGAAAAGTACGAGGTCACAGACATTCCTGCCCCCGATGCCGCCGACTACGCGGACTTCATTTGGGATGAGATTTGTGAAGGTGCCATTGAAGACGTGCGCCAGTCCCCAACCTTGAGTTCCTTTTTTGTGGTTGTTGAAACCAAGGATGGCAAATCGGAAGAAATGTATGTCTCACCTGACTGGTCGAGTGCAGAGGCGTTTGCTCGGAAACTCATTGGGGGCAAACAGTAAGCAGCCGGTGGAATGGAAGGAAATGTCAGTCGCAGAGAAAATGACGCAATGGGCTGCTGCCAACGGAATCGGGGAATTGCAATCGGCAACGATTGAAGCTAGGGCAAGACTGAAGGATACCAGCATTGGAACTCAGGTGAAGGCAGGTAGGTTCCGCGTTGTCAGCACAGTCTACGGCAAGAAGACCACGAAGGTGACACCGCTTTCCGACTGGCTTGCACTTTCTGATGCCGTTTCCTTTCTGAAGATGCTCAAGCTTCCTTCAGATTGCTTCGAGCGTATTGATAGAGGGCTTAGATGACCGACATCTTCACGGCGGAGCGTCGAAGCTGGCTCATGTCTCGTGTACGCGGGAAGGACACGACCCCGGAAAAGGCAGTCAGAAGCTTTTTGCACAGGCTCGGGTTCCGTTTTCGATTGCACGATGCTTCGCTGCCGGGAAAACCCGATATTGTGTTACCCCGCTACCGTACAGTCATTTTTGTGAACGGTTGTTTCTGGCATGGTCATCGCGGTTGTGGGCGTGCCAAACTGCCAAGTACACGTCCCGAGTTTTGGTCGAACAAGATTTCAATGAACATGAAACGAGACCAATCGGCACTGAGGAACATCAGACAAGTGGGGTGGAAAGTAATCGTCGTTTGGGAGTGCCAGACTCATACAGCAGCAGCCCTTGAGCGTAATCTGAGACGCCTTTTGACAGAGAGAGAGCATTGAAACAACTCAAAGGGGTTAAGAAAACTAGGAAAGCGAACACACCGGTCGTTGTCAGAATTGTTGACCTATTCTGCGGTGCTGGCGGTCTTGCGGAGGGTTTTCGGCTTGCATCTGATTCCCGGCTCAAGTTCCAGTCGGTTTACGGAGTCGAAATCGACAAGGCCGCAGCAGCCAGCTATGAGGTCAACTTCGGGCATGAAGTGTTCTCGCGACCGATTGAGCAATTGACGCGAGAAAACCTGCCAAACAATGTTCATCTCGTCATTGGTGGTCCGCCTTGTCAGGGTTTTTCTCCACTCGGGAAAATGTCGCCGACAAAAAAACATCCCGAGATGAACAAACTGTGGCAGCAATACTTCAAAGTGATTGAGTGGTTGCAACCGATTGCATTCGTAGTGGAGAACGTGCCGGAATTCCTCGAATCCTTCGAATTCCTACAAGCCGAAAAGAAGGCTAACGACCTCGGGTACGAAACCGTCTCAGGTCTCCTAGACGCAACTCACTTTGGAGTGCCACAAAAACGCCGACGTGGATTCTTGGTCGGAATAAGGGGTGTGAAACCCGAGTTGCCCGAAGGTGATGAATCTACCATCTCGACTGTCCGTGATGCTCTTTGGTCAATACGCCATCGGGCACTGACTTTCGATTTCAAAAACGGAGAGCGCGACGAGTCAGGAAACTATACTCCGCATCCAGCGAGAACCTTAAACATTGGGAGGAATCCAACCCCCAAATCGCTGTTGCGATATGAGTGCGTCCCCCAAGGTGGGAACAGATTCGATTTGGTTCGAAAGCGCCCCGACTTAGCACCGAGATGCTGGATTGAGAAAAAGACGGGCTCAACAGACGTGTTTGGAAGGCTCAGATGGGATGCTCCGGCACTCACCATCCGGACAGAGTTTTTCAAACCGGAAAAAGGCTGCTACCTGCATCCGGATAAGCCACGCCCGATTACCCACTGGGAGGCAGCGAGACTTCAGACCTTTCCGGACGACTACCTTTTCTGCGGCACAAAAACGGAGATTGCACGTCAGATAGGCAATGCGGTCCCGCCGCTGCTGGCGAAGGGCATTGCAGACAAGTTGAAATCGCTTTTGCTGAAGCATCGTCTGGTGTGATTACGCGCTTGACTGTTTCATCTCTAGCTGTTTCGTCTTCAACTGTCTCTGCTCTAGCCAACTCCAGAACTCGCTTCCTTGCACATCCTTTGCGTGAACCACGTCGTGGCAGACATTGCACAGTGTCACGAGGTTTTCCTCATTGTTCGTTCCGCCGTCCTTATGGTGCTCGATGTGATGAACTTCTATGAATTGCTTGCGCTCACCCTTAGCTCGTTTTTTTATATTCCAATTACACCCTCGACAAGAATCGCCATCTCGCTTCAAGACATCGGAATAGACCTCATCCTTGATAGCTCTGTCGTGAGGAGCTACTCGCTCCAGCGTTTCAAGTATGTATTCGCTGCTCTTTAAGTCAGGTCGCCCGGTGAGACGGGTTGCAACGCGCCATCCGCCCTTTGAGCGTATTTCCTCAGTACGTCGGCGGAATGAGGGAATCTTCGCTACATAGAAAAGCTGCTCTCCTGTCAGTACCTTCCCGACGTAGTGTTTAAGTAATTCCAATATCCGAGACTCTCCTGAGCCCTTCTTTTTCCTAATCTTATTGGCGACTTGCCACTTCTCGGCTTCTTCCAAATTGGGAGCCAAATCCTCCAAAACATACTCTGTTGGCTTTAAATCGTCTCTTGATACGCCAGTGGAAATCTTGTATCCGTGCTCGACACGCAACTCGCGAATTCTGCGTCCGTACTCTTTTATTCCGCTAACCGCCGCCAATTCGTCAGCAGTGACGGCCTCTTTCACAAACAGCTTCAAATACGCGAGTATCCTTGCACGCGCAGCCTTGGCAGTAGTCACAGAGGAAATGTGGTAACGAGATAGTTGCCGAGTGCCTTTTGAAAGCTTGACCAGCGATAAAATGCGCTCTCTGATGACTTCCTTTTCAGTGGCACGTTCGCCATCCAGCTTTGACAGTTCTTGTTGGATGCGCTCGACTATTTTCTTCGGGTCAGCGGACTCTGAAGCGTTCGGTTTCGTCTTCGGCTTTGCCTTGGGTTCGGTCACACTCGTAGATTAGGCCCACACGCTTGTCTGCAAATCACATATTCGGCGAAGGTACCTAGTTGGGTAGTGCCCCCACCATAATCGGTTTAGTGGAGGGCGCACGCCGAAGTGCCCTCTACCGCTTCAGGAATGAGGCGATTGGCAAATTTGGAATCGTCTCCGCACTGAACATCAACGACTTGCCTAGGAAATCCGCCGAGATATGCGGGGTCGGAACGCAGCAGTAGCCTCTTCCCGAGAAATGGACTGTGATTCGGGGGGAATTCTGGACAAGGCTAAACCACAGAGCAATAATCGACTTGCATCCGCTAAGCAAAATGGAACCTAAATGCGCCTATTCGTCGCCATCACGGATTCGGACTGGTTCGACTACCTATCGGAGCTACGTCCTGATGAAGTGAACTTTTGGCGACCTAGTGGAGCCGAGTCCTTCCGTTCCCTCTCCCCCGGTGAACCACTCTTGTTCAAGCTTCACAGCCCTGACAACTTCATTGTCGGTGGCGGCTTCTTCAGCCACTACACAGTACTCCCGGCGAGTTTTGCGTGGGGGGCATTCGGTGAGAAGAACGGGGCGAAGACCGAAACTGAAATGCGACGGCGAATCGAGAAGTACCGGCGTATAGAACCGGGCTTGGCAAGCGACTACAACATCGGCTGCATCCTCTTGCAAAGCCCATTTTTCTTCCCGAGGGAAGAATGGATTCTTGTCTCGGACTGGCCTCCCCAAGTCGTACAGGGGAAGGGATACACAACCGACGAAGAGGCCGGTCGCCGGATTTGGGCAGAAGTCGGATTCAGGCTCCAAGCACGCTCTCTCAATGTGGCAGAACCTGAACTTGCCTCCAGCAGCCCTCGTTTCGGTCAGCCGCAGACAGTCTTCCCAAGACTTGGGCAGGGTTCATTCCGATGCATCGTGACAGATGTCTATCAACGCCAGTGCGCCCTCACCAATTCCCATGTGCTGCATGTGCTCGATGCAGCCCACATCCGACCCTATGCCGAGGGCGGAAGCCACAGTCCCAGCAACGGGCTCCTCTTGCGGCAGGATGTCCACACGCTCTTCGACCGAGGCTACCTCACCGTCTCACCCTATTACCACGTTGAAGTTAGCCGCCGCCTCAAAGACGAGTTCGACAATGGCAAGGAGTATTACGCCCTTCAAGGCAAGACGATTCTGCTGCCGGGGAATCTTGCCTTCAGGCCGTCCACGGAGCAACTGGCTTGGCACAACGAACACGTGTATAAGCCATGACAAACTAACGCACAGCCTCACCCATCATTTGAGATTTGCCCTGAAGGAACATCGCCTGTGAAAAGCACGAATGAAACGAATGCAACATTTCTTCCTAACCCAGCCGCGATTCGACAAGCGATTCATGGTCTGGCAACAGACTCTAAGAGACTTGACCTTGCCGTCGCATTCATCGGGCCAGAGTGGCAACGCTTGCTGGGGAACTACCTCGGCCCGATTAGGGTCATTTGCTGGCTGAGCCATCCAGCGACAGACCCCGATGCTGTGAAGTTGCTCATGACGAGGAAGGATGCAGTCGTGATGCAGCGAACGGGACTCCATACCAAGGTGTATCTGGCACCGGGAGTTGGCGCAATCGTCGGCTCAGCGAATTTGTCTCATCCTGCTCTGGCAGACCGCGCGGGGCTCCCGCAATGTGAGGCTGGTGTCCGCGTGACCGACCAGACGCTCGTAAAGGAGATTGGTAACTGGTTCAACTTGCTCTGGAAAGACCTACCAAGGACGAAGACAATTTCAGAAGCCGATTTAGAAAGCGCCAAGAAAGAGCGCAAGAAATGGCCCATTCAAGTGGCTAACACAACTAACCCAATCCCACCACTACCGAAGAAGCTACCTCTCGTGATTACAACACTTGCGAAGCAAGTCCAAGGAATTGACTTGATGGAAGAGTTTCGCCAGAAGCATGAAGAACTCAGCGCAACGATTGCGAAGCCGAGACTTCACCGTGCGGATATTTCGAAACTCGCAGATTTGCTTGCAAGCTGGACCGGACATCGACCCATCTACAAGAGGTTTGAGGCGCAGCCAGCGGCAATTGTGCTCCGTGGTCTCCGTACCTTGTTCGATGAGGGCAAAGATGTCCGCGACAGGCTACAAGAGATTAAAGAGAAAAGGCTCTTGAAAGGGCTTCGAATACCGGCAATGAGCCTCTTGCTGTATTGGTACCGACCAGACGCTTACCCTCCATTTGATAGAAAGACCAAAACCTTCTTGAAGTACATGAAAATAGAAGACCGCGGCATGAGTGCATCGAGCCCTGCTTGCTACTCAACTTGGCTTGAATTTGCTGAGCTATTGCGGACTCGATTACAGTTGCCAAGCGTCGGGCACGTTGACCGTGTGGTCTCACGCTGTTACGGCAAGATTAAGCCAAAAACAAACGAGGGATAGTAGTTTTCCCAGCCTCAGAGACGGTTAACCCTCTGCTCTCCATGAAAGGAACTACCAATGCTCGACCTCGCGAACGCCGCCGCACAGTTCACATACTCCAACGAGAAAATGAGCCAAGCGGAATCGCTGCGGCGTCAATTCCTTGAACGGTTCCCTGCATCAGGTCTTGGCGACTTGACGCTTGAAAAGTATTCGCTCGGCTTGGAGCCGAAGGAGAACAGCTTCTGCTACTGGCTGGAATTCAAGACTTACGAGTTGGGAAGCATCGCTGGTGGTTCCGCCTACAAGTTCGCCGTCTACTTCGACAAGGACGAAAAGAAATTCAAGTCAACAGACAAGTACAAATCCCCGGAGGACGCATTTGCAAGCGTCAAATCAGGCATCCTTGAACTCGTACGGCTTGGCAGTGAGGGCAGGTTTGTTGATTGCGAGAATGTGCCACCGTTCAACACGATGGCTGTCATTCGGGGAAAGATTCTCAACATGTATTACCCTGAGCAGTTCCTGCCAATCTTCAGTCTGGACCATCTAAAAGACTTCTGCCTCCAATTTGACATTCTCGCTGATTATGACTCGCAAACCTCGATGAATCTCGCCCTATTGAAATTCAAGCAGGGCAATCCAGTCATGACGGAATGGTCGAATGACAAGTTCATGACCTTCCTTTACGAGAAGTTCCGACCAACCGTGCAGTTCTGGAAGATTGCTCCGGGGGAGAACGCCCGTCTATGGCAAGACTGCCTTAGAGGAAACCTCATCTGCGTTGGATGGGGAGAGATTGGCGACATGCGGCAGGAGACAGATGACGCGGCTTTCAAGAATAGATACCGCGACATCTATGGCGCTAAACGAATCCGCCAATGGAAGGAGATTTGGTTATTTGCAAAGGAAATCAAGAAGGGCGACATCGTAGTTGCCAACAACGGGCTCGGGGCAATCGTGGGAATCGGTACCGTCACGGGTGATTACTGGTATGACGAGAGCAGAGAGGAATACAAGCACTGTGTCCCCGTCGAATGGACAACAACCGAGGAATTCCCAGTGCCCGAATCGGCTCGGGATGTGGTTGCGACTTGGTTTCAGGGAACAGTGAAGAGGTTAAGCCGCCAAGAATACAACCAGCTAACCTCTGGAAAACAGCCCGGTACCGCGCAGACCTCAATCCAGAGAAAATCCCCTGTTGCTTTCCGCCCATCATCGGGTCGCTATGGAGCAATCTGCGAGTCTACGTTTCTGGACGAGAAGTTTTTCGCGGATTGTGAGCGGCTGCTGAAGACGAAGAAGCAAATCATCTTGCAGGGAGCACCGGGCACCGGAAAGACCTTTGTTGCCGAGCTACTCGCGACTCTATGGGCTGGAGACGCCAAGCGAGTAAAGGTTGTTCAGTTCCATGAGTCCTACGGATATGAGGATTTTGTTCATGGCATTCGCCCACAGCGTGACCCGGTGACGCAGCAGACAGCATTTGTCCCAACTCCGGGTCTCATCCTGAACTTGTGTGAAGAGATTGAGAAGGACAAGACGGTACCGCCGAACAACTATGTACTTCTGATTGACGAAATCAATCGTGCCAAGACGGCAAGAGTGTTCGGAGAACTTTTGTACCTTCTCGAATACCGGGAAAAGGAAGTAGAACTCCAGAACGGAAGTCGTTTCTCCATCCCTTCAAACCTATACATTATCGGCACCATGAACACTACCGACAAATCCATCGCTCTGGTGGACTACGCCCTGAGGCGGCGGTTCGCGTTTGTAGACCTCGTGCCGGTGAAAGACAGTCAGAGTACTGTCCTCGGAAAATGGATGGAATCGAAGGGCATTGGAAATGCCGCTGATGTGGAGCAGTTGTTTATAGCTCTCAACAACGCCGTCTCGCAAAAAGATGAGGCATTGATGGTGGGACACAGCTATCTTATGCAGGAACAAGCCGTCGATGAGAAGTGGTTCTCGAATGAACTTCTTCGCTTCATTTGGGACTACTACATCATGCCGCTGATAGCGGAGTATGAGTACCAGTCATCACGAGCCGAACTTGAAGAGAAGTACGGACTCGCCGCTCTTCGGCAATCGGCAAATTGAAAGGCTCTCTTCAGACGATGGCGACCAGTGACCAGCACATCACGTTGAAAGAACAGGCCGCCCAACTGGTGTTCTTGGAACCCGGAGATATTCGGTGTCTTGAACGTCTTCGATTTCAAATCTCCCTCACTGAAATGTCAACGGCCAATGACGCCGTTGCCTCCTTAGCGTGCTTTGTCAATCCAACCTCGTTGGTCGGTCACTTTCAACTCCCTTCACACCGCATTGTTGTAGTCGAGCCGAAGATTGACGCGGCGAACGTCTTTCGGATGCTGGGATATGTCTTCACGGACGAACATCGCCGCCTATTCCAAAACGAAGACGTGCAGTATGACTCCGAGCGTCTGCTGTTCGAACCCCTCGTTGAGAGGTTCAATGCACTCGTCAACGCGAGGACGAAGAGGGGGCTGGTTCAGGACTACATCCGCCGCGAGGATAATCTGAGCGTGTTTCGGGGTGCGCTAAACACCAAAGGTCATGTTCAGCAGAATCTCGGTCGCGAGAACCGCGTTCACTGCCGCTTCTTCGAGCAAACAGTTGATGTCCCCGATAATCGGTACGTTAAGGCCGCGCTATGGCATCTTCTTCAGTTTGGAGGGTGGACGCCTCGCACCACGCAGTCTCTCATACGCAATCTTCATCATTTCGATGCCGTGACTCTGGAGCCGCTGCGCCCACGAGCACTCCCGCATCGTCACTACCATCGGCTGAACGATGACTACCAGCCAATCCATGAACTGTGCCGTCTGTTTGCTGAGTGCTCTTCTGTGTCAGAACATTTCGGAAGCGTCCGGTTCAATGGTTTCCTGCTAGACATGAACCGGCTGTTTGAGCAGTTTGTTCAAAGAGCATTCGAGAACGTCTCAAGGCGAGGCAAACGCCGAGTCGCAATTCAGGAGCAATGTCAGCTTTCTGTTGGCATAAACTCTCCGAAGATTAGACCCGATGTTACGGTTTGGTCGGGGGACTGCGTGACGGCAATCGCGGATGCAAAATACAAAAGGGACTTCGCCGTACCTCAGAACTCTGACATGTACCAAGTCATCACGTACGGCACAGTTCTCGAATGCCCTGAGGTCTACCTCCTGTATCCTCAGACGGAGATTGATTCCGAACGTGACTTTCCGGTTCTCAACAGCCCGATTGTGGTCAAGACGCGGCAAGTGGATATTGCAAGCCCCAATGCGGTTGCGATTGCCGAGGCATTGGCGAGAAGTATTCTCGTTTCCGGCGAACCCGTGGTTGCTGTCGGGGTTGCGTAGTATCTGAATTGGAAAACTAATGGGTAGAACATCGCAATCAAACCCGCGCTACCGAACGAAGAGCGAACTGTGCGCTGACATTGCCCTCGTTCTGAATTCCAGCCTTCACTACGGGACGAAGTATGCTGTCTTCGACAACGCGATGTGGGTCTGGACTGAGTTCGAGGGGAAGTACAAGGGATGTGAATATTGGTCGGAAGCAGCCCAAGGTTTCAGCGAGGACCAGCGGATGCTGGTTCACGAGCACGCCGTACCGAAGAAACTTCTCATTGACCTGCTGCTAAGTCTTTCAAGTCCGACACCCGATTCAGTTCAGCAAATGTTTCAGAACTATTGCAAAGCTGCGGTCATAACGAAAGCTGAAGACGCTGCTCTCAACCGTCTTGGTCTCCGCTCGAAAATGCCATCGGACTGGGATGGTAGAGACCCGTGGGCGAGGTGCAAAGCCGCAGGAATTGTACTTCGAAGTCAGGTTGGTGAAAGATGCAACACAGGTACGTAGGTGATGTGGGGGATTTCGGTAAGTATGCGTTGTTGAACGCGCTTGCGTCTTCCGGCTTTCGGCTTGGCATCATCTGGTACCTAAACGAATATGAAGAGAGCAATTCAGATGGGAAGTTCATTTCGTTCGACCACCTGAACACGCTCGATTCGCAGCTTTTCGAAAAGTTGAGACTCATTAGAACGGTGAAACGCCATCTCAGCCAGATTAACTCGGGTGGAGTTCTTCCCGCTGACACAGTGTTTTTCGACGGAGCACTTCCTCGACCAAAGCGCCCATGCTACACACCTGACGAGCGGGACTCTGAACAGAAGCATAGAG
>Ga0326727_10012431_pt1 | contig 19389 bp, 17 predicted proteins | sample MB2enrmetagenome_FD_207643 | JGI IMG/M metagenome (GOLD analysis project Ga0326727, IMG submission 207643) | Lab enriched peat soil microbial communities from McLean, Ithaca, NY, United States - MB29MY | ecosystem: Environmental > Terrestrial > Soil > Wetlands > Peat | place: USA: New York...
GTTCGAGCTTTCACCTCCTGAGTCGCCTCACGAAGGCGTCGAATATGACTACGCGGGTAAATCAGCCAATTCCCGCGGCCGGACTTGCACCGGCAAGACAGGCAGCCTTATGGGCTGCAAACAGAGAAAAACATCTCGTCTCTGTGGTCTCTGTGACCTCTGTGGTGAGGTGTTTCAAGCCCCGGACGAGCAATGCGCCTTTACCCGCTTCGCAGCAAATGTCGCAGTGCGCCCTCGAGTTGCGGAAAGCGGAACTGATATCCCGCGCTCAGGAGTCGCGCCGGCTCGAGGCGAGCGCTGTCCAGGAGCAATTCCTTCCCCATTTCGCCGAAAGCCAGACGAACGGCAAAGGCAGGCATGGGGAAGATGGTGGGGCGCCCGAGAACCCGGCCAAGCGTTTTGGTGAATTCCAAGTTTGTGACCGGATTGGGTGCCACGGCGTTGACCGGACCACGGAGCGTCTCGGTGGTTATCGCAAACAAAATGATTTGCACCAGGTCGTCAATTGCAATCCAGCTCAGGTATTGCCTTCCCGATCCGATCCTCCCACCCACTCCCATCTTGAAAGCCGGCAGCATTTTGGCCAATCCGCCGCCCGCCCGGCTGAGGACGAAACCAAACCTGAGGTTGACCCCTCGAATCCCGCCCTCGGTGGCTGGCTTTGTCGCCGCTTCCCATTCCTGGCACACCTGGGAAAGAAAAGATGAACCCGCTCCACTTTCTTCCCTCAACACCTCATCGCCGCGGTCTCCGTAGTAACCGCTGGCCGATGCCGCGACAAGCACTCGGGGCCGACTGGAGAGGCTCGCGAGGGTTGCGCACAAGAGGCGCGTGCTTTTGACTCTGCTCTCACGGATGGCACGCTTTTTTGCGGTATTCCACCTGCCGGTGATGGGCTCTCCCGCGAGGTGAACTGCCGCGTCGAAGCCTTCCAGCGCCGGCGCGTCAATTTCGCCGCCAGCCGGATCCCAGTACACCAGGGATTCCCCGCCCCGCGGCTTGAACCTCACTAAACAACTCACGCGATGCCCGGCGGTTTTCAGGACTGGAATGAGCGCTTGCCCAATCAGCCCGCTTGCTCCGGTAACCAGGATATTCATGGGCGGCCCCCGGAAGGGCAGGTGTCAGGTGCCAGGTTTCAGGTGTCAGGTGCCGGGTGCGGTTCAAAGTGTAAAGTGTAAAGTCTAAAGTCTTAAGCGTGGGCAATAGTTGACGTCAACGCTTTGCAATCACGCCTGCGGTCTGCTGTTTACGCTTCATCCTCTATTTACCCTTTATCCTTTACCCTTTAGACTTTTGCCTGACACCTGCCCTCACCCTTCCACCCGAATGCGCTTCAGTTCCGCCTCCGACCGGCCGTCCTTGCGGAGCCATTCAATGGACTCGTCAAGAACCGCGCGCATGGCCTCCAAAACTTCAATGGCGGCGTTGCGCAGGTGCTTCGTCGATCGGGTGTGGCGTGGCTTGAACCTTCTCAAGAGTGGGGCCAATTCCTGCAGCATCCACACGGCACAAGGCGGGATTCCCGCGCTTTCCGGCTCACGCCGGCCGCGGGCTCTCTTGTTTCTTTTCGCGTTGGGCATTGTTCCTCCCAAGTACCACGACAAGTTCACCACCCTGGATGCGGGCACTTAAAGGCTCGCAATGGGCGATCCTCTGCGGCAACGACACATGCCGCTTCGCTCCTCCCACGCGGATGATGAGCTCGTCCATCTTCTTATGAAGGTTGATATCGTCGCCCGTAACAAAGGGCAATTTGAGATGAAGTTGGTAGTTGCCATTCACTTTGCGGAAACGGTAGGGTGATTCGGTGAAGAAGTGTTTGGATGGATCCTGGTCGCCATAGAGCGCCCTGCCCAGCCGCATTAACCTCTCTGTCCCCAGAACCTCATCCTCAAACAGGGGCACGCGCCAGACCGGCACGGGCGCGAAGAACTCCTCCACCGACTGTGTCCAGCGCTCCTGAGTGTCCTTCCAGGAATTGAAGAACGTATCGCGAACCTTGTCGGGCAGAATCCGGTTCACGATGACGGCATCAATGGTCAACCCGAAAAGGCAAAAATAGGTGAAGGCCCGTTGCGTTTCCTTGAGCACGACCTTCTCCGGGTTGGTGACCAGCCGCACCGTAGTGATCTTCGGGTCGGCCATGAGCTGGTCGATCCCGGCCAACTTGCGATGCAGCAATTCCAGGTTCTCAAAGTAGTCTTCCTTAGGAATGGGCACGCCAGCCACCGTACTGAGCATGGGACGTACCATCCTCACCAGCCGGCGCTCCAGCTTGAAGAGCTTGGACATGTACCACTCGAGTGTAGTGGGGATACTCACGAACCGCAATGATTCGCCGGTGGGAGCGCAATCCAGCAACATCACGTCGAAGGCCTTTTCGCGCACGTACTGATTCACGTAAAGCAGCGAGCTGACTTCCTCCATGCCCGGAAAGATGGCAAGCTCTTCGGCCAGTGTTTGCTCGAGCCCGGAGACGTTCAAGAGGGCTGAAACGTAACCATAAACAGAGTCCCAGTGGCGGGAAATCTCCTCCTGGACGTCCACCTCCTGTATCCAGAGGTTTTTCGAGACATTCACGAGCTTTCCGGCCTCGTGATCCATCAATCTCTTTTCAAGGTCAAAGGCATCGCTCAAAGAATGGGCCGGATCGATTGACATCACCAGAGTGCGGTAGCCGCGCCGGGCGAGTTCGAGACCGGTAGCGGCGGAGATGCTGGTCTTGCCCACTCCACCCTTTCCCGTGTATAGAATGATGCGCATGCCCTCGCCTCTCGATCCAGCATCGCCCCCTTCAATCAGAATAAAGTGTAAAGGATAAAGGGTAAAGGATAAAGGGCAAAGGTTTAAGGGTAAAGGCTGAAGGGTAAAAGGGCGAAGCATTCTTCATCGTTCAACTTTTATGAGATGGCGGAAATTCCTTTACCCTTTACCCTTTAACCTTTAACCTTCAACCTTTCTCTTCACCATCCCGAATCCTGAATCCTGCCTGTACAATTCAGAATTCATAATTCACAATTGGTTCGTGGCCCAGGTGCTTCTAGCCGGCAAGGACTGGCAAGCTCGCGCGCTCCTTCGTGCGCAACTGATGGAGGAAGGCGTCAGCGTCGAGGCCTATGAGACGGTTGATGATGCCCTGGCGCAACTCGAATGGTGCTTTCCCCTCCCGTCGCTTCTCATTGTTGACCTTTCCGCCAGCGATCACCCTTCGGCAGATGTCGAGCGTTTGACGATCTGGGCCAAGCGCCTTCCCATCTGGGTCATAGCCAGCCACACCTCGAGTGTGAAGGGCGGCCTCGAGGGCCACGGCTTCGAAGCACTCCTCTTTCGGCCAGTGGACATGCGGCAACTTGTTCAACAAATCCAGCAGCGCCTTAGCCGGTAGGCAGTGGGCAGTAGGCAGAACCCCAGAATAAGCCGTCGGAACGGTCGCCCTCTCCCCAGGGGAGAGGGTGGACCGCGACACCGCTTTCACCAGCCGTAGACCCAGGGGATAGGAGCAAACTTGCCGGGCCAATCGCTGAGGTTGTGCGGCCACCCGATCCAGGTGGCCTCGTGCGGTTCCCATTCGGCAGGCAAGCGATACCCAACCGCCGCAGGCGAGATTCCCCCCTTCGGTCCGTCGAAAGCCCCGTCATTCCCGCGAAAGCAGGAGTCCAACCCCTTCCGGACTGACGCGGACCCCCGCTTGCGCGGGGGTGACGACACGGGGCGAGTTTCGTCTCTATGGGTGGGCGACATCTGGCTTTGCTTCCTCACTCGCTCCGTTTGCCGTGACTAGTGGCTAGCTGCCAGTGGTTAGTGGCCGGCGGAGCCACTCACGACTAACCACTAGCCACTAGCCACTAAGCACTAGCCACTACCGTTTCTGCGCCACGTTTTCTCATCCCAAGAATCGTTGAGTTATTCCCGCATAGGCATCGATTCGCCGGTCGCGGAAAAAGGGCCAGTTGCGCCGAGTCTCTTCCAGGCGGTCGAGGTCAACTTGCGCGAGCACCAGCTCCTCCCGGTCCGTCGAAGCTTCTTTCAGGACCACGCCGAACGGATCGGCGACGAATGAAGTCCCCCAGAATTCCAGCCCCGCTCCCTGCGCCTCTGTTGGCTTCTCAAAGCCCACCCGGTTCACCGCCGCCACGTACACGCCGTTGGCGATGGCGTGGCTACGCTGGATGGTTCGCCAGGCATCGCGCTGGGCGTCGCCGTACTGCGCTTTCTCCTGCGGGTGCCAACCGATGGCGGTGGGATAGAACAGAACGCTCGCGCCCTGGAGCGCCGCCAAACGCGCCCCTTCCGGGTACCACTGGTCCCAGCAAATCAGCGTCGCGATGCGTCCCACGCGCGTGTCGAAGGCGGGAAATCCAAGGTCGCCGGGCGTGAAGTAGAACTTTTCGTAATAAGCCGGATCATCGGGTATGTGCATTTTCCGGTAGATTCCGGCCACCTCTCCATTCGCATCGATAATGGCGGCGCTGTTGTGATAAACACCTGCGGCGCGCCGCTCGAAAATCGGCACGATGACAACCACTTGCTTCTCCTTGGCGATTTTCCCCAGCGCTTGCGTGCTGGGGCCAGGCACAGGCTCAGCGAGGTCGAAAAGGGCCGCGTCTTCCCGCTGGCAGAAGTATTGCGAGCGGAAAAGCTCCGGCAGGCAAATGACTTCGGCGCCCTGGTCCGCTGCCTCCTCGACACGCGACTCCGCCCGCCGCAAGTTCTCCCGCGGGTCAGGCATACACGCCATCTGTATCAAGCCGATGGTGAGTTTTCGTTGCATTTAAATGAGCGTACACAAGTTCAGGCGCTGTGCCAAGGGAGTTGTGCGAGAAGCAATTCTGAATTATGAATGGTGAATTGTGAATTCTGAAAACGGACTTAGCGGCCATGAGTAAGTTTAGACGAAATCCAGTGACGGGCGTCTTCCCAGGGAATGGTTTTTGCTTTGCCGGAATCGAGGTCCGCGATGCGGCGTGCAATTTCTTCGTTCCAGGCGGCTTCGACGGCTTCGGGATCGTCGTGGGCGCCATCCAGGCTCTCCAGCAGAGAACCCGCCAATTCGGCGCGTTCTTCCGCGCTAAGGGCGAGGGCGCGCTTCAATAGTTCAGTGGCGTCGTGCGTCATGGGATAATTATACGACCAGAGTCAGGACACGGGCCAGGGGTCACCGGAAAAAACAAAGAGCTGATAGCGGCTTGTGCGTATGGAATCAGGCGTATAATTCTGCTTCATGTCCGGCCTGGGTCGTCGGGTATTATCCGACCGATTCTTCTTCATCACCTGCTGGCTGCTGCCCCGGCGGGGCAGGCTTGATGAACCCGAATTCAGGTGGTTGGCCGACGTGCTGCGTCGGCCCCAGCCGAAGCGAGATTCTCCGCGTCCTCTGTGCCATTCAAGCTTTAACACGGAGAGCACGGAGGATCTCTGTGACCTCCGTGTTGAAGCTCTTCTGACCACGGAGGACACGGAGGCCCTGACGACACGAGGGGAAATCTCCGCTGCGAATGCCAAGAAAATCGCGGCCAGCCCTGCAAAGGGAGCGAGAGGAAATGAAAAGAATGGATTGCAGCAAATGCGGCGCGCCCGCGAGAGTAGTGCATGGCACTTACGAACTCAAAGAGGTGGGTCTGAAGAATGTTGTTCTTCAGGGGATTGAGATCGTCAAATGCCCGAAGTGCAAGAACGAGGATCCGATCATACCCAACATGAACGGACTCATGAGAGCCCTGGCGCTCGCAGTAATCGAAAAGCCGTACCGCCTGACCGGTGAAGAGGTGCGTTTTTTTTGGAAGTATCTGCGGCTGACGGGGGAGGAGTTCTCCCGGCTCATTCACGTCGATAAGAGCACGCTATCGAAGTGGGAAAACAACGACGATCGCGTGGGTGATCAAAGCGATCGTCTGATCCGACTAATAGCCCTTGGCCTGGGGGAGGGATTGAAAAAGGAGAGCGAACGCGTAATCCGATCGTTCCCGCAGATCAAAGGCAAGCCTCACCCGGTTGGCATCCAAATGAACGCCACCACGTTGAGTTACCAGTACGCACGAGGAGAGGATCAACCATGAAGTCCTACACCGAATACCTATGGTTCAACACCAAGAAGCCACGTGAATTCATCAACATCACGGAGGAAGTCGAGAAGGCGCTGGAGAAGTCGCAAATCAAGGAAGGGCTGATTCTTGTGTCAGCCATGCACATCACTGCCGGAGTGTATGTGAACGACGCGGAAAGCGGCCTGATCGCCGATATCGAGGAGTGGCTGGAGAAGTTGGCGCCCTTCCGCCGCGATTACCGTCACCATCACACCGGCGAGAGCAACGGCGACGCCCATCTGAAGAATCTCCTGATCGGGCACGAAGTGGTGGTTCCGGTGACGAACGGGAAACTCGATTTCGGCCCCTGGCAGCAGGTTTATTACGCCGAATTCGACGGCCAGCGGCGCAAACGGGTGGTGATCAAGGTCATTGGGGAGTAGGGGCTGGAGGCTGGGGAAGGTTAAAGTGTAAAGGGTAAAGTCTGAACTACGAACTGCCCACTGCCTTCTCCTATTCCCTGTTCCCTATTCCCTACTCCCTGCTTCCTCCCTATCCCCTATTCCCTATTCCCTGTTCCCTATTCCCTACTCCCTACTTCCTCCCTATCCCCTATTCCCTATTCCCTATTCCCTGTTCCCTGTTCCCTATTCCCTGTTCCCTATTCCCTGCTCCCTACTCCAGCCGCTTGCCGTCAACGTCGTAGACGTCCACAGGGCCATACTTTTTCAGGGTGTCTTTAATCTGCTTGCCATCGCCCACGCAGACGACCTGCAAGTGGTCGAGATCGACGTATTTCCTGGCCGTCTGTTCGACGACTTCGGGGCTCACCTTCGCAACTTGTTCGGGATAGCGGTCCCAGTAGTCTGGAGCAAGGCGGAAGTAATTTGCGGTCATGCAGAAGTTGAGCAAAGTGGCCGGTTGCTCGAGGGAGAGGGCGAAACTGGCGACGATGGAGCGGCGAGCCTCGTCGAGTTCCGGTTCCGGCACGCGCTCCGTGCGAATGCGCTTGAACTCCTCCATCAGTTCGTGCAGCGAACCATCGGTAACAGCATTGCGGACCTCGGTGTTAGCCCTCCAGACGCCCGGGTAGATGTCGGAAGTAAAGGAACTATAGGCGCCGTAGGTGTACCCATGCTTCTCGCGCAAATTTAGAAACAGGCGGGCGCTGGGGCCGCCACCCAGAACGCGGTTCATGACCGTGAGAGGTATGAAATCCGGGTCGGCGCGGCGCAGCGCAAAGTCGCCCGCGAGAATATTGGTTTGCACGGAGTCGGGACGGTCCACAAGGGTGATTTTCGTGGGCGCAGGTGGCAATACTGTTCCCAGGTCCGGCGGGGTCACGGGCTGGCTTTTCCAGGCCCCAAAGGATTTCTGGATCAGTGAAACAACTTGATCGAACTGGACGTCGCCCACCACGCCGAGGATGGCATTATTGGGCACGTAATACCGGTCGTGGAAATCTTTGAGTTGCGCCGTAGTGATCGCTTTGAGCGATTCCGGCGTGGCCGAAACAACAGAAGCGGCAAAGTCACCGTAGAGCACTTTGTGAAACCGTTCCTGGGCCAGGAAGCCCGAGCGCGATCGCATCTGCTCGACCTGGGCCAGTTGACGTTTCTGGTATATGGCAAACTCGTCGGCGGGAAACGTCGGATTCATGACGACATCACTCATCAGCTCGAGGAGGCGCTCCGTGCTCTCGGAAAGGCCGGAAGCGCTCACCGTCGAGGTGTCAGCGCCGAATTCAGCCGAGGCCGAGAGGCTTGCCCCGATGCCATCGACGTCGGCAGCGAGCTGGGCGCTGGTGCGCTGAGTGGTACCCTCGCGAAGCATTTCCGCCGTGGCTTTGGCCAGTCCCGGAAGGTCCTTGGGGTCGGCCAAAGCGCCGGTTTTCACCCACAAGGTGAACGCCACGGTGGGCAGCTTGTGCTGTTCGAGCACCAGGACGGTCAAACCGTTGTCGAGCTTCGTCTCACGCGGGCGTGGCAGCTTGACGCGCAGGATTTCCTTGCTCACGGGAGCACGGTTGAGCCGCTTCACCTCTGAGACCGCCGTCGCCTTGTTGCCGCCGGGGCCTTGCGCGCGGGCAGTCGTTCCGGTAAGGTCCACCAGGCAAAATGCGACGAAAAAAATCAATGCAAAGCGCTTCATCGACTTCCTCCTCTGAGACGAGTGCAAAAGCAACTACAGAGATTCTTCGCCCCGACAAGTCGGGGCTCAGAATGACAGGCGTTTCGGTGGGGCCATGGTGCGTCGGCTGACGGATAGAGTCGCCGCTACACGTCTGCTAATGGCCCGCCGCCGACTTCGCCGGAGAGCTTGCGGGCAGCGTGGTCACCACCGCCCGTGCCGAAGTCACCAGGTATTTTTGTGCAGCCTGTTTGACCTGCTCTTCAGTAACGGCGTTGAATTTATCAAAGCTGGTACTGATCAAGTCGGGATCATTGAAAAACACTGCGTATTGACCCAGCCGTATAGCCGTGAACAGCGACGACTGGCGGCTCTGGATCTGGCTCCGCAGGTACTGAGTTCGGGCCTTTTCAATCTCCTGGGTCGTCACCCCGTCCCTCTGCACGGCTTCAATCTCATCGTAGATAGCCTTCTCGAGGTCCTCCGGCTTAACGCCAGGGCGCGGGGTGGCGGTGATGTAAAGCAAGCCGGGGCCAATTCGCGCGTCCGGCTGCACCTGGACGGAAACCGCAAGTTGCTTTTCTTTTACCAGGTGCTGATAGAAGCGCGAGCTTTGCCCGGTGCCCAGAATACTGGCCAGCACTTGCACCTGAAAGTTCTCCGCTGTGTCCCCAGGAGGAATATGGTAGGCGATCATGAGCTGCGGGAGGCGCGCCAGTGGGTCATAGATCACCTCTCGTCTTTCACCGTAATGCTCGGGTTCCGCCAAGTCGGCCTTCGGCGGCGCCGCCTGCGACGGGATGGCGCCAAAATACTTCTTCACTTTCTCCAGGGTCTCCTGCTGGTTCAGGTCGCCGACCAGGACCAGAACGGCGTTGTTGGGAGCGTAGTAAATCCGGAAGAAATCCTTCACGTCCGCCACGCTGGCAGCGTCGAGATCGGCCATGGAGCCGATGGTGGAATGCTTGTAAGCGAAGTTGTCGTAGGAGAGGTTGTCAATTTCGAGCTCTGACTTCCCATAAGGCTGGTTATCAATTCCCAACCGGCGCTCCTCTTGGACCGCGTTACGTTGGTTGTCCAGATTGGCCTGGTTGAGCGCCAGGGAGCGCATGCGGTCTGCTTCGAGGAAAAGGCCCAAGTCCAACTGGTTCTTGGGCAATTCTTCAAAGTAGTTCGTGCGGTCCTCAGTGGTCGTGCCGTTCATCCCGCCGCCATTGTTCAAGACCAGGATGAAGTGCTCGCCCTTGCCCACGTTCTCTGAGCCCTCGAACATCATGTGCTCGAAGAGATGAGCGAACCCGGTCCGGCCGGGGCGCTCATTGCGGGAGCCGACGTTATAGGTGACCGCAATCGAAAAGACCGGCGCGCTATGGTCAGGCGCGATAATCACACGCAACCCGTTCGCGAGCCGCTGGTCGGTGAAGTCCAACCGGGGGACCTTCGACTGTGCGGCGACCGTCTGGACGATCCCCAGGAACAAAGCCAGGAGCAGACCCTGAATGCCATGCCTTCTCATAGGAAACACGCTCCAATACACCAGATTTCTGCTGACTGTGAGTTTTTTAGTCTGCCCCATCTCGGATGGGGAATCAAGAAGAAATGCTCACGCCATGGCCCACCTCATTGCTCACTCGACCTGCCTTTCATTTCCCGGTGCATATAGCTCATTCAGTTGGCGGTTTGTATCCAACCATTAGCTGGCGGCTCGCATCCAGTGGGTCTGGGTAAGTGTATGTTTTTCCGCTCTCCGGCGACAACTCTAACCTCAGGCCAGGCTTCCTGGTTGCTTGATGCTGTGGTTTCTTGTATCTTGAACCTTCCTAGGTATCTCCAGGCCCATCCTGCTGGGTAGCCTTGAGGGGTCCTATATGAATCGTCGAAGAATTATCTGGAAATCATGCCTTCTGATGCTCTGCCTTGCGGGGGGATGGCAGGCTCTCGTAGGGCCGGATGGCGTTCGGCCCGAGCCGAGCGCCGCTCGACCCCACGTCCAGGGCGCTGGATATATCCTCCAGGGGGGACAAGTTAGCCACCAACCGCCAAAGGCTAATGGCGGCGCGGCGCCGGCCGAAAAGCCTGCGGTGCTCTATGCCCAATTGCCTTTGAGCTTCGAGGCCAACCAAGGCCAGACGGATAAACAGGTGAAGTTCCTCTCGCGCGGGCGGGGGTATGGCTTGTTCCTGACCGGCGATGAGGCGGTGCTCGAACTGCAGGATTCAGGATCCAGGATTCAGGATTCAGGACCTAGAGCCAAGCCTTTTGGAGCCACGAGCGCGTTGCAAGGGACAACGGACAACGGACGACGGACAACGAAGTCCGCCTTGCGGCTCAAGCTCGTCCATGCGGATCGAAATGCCGCGGTCGCCGGCGCCAACGAGCTGCCTGGCAAGGTCAACTACTTCCTTGGCAACGACCCCAAGAAGTGGCGCACAAACGTACCCACTTACGCCCAAGTCAGGTACAGGAACGTTTATCCCGGTATCGACTTGGTTTATTACGGGAACCAGATCGGACAACTGGAATATGACTTTGTGGTGGCGGCGGGGGCGGACCCGGGCGCCATTACCTTGGGGGTGGAGGCGCAGGGGCAAGAGCGAAATTCGAAACTCGAAAATCGAAACTCGGCGGCCCATGCGCCGCTCCAAATCGCCCCCGATGGCGACCTGGCGATCCCAACCGGGGGCGGCGAGCTGCGCTTCCACAAACCCGTCGTTTACCAACAGCGGGAGTCAGAAGTCAGGAGTCAGGAGTCAGGGGCAAAGAATCCACAACAAGGCGTAGCGAACAATCGCAAATCACCAATCACAAATCGCAAATCCGTTGAGGCTCGCTTCCTCCTCGACGCCCAGAATCGTGTCCGCTTTGCGCTGGGCCCCTACGACCACACCCAGCCGCTGGTCATCGACCCCGTGCTGGTCTATTCCACCTATCTGGGCGGTAGCCGTACGGACAGCGGCTCGGGCATCGCCGTGGATTCCTCCGGCAACACCTACGTGACCGGGGTCACTGATTCCACCAACTTCCCCACTGCCAACCCACTGCAAGCGAGACTGGCAGGCGAACAAAACGTGTTCGTGGCTAAACTGAACCCAGCGGGCTCGGCCCTGGTCTATTCCACCTACCTGGGCGGCAGCGATTCCGACGAGGTCTTCGGCATCGCCGTGGATTCCTCCGGCAACGCTTACGTGACCGGGAAGGCTGGGTCGCCCAACTTCCCCACCACCCCAGGCGCTTTCCAGACGACTTTGGGATCGGCATCCAACGCCTTCGTGGCCAAACTGAACCCGACGGGCTCGGCCTTGGTCTATTCCACCTTTCTGGGCGGCAGCGGTGGTGAGTATGGCTTTGGCATCACGGTGGATTCCTCGGGGAACGCCTACGTCACCGGCTCCACTAGTTCGACCAACTTCCCCACTGCCAACCCGCTCCAGGCGAGCCTGGCAGGTGAACAAAACGCGTTCGTGGCCAAACTGAACCCGACGGGCTCGGCCCTGGTCTATTCCACCTATTTGGGCGGCAGTAGTATTGACACCGGTGACGGCATCGCCGTGGATTCCTCCGGCGACGCTTACGTGACAGGGGTAACAGGCTCGTCCGACTTTCCTACCGCCAACCCGCTCCAGGCGAGCTTGGTAGGTACGTCGAACGCCTTCGTCGCCAAACTGAACTGGAGCGGTTCCGCCCTCAGCCTGGTCTACTCCACCTATCTGGGTGGCGGCGGGGATGCGGCCGAAGGCATCGCCCTGGATACCTCCGGCAGCGCCTACGTGACCGGATACACCACTTCGCCTGTTTTCCCCACAGCCAACCCGATCCAATCGAGCTTGGCACTGGGCGCTCTGTTTAACCCGTTCGTGGCCAAACTGAACCCGGAGGGCACGGCTCTAGTCTACTCCACCTACCTGGGGGGCAGCGGCGCTGCGCAAATTGCTTCCGATCTGGGAGGCGATATGGGCAACGCCATCGCCGTGGATTCCATCGGCAATGCCTGCGTGACCGGTTGGACTGCTTCGAGCAACTTCCCCACTGCTAACCCGCTCCAGGCGAGCTTGGGTGGGAACGGCGCCCGCAACGCGTTTGTGGCCAAACTGAGCTGGACCGGTTCCGCCCTGAGCTTGGCCTATTCCACCTACCTGGGTGGCAGCACTGGTGAAGAAGGCAGCGGCATCGCCGTGGATTCCTCCGGCAACGCCTACGTGACCGGTGGCACTGATTCGAGCAACTTCCCCACTGCCAACCCGCTCCAGGCGAGCTTGGGTGGGATCAACGCCACCAACGCCTTTGTCGCCAAGATCGGCGCGGCGAACTCCCCAGGCATCGCCTTTGGGCCGGGGGCACTCACCTTCCCAGTCCAGATCGTGGGGACTCCGAGCGCATCACAGTCAGTGACATTGACTGCGGCAGGGAGCCAGCCACTAATCCTCGCCGGCAGTGCCACTAGCGGTGATTTTGCCTTCGCCACCACGGACACTTCCTGCCCCTATTCCGGGGGCACAGTACCCTCCGGAGACACCTGTACCATCGATGTCACCTTCACGCCCACGGCCACCGGTACGCGCAACGGCTCGGTGACCATCAATGACAACGCCAGCGGCAGCCCTCAGAGCGTCAAGTTGGCGGGGACGGGCGTCTCCACAGCTCCGGTGGCCAGCATCTCCACCAGTAGCCTGAGCTTTGGTGGTCAGTTGCTGAACACAACCAGCGCCGCGCAGCCGGTGACCCTCAGCAACACCGGCAACGTGCCGCTCACCGTCATTGGCATCAGCACTAGTGGTGACTTCGGCGAGACCGATAACTGCAGCGTCAGCTTGGCCGCTGGCCACTCCTGCACCATCAACATCACCTTTACGCCCCAATTACAATTGCTACTCCCTCCCGTTCCCTCCACCCTGACCGGTACCTTGACCATCACCGACAACAGCCGTAACACCACGGGCAGCATTCAGACGGTGAGCCTGAGCGGCACGTGGGAGGACTTTGCGCTCACCGTGCCCTCCGGTTATTCATCGACGGCAACCGTCCCCCCGGGGGAGGCTGCGGCCTATACTTTAAGCGTGCTCGGTGAAGGGGGATTCAACCAGCCCGTGACCCTCACCTGCGGAGGATTTCCCTCGGAGTCGACCTGCGCGGTTTCACCGAACTCGGTGGCCCCCGGCAGCAATTTCACAGTTATCGTCGCGACGACCGCCCCCTCGGCAACTGCGCCGCGAACTTTTCCTCCAGCGCGCTTCCCCGGGCCCCAAGCCTTGATGATGCTTGCCGCGTTCTTGGCGGCCCTCGCTTGGACAATTCGGCGCTGGAGACAAGATGGAGCAAGCCGTCGAAGGACACTCCTCGCGCCACTCGCGGCGGGATTGTTGCTCGCCCTGGCGCTTGCCGCCTGCGGAGGAAGAGCTAGCAACTACTACCCCGGGACCCCCCCAGGCACTTACACCGTGACGGTGACGGGCACGGTGGGTTCCGGTTCCACCGCCCTGAGCCGCACCCTGACCCTCACACTGACTGTCTCTTAGCAGGCGAAAGCTTTAGAATGAGAGGGTTCGAGGCTCGGGCCTGCGAGTCCTCGATCGAGGGAATCCCATCACTCATGCCGCCTATTATTGAAGTACAAGACCTCACGAAGGAGTTCCGCACTTTCCGCCGGCGCGAAGGCGTGAAGGGAGCGATCCAAAACCTCTTTGTGCGCGAATACGTGACTGTTCGCGCCGTCGATCATATCAGTTTCGCCATCCAGGCCGGGGAAATGGTGGGCTACATCGGGGCGAATGGCGCGGGGAAGTCAACCACCATCAAGGTCCTGACCGGAATTCTGGTCCCCAGCGGCGGGCGGGTGATTTCCAACGGCTATGTGCCGTACCGCGACCGGCGGCGTTATACCAAGCACATCGGGGTGGTGTTCGGCCAGCGCACGCAGCTTTGGTGGGACATCGCGGTCATCGAATCCTTCAAACTCCTCAAAGAACTCTACGAAGTGCCGGAGCAGGACTACCGGCGGCGGCTGGATTTCTTTTGCGAGATTCTCAACCTGAGAGACTACCTTCATACCCCGGTGCGAAAGCTCAGCCTTGGAGAGAGGATGCGCTGTGACCTGGCGGCATCGCTGCTTCACAACCCGCCACTGCTTTTCCTGGATGAGCCTACGATTGGCCTGGACGTGGTCGCTAAAGACCGCATCCGGGAATTCCTGAAAGAGGTCAATCGCAGCGAAGGGACAACGGTCCTGCTCACCACCCACGACCTATCCGACATCGAGGAGCTTTCCAAGCGGATCATCATCATCGACAAAGGCCGCATCCTTTTCGACGGCGACCTGGAAACGATGAAGAAGCGGCTGGCCAAATACAACCAGGTGAAATTCTTCCTGAAGGACCGCGCCCAGGTGCCGCGGCTGGCGCAAATCACCAGCAACGGCATTGCCTGCGAGCGCGTTGACGACCTCACCTACTTGATGCGCTTTGACCCCGACGAGCACTCCACCGCCGAAGTCATCCGCAACCTCGTGAACCAGCTCGAGGTGCGGGATATCTTCGTGGAGGAAGAACCTATTGAGGACATCGTGAAGCGGATCTACCTTAGTGGAGAGGTGAAATGAGGGACACCGTCATTCCCCCTCCTTCGTTAAGGAGGGGGTTAGGGGATGGTTGGCGAACCCGCTCGTCCCAGAACCCACCACCCCCGACCCCTCCTCAACCGAGGAGGGGAGCTAATTTCGGCCACAGCGGGCGGGACGCCCGCGCTCCACAGCGGTGGAGGCTGGCGCTGGAGCGCTTCTGGCGGGTCTACGTGGAATTCATCCGGGTGGGGTTCGTCAACACGCTCGCTTATCGCTTGCGCTACTACACGGGCATCGTCACCTACTTCATCTACGTCACGGTCTATTACTTCATCTGGAAAGCCATTTACGAGCACAGTTCGACGATCGAGGGCTTCGACTTCAGCCATATCCTCACTTACATCGCGGTGGGTTGGATCATCCGTTCGTTCTACTTCAACAACGTTGACCAGGACATGGCCAACCAGGTCATCGAAGGCAAGCTGGCCATGGACCTCATCAAACCCGTCAACATCCAATGCATGTACGTGGCCCAGGCATTCGGAGAGTCGTTGTTTCGCGCCGGGATGCTGAGCCTGCCCACAGCGCTGGCGCTCATGCTGATTTATCCCTTGCGCCGGCCTGCCAGCCTGCACCACTTCCTGGCCTTCCTCGCCAGCGTGTTGCTCAGCTTCTTCATTGTGGCCGCCATCAATTTCGCCGTGGGGACGCTGGCGGTGAGGCTGAAATCTATTCTGGGTCTGCTGCGCGCCAAGTATTTTCTGCTGGAACTTTTCTCCGGCCTGCTTTTGCCGATTTCCTTTTTCCCGGGTGTCTTTCAGAAAATTTTTAAGCTTCTGCCCTTCCAGTACATCAGCTATATCCCGGTGCTGCTGTACCTCGGGAAAATCAACGGAGGGGCGATCGTCGGCTCGCTTGCCCTGCAACTTGTTTGGGTGGTGGTGCTCTTCCTCATCGGCGATGCCATGTGGAAAGTGTCGAGCCGGAAGATCACCATACAGGGGGGCTAGGGGCTGGGGACTGGGGGCTGGGGGCTGGGGACTAGGGGCTAGGGACTAGGGACTGGGGGCTGGGGGCTTGGGAAATAGTAGATTATAAATTCTGAATTGTGAACTGGCTTCTGCCTGGTGCTTGCTGTCCGCCGTGCGTGTGCTGAGGGACGGAGGCTCCGGACTAGGGGCTAGGAATTTGGGGAGTAAGGATTACGGAACAGCAAGTGGAGAGCAGGCAATTCATAATTTAGAATTTACAATTTACCATTCCCCAGCCCCGAGCCCCGGCTTCCACAATGAAAAGGCACCTTCGACTCTTCGCTCTTTACTTCGCCCAATACGCGAAGGTGCGTCTCGCGTACAAGGCGGATTTTTTCATCGCCTTCTTCTCCTCGATGGCCGCTACGGTTCTGGGATTCGGTTTTGTGCTGGTGCTCTTCTCCAAGATTCCCAAACTCGAGGACTGGTCGTTTTACGAAATCCTATTTCTTTACGGGTTTTCGCTGATCCCTCTGGGTTTGTTCAACGTCATCAGTTGGAACCTTTACGAGTTCGGGGACCTTTACATCATCCAGGGCAGGTTTGACCGCCTCCTGCTGCGGCCCGCGGACACGCTGTTTCAGGTAGTCTTCGAGAAATTCCGGCTGGAATCGTTGCAGGAAGTGGCGACAGGAACACTGGTGGTCGCCGTCTGCGTCCGACATTTGCACCTGGCCTGGAGCGTGGCGGATTCGTTCTGGTTTTTGTTGATGGTAGTCTGTGGGGCGGTGATTTATCTCGCCGTGTTTCTTATCCTCACGTCTGTATCTTTCTGGTTCGAGGACCGTGTGGGCATCGTGCCCCCGGTCTTCAACATGCTTACCTTCGGCCGCTATCCCCTGACCATTTACAACGTCTTCATCCAGTTCTTTCTGAGCTGGATCATCCCCTTCGCCTTTGCCTCTTTCTACCCCACTACACATTTCCTCGGGCGGCGAGCATTCGCTCCTTACTTTTATCTCGTCCCGGCGGTGGCGGCGGGCTTCTTCCTGCTCGCCATCTTTGTTTGGAGCAAGGGCGTGGAGAACTATAGCAGCACCGGAACCTGACATTGACGATTGCTGATTGTCGATTGTCGATTGAAGAAGCGATGCGGGAATTTCCTCCATTATCAATCGACAATCGACAATCGAAAATCGTCAATGCTCCTACAGTGCCAGCGCCTCGTCGTAGACCTTCAGGGTCGCCTCGGCGACTCGCCGCCAGGAGAATTCGCGAGCCCGCTCGAGTCCCTGCCGGATCATCTTCCGGCGCAGCTCAGAATCCTCGACCGCGCGCCGGACTTTATCCGCCATGTCCTGAGGGTTGTGGGGATCAACATAAAGGGCAGCTTCTCCGCCTACCTCAGGAAGCGAAGCGGTGCGGGAAGCGACCACCGGCAAGCCGTTCGCCATGGCTTCTAGCACCGGCAGGCCAAAGCCCTCCTCCAGTGAGGGGAAAAGCAGCACGCTGGCCGACTGATACAGAGACCGCAATTCCCCCAAGGCCACATATCCCCGCACTTGCACTCGAGGTCCAAGCCCCTGCCGGCGTATGTATTCGTGGATGGCTTCGCTCCCGTAACCGTCTCCGCCCACCAGAATCAGCCGATAGCGACCCGGCAGTTTCTCGAGAGCACGCAGTGCGTTCAGCGTATTCTTGCGGGTCTGGAGGACCCCCACGCTCAGAATCATCTCGTTCCCTTCCCCCACCAGCCTCTCCCGAGCCACCAGGCGCTCGTCGGGAGACAAAGTCATGGCAGGCGGATCGACCCCCAAAGGGATGATTCGAAGCTTGTTTTCTGAGACCGGAGTGTGTGCAAGCAATTGCTCGGCCGTATAACGCGACGAGGTGATAACGCGTGCGGCACGGTCGACAGCCTCGCGAAGCAAGGCGGAGAATTTGCGCCGAAAATCCGCGGTCGAGTACTCATGACCTGTAATGGGGAAGATGTCAAACACGGTGACGATCTCCCTCTTGAAACGAAATGCGGGCGGACGCTGCGCCAAGCTATGGAACAAATCCGCTTGCCACGGCAACCAGAAAGTCAAAGGCTCTTGAAACAGCCTTACGGAGAAGTGCGATTCTCGCGAACCCGCCTTCGGGGCGGGACGCAAGAACTCCCGCCGCCGGGCCAACCGCGACAGGCGATAGCAGAGCAAAAACCGGTGCGGAGTCTCGAGCCCGGCAAGGGCTTCGATCAGCTTGCGGGAGTATACGGCAATGCCCGCCGGCTCAGGCTCGACCGAGTAGGTGGCATCGAGTGCGATAGTCGACATCACAGCGCCACATCTTCCAAGCCATATTCTTTCAGTTTTCTGTAGATGGTAGTCTTTCCAATACCGAGCAATCTGGCGGCGCGGAGTCGGTCGCCTTTGGTGGCCTCGAGCGCTTGAAGTATGGCGCGCTGCTCGAGCTCCTGGAGAGTTGAGAGAGTCCGTGGGTCGTGGCGGGGCAGGGCCTCGAAATGGAGGAGGTTCGTAGGCAGATCGTCAACCTGGATTTGAGGCGGGCTTCCCAGCGCCAAGGCGCGTTGGATACAGTTCTCCAGTTCCCGGACGTTGCCCGGCCAATCGTAGCTCATCAGGCGCGCCATGACCTCATCCGAAACGCCCGCGATACCGCCCAGGTTAGCTTTATGCTTGGCGAGAAAGAATCGAACCAGACCGGGAATGTCTTCTCGGCGCTCGCGCAAGGGCGGCAACTTGATGGAAACAACATTGAGCCGGAAGTAGAGCTCTTTGCGGAATGTGCCGCGCTTGATGGCCGCCTCGAGGTCCTGGTTGGTGGCGGCGACGATGCGCGCCTTAACGGCTATGCGCGCGTTGCTGCCCAGGGGCTTGATTTCATGCTCTTGCAGGGCGCGGAGGAGTTTCGCTTGAAGCTCCACAGGAAGCTCCACAATCTCATCCAGAAACACCGTCCCTTCGCCGGCGGCTGCCAATAAGCCCTGCCGGGCATGAGCTGCCCCGGTAAAAGCCCCGCGCACGTGGCCGAACATTTCGCTCTCAATCAAGGTCGGCGTCAGCGCGCCACAGTCTATCGGTACGAACGGCTGATCGCTCCATGGGCCGTTTGAGTGAATCGCGCGCGCCACCAGTTCTTTTCCGGTCCCGCTTTCCCCGAGGATGAGGATGGGATCGCGCGTCATCGCGACTTTGGCGATGAGGTGGTAAACCTTACGCATTCGTGCCGAGGCGCCACTCAAACCCGCATAGTCGCCATGATATTCATCGGAGTAAACATGCGCTGCCGGCTGTGGAATTCCCATTTGGCCCACGCTCGTGTCTTCCGGGGTCGGACCCTCAATAGTAACCGGCTAATATACACACGTCGGCGCGAACAGTCAAAAGGGAATGAGCTTACCCCGATCCGTCGATAACGTGCGGGCAGGCGACGAGGAGGTAGGGGCGAGGCGCCGCCTCGCCCCTACAGGCAGCGCCCTGTGGGTGAAACCGGATGGGGCGTAGAGGCCATGGCCGTGCGCCCCTGCCAGTCTCGCCCGCCGTTATCAGCGGATTAGGGGCTTAATGGGAATAAGCTTAAAAGGAACAGTTGCTCTTCAACCCGGAAGCAACGAGCCCGGACCTTCTTTTAAGAAGAGGATGAGGACCTTACGGCGAAAGGCGTGGCGAAGCCCTTGGAGTGCGGCAGCGGAGCCTGCGGAGCT
>Ga0326727_10012432_pt1 | contig 19389 bp, 13 predicted proteins | sample MB2enrmetagenome_FD_207643 | JGI IMG/M metagenome (GOLD analysis project Ga0326727, IMG submission 207643) | Lab enriched peat soil microbial communities from McLean, Ithaca, NY, United States - MB29MY | ecosystem: Environmental > Terrestrial > Soil > Wetlands > Peat | place: USA: New York...
GCCCCGGCTAAAAGCATGGGCGGCCCGGAAGTCGAACACCTGATCGGATTGCTGGCGAAGCTGCCCGGCCTGGGTCCGCGCAGCGCCCGCCGCGCCGCGTTGCGCCTGCTTCAACAGCCCGAGGCGCGCATGCTGCCGCTGGCGGCGGCGCTCGCCGAGGCGGCCCGGGCCGTGCGACCGTGCCGCCAGTGCGGCAATCTGGACAGTCGCGATCCCTGTTCCATTTGTGCCGACCCCAACCGCGACCACGCGCTGGTTTGCGTGGTGGAGGGGGTCGGCGATTTGTGGGCGCTGGAGCGGGCGCATGTGCATCAGGGGCTGTATCATGTGCTGGGCGGCACGCTGTCGGCGCTGGCCGGCATGCGGCCGGAGGATCTGAATCTCGCTCCGTTGCTGACCCGGCTGGCCGGGGGCGGGCTGGTGGAGGTTATTCTCGCTCTGGGAGCCACGGTCGATGGCGCGGCCACGGCGCATTGGCTGAGCGACCGGATACGGCCGTTCGGGGTGGTGGTCAGCCGGGTGGGGCAGGGGGTGCCGGTCGGCGGCGCGCTGGATGTGCTGGATGTCGGCACGCTGGCGGCGGCGCTGCGGGCAAGGCGGCCGCTCTGATCCCGGCGGCCGCCCCGATTGGCAAGGCCGCCGCGCAGGGCCAGATGACAGCGACGCGCCACCCGGCAAAAGGACATCTCCCATGAGCTTCATCAATCGCGCGCTCGGCCGGTTATCCGATGGGGCCGGCCGCTTGCGCGGTTTGCTGGCGCGGGCCAGCCTCAAGCCGGGGGGCGGCATTGGCAACCCGTTCCTGCAGGGTGGGTTCGCGCCGGTCCAGGACGAGCTTGCGGCCGATGACCTGCCGGTCCGCGGTGCGATCCCCGCCGACCTGAACGGCGTTTATCTGCGCAACGGCCCAAACCCCGCCTATCCGCCGATCACTTATACGTTCCCGTTCGATGGCGACGGCATGCTGCACGCGCTGCGCCTGCGCGACGGCCGCGCCGCCTATCGTAACCGCTTCGTGCTGACCCCCGGGCTGCGTGCCGAGCGGCGGGCGGGCCGGGCGCTTTATGGCGGCTTCGCCGCACCCCGCCCGGTCGATCCGGCGCTGGTCGGCCCCGACGGCGATCCGAGCCCGATCAAGAACACCGCCAACACCAATATCATCCGGCATGCCGGGCGCGTGCTGGCGCTGTGGGAAGGCGGCCGGCCCACCGAGATCGACGCCGGGTTGCAGACTATCGGCCCGCACGATTTCGGCGGCAGGCTGCCGCACTCCTTCACCGCCCACCCCAAGATCGACCCGGCCACTGGCGAGATGCTGGGCTTCCGCTATGCCGCCTGTGCGCCCTATCTGGTGTTTTCCGTCATCGATGCCGCCGGCGAGCTTGTCCGCGAGGTGCCGCTGAAGCTGGATGCCGGCGTCATGGTGCATGATTTTGCCATCACCGCCCGCCATGCCGTGTTCTTCCTGTGTCCGGTGGTGGTCGATATCGAGGCCGCCAGGCGCGGCGGGCGCGCGCTGGACTGGCAACCTTCCCGCGGCACCCGCATCGCGGTGCTGCCGCGCGACGGCGACGGCCCGGTGCGATGGTTCCATACCGATCCGTTCTTCGTGTTCCACTTCCTGAACGCGCATGAGCGGGACGGCCGCATCACCGTCGATTACATCCAGTATGACAGCTTCGGCGGCGCCCCCGGCGGCCCGCCGCCCTGCCTGTGGCGGATGGAACTCGACCCTGTCGCCGGCACCGCCCGGCGCACCCGGCTGCACGAGCGCAGCGCCGAATTCCCGCGCATCGACCCGGCGGTGGAAGGCCGGCCCAACCGCTATGGCTGGAGTCTTGTCCGCGGCGCGCAGCGCGGCCTGCCCGGCACCTTCACCGCCCTGGGCCGCTACGACCTGGCCAGCGGGGAGCTCGACCTGCACGATTTCGGCCCCGGCCAGGAAGTCGATGAGCCGGTTTTCATCCCGCGCCCCGGAACCGCGGAGGAAGCCGACGGCTGGATCGGCGCCTATGTGTATGACCACAGCCGGGATGCGTCACGCTTCGTGCTGCTCGACGCGGTTGATTTGCCGGCGCCGCCGGTGGCCGAGATCATCCTGCCGCGGCGGGTGCCGCATGGGTTTCACGGCAACTGGATGGCGGGGTGAGGCCGGGATGGAGTCCTGGGCCGTTGCTCCAAAAACGGCAGGATGGCGCCGGCTTTGCCCGCGACCCATCCAGCGCCGGAGGTTCGCGGAATCCGTTCATCGAAGGGTGCCGGAAGACTTGTCTGGCCGGGAACTTTGCTCACCACGGACATTAATCGAATAAGATTTTTATGAAGCAGATTAAGATTACGCCATCAACGCCCCCATTGCCTGCTGCATGAACAGCCGCTTCAGCGGCGGAATCCGGTGCACCGCGGCAAGCCCGACATCGCGCGCCAGGCGCAGCGGCGGAAAATCATTGCTGAACAGCCGGTCAAGGATGTCGGTCGCCGCCAGCATCAGCATGTTGTCTGGCCGCCGGTCCGCCTGATAGCGCTGAAGCAGCGGCTCCGCCCCCGGATCCTCCCCGCGCCCCGCCGCGGCAACCACCAGATCGCCCAGCACGGAAACATCGCGGAAGCCGAGATTAAGTCCCTGACCGGCAATGGGATGAACCCCATGCGCCGCGTCCCCGGCCAAAGCGAGGCGGGTGTCGGTGTAGCGGTGGGCGATCATCGCCGACAGCGGAAAACACCAGCGCCGGCCGAGCAGGCGGATGGCGCCGAGATGGTCGCCGAGGCGCCGCGCCGCCTCCCGTGTGAAGGCCGCCTCGTCCAGCGCCATCATCCGGGCAGCCTGCGCATCCCGCTCGGTCCAGACAATGGCGGAGCTGTGCTCGGCCACCTCGGACGGCGCCAGCGGCAACTGGGCGAACGGGCCGGCGGGGAGAAAATGTTCCAGCGCGGAGCCGTGGTGCGGGCGCTCATGCCCGATGGCAAAGACGATGCCGCTCTGCCCGTAAGGCAGGCGTGTGACCGGAATGCCGGCCTCGCGGCGCAGCGGCGAGGCGCGGCCCTCGGCGGCGACCACCAGCCGGCATTCCAGCACCGGCCCGCCCGCCACATGCACCCGCGCGCCGTCCGCCCGCCGCTCCACCCGCGCCGCCGCGGGGGCGAACACCGATATGCCGGGAAGCTCGTGCAGCCGCGCGTTGATCGCCATTCGCAGGCTGCGCGCTTCCACCATCCAGCCGAAGGCGCCGCCCGGGTCGCCGGGGTCGGTGGCGGTGGCCACGTCGCGGCTGTCGAAATGCAGGAACAGCTTCGACGCTGGCCGGCCCAGCCTGCCGTCGGTGACACGGATGTCGAGGATCGGCCCCGGCCTGAAAGGCAGCCGGCTCCACAGCCCGGCCTGCTCCAGCACGCGGCGCGGGCCGGAGGCGACGGCATAGGCGCGGCCGTCGAAATCCGGGTGCTCCATCGGCGGCAGCGCGGCGCGGTCGATGATGGCGGTGCGGATGCCGGCCTCGCCCAGGCGGCAGGCCAGCGTGCCCCCCACCGGGCCGGCCCCCACGATGCAGACATCGACGCTGCTGGTCTCGGTCATCCGTTGGTCTCCCTCGGCCTGCCGGTTCGCCCGGCAGCCGCATCAAGCGCCGGCAAAGGAGCCGCTCCTGCGCGCGAATGCAAGACTCTGCCTGCGGATTGTGCATCACTGGCGCCCGGCCGGGCGAAACGCAGGCGAAATCGCGCGGCACGATTCTTGATTGGCGCTGGTGAGAGGCAATCCATCCGGAGCAGGCTGCGACATGAAGCTGATCATAGCCATCATCAAGCCGTTCAAGCTCGACGACGTGCGCGAGGCGCTCACGCCGCTCGGCGTACAGGGGTTGACCGTGTCCGAGGTGAAAGGCTTCGGCCGGCAGAAGGGGCAGACCGAGATCTATCGCGGCGCCGAATACCACGTGAACTTCCTGCCCAAGGTGAAGATCGAGGTGGTGGTGGCCGACGACCTCGCCGACCAGACCATCGAGACGATCGTCTCGGCGGCCCATACCGGCAAGATCGGCGACGGCAAGATCTTCGTCCTCGATGTTGACCGCGCCGTGCGCATCCGCACCGGCGAGACTGATTCCGACGCGCTCTGAACGCACTGCACGAAAAGGATACGACCCGTATGAATACGCTGCTGCGGCGCGCCTGCTGGGCGCTTCCGGTGCTGCTGTGTAGTTTTCCGGCGTTTGCCGATGACGCGCCCAAGGTGAATTCGGGCGACACCGCCTGGATGCTGATGAGCACCGGCCTGGTGCTGCTGATGACCGTGCCCGGCCTGGCGCTGTTCTATGCCGGCATGGTGCGCAAAAAGAACGTGCTGGCCACCATGATGCAGGCCTTCACCATCACCTGCCTGGTGACGGTGACCTGGCTGGTGGCCGGTTACAGCATCGCTTTCACCGGCGGCAACGCCTATTTCGGCGACTTCTCCCGCATCATGCTGAGCGGCATGGCCGCCGGTTGGGACCAGCCGTTCATTCTCGCGCCCGGCACCGATGTCGCGGTCACGAACACGATCCCCGAAACCGTGTTCATGATGTTCCAGATGACCTTCGCGATCATCACCCCGGCGCTGATCGCCGGGGCGTTCGCCGACCGCATGAAGTTCAGCGCGCTGTGCGCCTTCATGGTGCTGTGGTCGCTGCTGGTCTATTCGCCGATCGCGCACTGGGTGTGGGCGCCGACCGGCTGGCTGAACGCGCTGGGCGCGGCCGACTTCGCCGGCGGCACGGTGGTGCATATCAACGCCGGCGTGGCCGGCCTGGTCTGCGCGCTGGTGCTCGGCAAGCGGATTGGCTACGGCTCTGAAAACATGTCGCCGCACGATCTGGGCCTGGCGGTGATCGGCGCCTCGCTGCTGTGGGTGGGCTGGTTCGGCTTCAATGCCGGGTCGGCCACCGCGGCCGGCGGGCGCGCCGGCATGGCGATGGCGGTGACGCAGATCGCCACCGCCGCCGCGGCTTTGGCCTGGTGCTTCGCCGAGTGGCTGGACAACGGCAAGCCGTCGGTGCTGGGCGCGATCTCGGGCGCGGTGGCGGGTCTGGTGGCGATTACCCCGGCCTCGGGCTTCGTCATTCCGGGGCCGGCGCTGATCATCGGCATCGCCGCCGGCCTGACATGCTATTGGGCATCGACCTGGATCAAGCACCTGCTGGGCTATGACGACAGCCTGGACGCCTTCGGGGTGCATGGCATCGGCGGCATCGTCGGTGCGCTGCTGACCGGCGTGTTCGCCTACGGGCCGCTGACCGCCGACAAGGACCATCCGAACGGCATCTATATCGGCGGGCTGGAGCAGCTGGGGCACCAGGCGGTCGCGGTGGCGGCTACCCTTACTTACACCGCGGTGATGACCCTGGTGATTCTGTTGGGGGTGGGCCTGGTGTTCGGCCTGCGAGTGACCCAGGAAGAGGAGCGCGAGGGCCTCGATATCGCGCTGCATGGCGAGCGGCTGGGCTAGAGCAACATCGGCCATACCGGCGACAGCCGGCCGATAAAGTTGCTCGCTAAAACAAAGAGCTAGAGCGCGCTGACCGTTTACGGTCAGCCTGAAAGCGCTCTAGCTTTTTCCTGAAGCAAGCAAGGCCAGGGCGCTGCCCTGGACCCGCAAGGGGGCGGTGGCCCCCTTGACCCAAATTCCTTAAAGTGAGGGTTCCAAGGGCCTCTGGCCCTTGGGTGGGTCCAGGGCAAAGCCCTGGCGGAGTTCGGGGCAACGCCCCGATGCTGTTCTCTTTTTTCGGGGCCGTGCTTCTGCGCCCCGCAGGTTGTGCGGTATATTTCCCAAGGCGCGGCAGAGACTCGGCCGCAACGCGGGGGTTGACGCATGGCCGTTGCCGTTCAGGCTCGCCAGCCGGCAGGGCGATTCGCCTCCGACGCGGTGCGGTCGCTGATAACCCGCCGCCTGGCCGAGTTGGTGGCGATGGCCCTGGCACTCGGCGGAGCCGCGGTGCTGGTGGCGCTGGCCTGCTACGATCCCCGCGACCCGTCGCTCAACACCGCCACCAGCCGCATGGCGCATAATCTGGCCGGTGCGCCCGGCGCGCTGGTGGCCGACCTGTTGTTGCAGGGCTTCGGCATCGCCGGTCTGTTGCCCGGCGTCACGCTGCTGGCCTGGTCCTGGCGGCTCGGCTCCCATCGTGGGCTGGTCAACCTGCCGCTGCGGCTGATCGCTCTGCTGGGTGCGCTGCCGGTGACGGCGGGGGTGCTGGCCGCGGTGCCCGGACCGCACGGCGCCCCTATGGACTGGCCCACCGTGGCCGGGCCGGGCGGCGCCGCCGGCACCGTGCTGAAGGCCGACGTGCTCGCCGCCGGATTCGAACTGATCGGCCCGGTGGGCCCGGCGCTGGTCTGGGCGCTGGCGGCCGTGCTGGCGGCCATGCTGGTGGTGCTGGCGCTCGGCCTGACTGCCGGGGAATGGCGCGCGGCCGGGCAGGCGCTGCGGCGCGCGGCCGGCGACGCGCGGGACGTGGCCGGCCTGTTCGCCCGCCTCTCCGCCCGGCTCGGCCTGGCCGGCATTGCGCTGCTGCGGCGGATCAACGGCACCCGGCTGCCGCGCACCGCCGACCCCGAGCCGGTGGAGCCTGACGCTTTCCGCCGCGAGCCTCGGGTCGCCATGCCCGCCCCGGTCGCCGGCGCCGTGCCGGAAGCGACGAAGTCCAGGTTCGTCCCGGCCGGGAAAAAGCCGCTCTCGCCGCCGCGCCAGGAACTCCTGGCGCTGGAAGGCGGCTGGCGCTTCCCGCCGCTCGACCTGCTGAAACCCGCCCCCGCGCGCGAGGCCATCGGCGCCCCCAGCGAGGAAGCGCTCCAGGGCAACGCCCGCCTGCTCGAATCCGTGCTGGCCGATTACGGCGTGCAGGGCCATATCGTCGAGATCCGCCCCGGTCCGGTGGTGACGCTGTACGAGCTGGAACCGGCGCCCGGCATCCGCAGCGCCCGCGTCATCGGCCTGGCCGACGATATCGCCCGCAGCCTGTCGGTCACCGCCGTGCGCATCGCTACCGTGCCCGGCCGCAATGTCATCGGCATCGAAATGCCGAACAGCAGGCGCGAGACGGTCTATCTGAGCGAATTGCTGAAAACCGAGGCATGGGAGCGGCAGCAGTCGCGGCTGGCGCTGGCGCTCGGCAAGGATATCGGCGGCAGCCCGGTGATCGCCGACCTTGCGCGCATGCCGCATCTGCTGGTGGCCGGCACCACCGGCTCCGGCAAGTCGGTCGGCATCAACGCCATGATCCTGTCGCTGCTGTATCGCATGTCGCCCGACCAGTGCCGGCTGATCCTGATCGACCCGAAAATGCTGGAACTGTCGGTGTATGACGGCATCCCGCATCTGCTGGCGCCGGTGGTGACCGAGCCGCCCAAGGCCGTGGTGGCGCTGAAATGGACGGTGCGGGAGATGGAACGGCGGTACCGCTCCATGAGCCAGCTCGGCGTGCGCAATATCGGTGGCTACAACGACCGGGTGGGCGAGGCGCAGGCGCGCGGCGAGGTGGTGACCCGGCGGGTGCAGACCGGCTTCGACCCGGAAACCAGCAAGCCGATCTTCGAGGAACAGCCGCTGGCGTTGCAGAAGCTACCGTTCATCGTGGTGGTGATCGACGAGATGGCCGATCTGATGATGGTGGCCGGCAAGGAGATCGAGGCGGCGGTGCAGCGTCTGGCGCAGATGGCGCGCGCCGCCGGCATCCATGTGGTGATGGCCACCCAGCGCCCGTCGGTGGATGTCATTACCGGCACCATCAAGGCCAATTTCCCCACCCGCATCAGTTTCCAGGTGATCAGCAAGTTCGACAGCCGCACCATCCTGGGCGAGCAGGGATCGGAGCAGCTGCTGGGGCAGGGCGATATGCTCTATATGGCCGGCGGCGGGCGGATCACCCGCGTGCATGGCCCGTTCGTGTCGGACGGCGAGGTGGAGGAGATCGTCGCCTTCCTGCGTGAGCAGGGCGAGCCGCACTACGTGGAAGAAGTCACCGAGGCGCCGGAGGAGGGCGGCGGCGACGGACTTTCCATGTCGGGCATTGCCGGGGCGAGCGATGGCGAGAAGGGGCTGTTCGACCAGGCGGTGGCGATCGTCGCGCGTGAGGGCAAAGCCTCCACCAGCTTCATCCAGCGCCATCTGCAGATCGGCTACAACCGTGCTGCACGGCTGATCGAGCAGATGGAGAAGGAAGGCATCGTCGGGCCGGCCAACCATGTGGGCAAGCGCGAGGTGTTGACGCGGCGGACCGGGGAGGACGATTAAGTCCGGCGCGGTTGCCGCGGGGCGTCGCCCCGCACCCGACCAGGGGCTTTGCCCCTGGACCCCACCAAGGGCCTAAGGCCCTTGGAACACATGACTCAGTCACGCCGACGGCATGCTCCGCGCGCAGGGCGGGTCCGGGGCTTACTTTCGTTGCCTCACGGCATATGCATATGGTCCATCGGAGGCGTGGCGGAACCGCTCGCGGCCCGCACCGGCACGGTCACCGTCACCGGCGGCTCGTTGGCGAAAGTAAGCGTCAGCGGGAAGCTCTCGCCCGGCTTCAACTGCTGGGTCAGCCCGGTCAGCATCAGGTGATAGCCGCCGGGGGTGAGCCGCACCTTCTTGCCCGGTTCCAGCGCCAGCCCGCCTTCCAGCTCGCGCATGCGTATGATGCCGTGGTCGTTGATATTCTCATGCACCTCGACCTTCGTGGCGACCGGGGTGCTGGCGCCGGTCAGCCGGTCGGCCGTGCCGGCGATCAGCGTGGCGTAGGCGGCCCCGGTTTCGGCGTGCTCGGCGGTCGCGCGCGCCCAGGGATGCTCGACCGTGACGGTCTGGGCCCGCGCAACGGGCGCGCCGAGCAGCAGGGCGGCGACAAGAATAACGGGACGCATCGGGGTTCTCCTTCCAGGTTCGGCACAGATGGTGGCCCGCCGCCGGCACGGCAACGGGGTGGTGCGGGTCTGGCGCCGTGTCGGGCGTTGCCCACCGGCCCGTGGAACCCGTTACGTCCGCAGCCCTTCGGCGAGCCGGCGGCGGAGTTCGTATTTCAGGATCTTCCCGGTGCTGGTCTTGGGAAGCTGCACGAAACTGACATGCCGCGGCGTCTTGAAACGCGCCATGTTGGCCCGGCAATACTCGATCACGGCGTCTTCGGTCAGCCGGTCCTCGGCGCCCGGCTTCGGCGTCACGAATGCATGCGGCACCTCGCCCCATTTCTCGTCGGGATGCGCCACGACGGCGGCTTCCATGATGTCGGGATGGCGATACAACACCTCCTCGACCTCCAAGGATGAAATGTTCTCGCCGCCGGAGATGATGATGTCTTTCGAGCGGTCCTTGATTTCGAGGTACGAATCCGGGTGCCGCACGCCGAGATCGCCCGAATGGAACCACCCGCCGGCAAAGGCCGCCTGCGTTGCGTGCGGGTTTTTCAGGTAGCCCTTCATCACCGTGTTGCCGCGCAGCATCAGCTCGCCGATGCTCTGCCCGTCGGCCGGCGTCGGGTCGAGATTAACGTCCAGGATGGTGGCATCCTCGGCGGTCGGGAACGGTACCCCCTGGCGTGACAGAAACTGCGCGCGCTGGTCCAGCGACAGGGCCTGGTGGCCGGGCTGCCAGATGCAGAAGGTCAGCGGGCCGTAAACCTCGGTCAGGCCGTACACGTGATGCACGGTGAAGCCGAGTTGTTCGATCCGCTCGATCACCGACGAGGGGGGCGCGGCGCCGCCGGTGGCGATGTTCACCACCCGGCCGCCGAAATCGCGACGCACGCCCTCGGGCGCGTGGATCAGCATGGTCAGCACCACCGGGGCGGCGCACATATGGGTCACGCCGTGATCCGCGATGGCCGGAAAGATCAGGGCGGGATCCACCCGGCGCAGGCAGACATGCGTGCCGCCCTGCGCGGTGATGCCCCAGGTATAGGTCCAGCCGTTGCAGTGGAACATCGGCAGCGTCCACAGATAGACGCTGCGCGGCGTGATGCCGAAAGCCAGCGCGTTGCCCAGCGCCGCCAGATAGGCGCCCCGGTGATGGCACACCACGCCTTTCGGATCGCCGGTCGTGCCGGAGGTATAGCCAAGCGATATCGCGTCCCACTCGTCATCGGGATAGCGTACCGGATGGAAGGGATCGCCGGCGGCCAGGAACGCCTCGTAGTCGGTGTCGCCGATCACCTCGCCGGCGGTGGTCAGCGCGTCGTCGATGCCGATCACCAGAGGTTTTTCGCCGTCGAACAGATCGAGCGCGGCCTTCGCCACCGGGGCCAGTTCGCGATCGACCAGGAAAACCCGGCTTTCCGAATGTCGCAGGATGAACGCGACCATCGGGGCATCGAGGCGGGTGTTGATGGCGCACAGCACGCCGCCGGTCATCGGAACGCCGTAATGCGCCTCCAGCATGGCCGGGATGTTGGGCGCGAGGATGGAAACGGTGTCGCCGCGGCCGATGCCGTGTGCCGCCAGTGCGGAAGCGAGGCGGCGGCAGCGTTCCAGCAACTGCGCGTAGGTGATGCGGCGGTCGCCATGCACCACGGCGAGGCCATCGGGGAATACGCGCGCGGCCCGCACCAGGAAGGAAATCGGCGTCAGCGGAACGTAGTTGGCCGGGTTCTTGTCGAGGTCCTGGTCGTAGATGGACGAGGGCATGGGACGGTTTCCGGTGTTTGGCGTTGGACGCGCCCGTCTGATTAGGCGGGATCGTCCGGCTGCGCCAGACGGGAAACCGGCCGCAGGGCGGCGCCGGGGGCAAGGCCGCTGCTGCTCGCGACGGCACGCCGGCTGCGGGGCGGCACCAACGTAGAAAAGTTTTTGCTTCTTTTTTCAAAAAGAAGCCTTGTTCTTTTTTGAAAAAAAGAACCAAAAAAACTTTTATTCGTTTTGGTTCTTGCTGCGCTGGAAAGCATCCGGCGCCGGCAGCAGCCGCAGCCGCTTGCACAGCGCGAACAGCCGGTCGCCCTGGCTGAAGCTCAGCGCGCTCAGCACGACGAGGCTGACCGGGCCGACCAGCGTGCGCACGCCCATCGCCTCGGTCAGCGGCAGCGTCCAGGCGGCCCAGAAATACAGCGCCGCCTTGACGAAGAAATAAACCGCCCATAGCAGGGTGAATATCTGGAAGAAACGCCGGATGTCCGCCCGCTCCGGGTACGGGCCGCGGCGTTGCTCGGCCAGTGTCTGCATGATGGATTTCCGCCCGCTTGCGCCGCCGACGAAGGCCAGGCCGGTCGCCGCATTGGTGATGACCGATTCGTAGGCGAGCATGAAAGGGGCTGCCGAACTCAGGTCGATCGCGCCGAACACCATGGTCAGCGCGCTGGACAGCAGCCAGAGCCGCGTGAAACCAAGACCGCCGTGCCACAGGCGCAGCGTGTCGAGCAGGATAAACGCCATGGCGCCGGCGATCGCCGACTTCACATCGACGACGGCCACCAGCGTCCAGAATACGATGAGGCCGCCGAACGGGGCGGCCAGCCGGACCAGGTCTGCAAGCTGCCGGCCGATGCTTCCGGCGGATCGTGCTTCGAATGCGGCAGTCATTGCGTCGCCTCTTGGCCGCTGTCCGGCGGTGCCTGCCAGCGCGGCGTGAGTCATGTCCAGTGACGGTTCGAAGCGAAGGCTCCTTGGCCTCTTACTTAAGGAATGGGGTCAAGGGGACAACTGTCCCGTCGCGCCGAAGGCGCGCTCCGCGCGAGGGACGGGGTCCCGGGCAGCGCCCTGGCCTTGCTTGCTTCGAGGTGGGCCGCAGTCCGACGACGGAAAACCTTACCGTAGCCGCGCCACACACAGACGGAACGGCACATGCCAGCGCACCGTGGCCTCCGCCACCCCGGCCTCGGCGAGCAACGCCCGCCATTCCGGAATGCGGAAAGCACGGGCGACCGAAAGGGTGCCGTCCTCGCGGATGATGCGGTGCCAGCGCATAAGCCGCGCCAGCACGCGAAACCCGTAATAGGGAATGACATGGCGCTGCACGTCCGCAATCAGCCAGCCGCGGCGGGCGTGCCGTTCCATCCAGCGGATGAACGCCACCACCTGCGCATCGGTCAGGTGATGGGTGAACTGGGAACTGACGATGAAGTCGGGAGCCGGGTCGGGCACATGGTCGAACACGTCGCCGGTGCGCCAGTCGATGGGGATGCCGGCCGGCGTGGCGGCGGCGGCGATGCCAGCGCTGCGCGGGTCGAGATCGATGCCGGCCAGCACAGGCTCGATCCCGGCGCGCGTCGCCCAGCGATGGATGGCGCGCAGCAGGTCGCCGTCGCCATAGGCCACGTCCAGCACCGACACGGCCGAACCGCGCGGCCAGTCGCGGGTGGCGCGCGCCAGAAAGCGCCGCGTCGGGCGGTGGGTGAGCGTCAGCCGGTTCACCGCGGCGAGTTCGGCAAGGCAGCGGGCGAACACCTCCGGCGGCGTGGAGGCGTCGTTCATCACCTCGGGGGTGTCGCTGCGGCGCGAAAGATCCATGGCGGTCAGCCGGTGTGCCGGGGAGGGAGGACCAACAGGACGGGCACCGGCGACATTCTGCCATAGTGGCGCAGGATGCCGCGCGAGGCCAGCAGCGGGACGGCGTGCAGGCTGGCCGGTCCCGGGGTCCGGTTTATGCCGCCTGGAGCTGACCCAGCCGCGCCAGAACCGGACGGAAAGCCGCTTCGGTCGCGCTGTCCAGCGTGAAGGCAACACGCATGCCGGTCCCATCCGCGTCGAGCACGCGGAAGGGCAGCGGGACTTCGACCCCCTCCAGCTTCAGCGTACCGGTCGTGCCGGGCCGGAGCGATGCCCCGCCGCTCAGCCTTGCGCCGCCCGATGAGAGGTCGGTGACCTGGGCATCGACGGAGCCTGTACCTGGCACCGTCAGCCGGCATGGCCGTTCGATCGCAAACCGCGGGAACTCGCGCCGGTCGACTTCCGGTGTGGCGGTGCGCACGATGCGGGTCACCTCCTGGCGCAACTGTCCGATCAGGTCACGCAGCGCCGCCGCGTGACCCAGCACCTCGGCGGCGTGGCCCCCGGTGCGTTCCGCCTCGCCCGATACGTCGGTGATCCGGTAGGTGATTTCGTTGGCCGCCGCGGCGGTTTCAGCGACATTGCGGGCGATTTCGGCGGTTGCCACGCCCTGCTGCTCCACCGCGGCGGCGATCGAGGCGGCGATTCCACTGATATCATCGATGGTTTGTTCGATCCGCCGCACCGCCGCGACCGACGCCCCGGTGGCCGCCCGCACCGCCTCGATATGCCCGGCAATCTCGGCCGTCGAGCGGGTGGTCTGGTTGGCGAGCTGCTTCACTTCCGCGGCCACCACCGCGAAGCCGCGGCCGGCCTCCCCGGCGCGTGCCGCCTCGATGGTGGCGTTCAGCGCCAGCAGGTTGGTCCGGGCGGCGATCTCGCTGATTATGCCGGCCACCGAACCGATCTGGCCGACACGCCCGTTCAGTGCCTCGATGGTCGCGTGGGTTTCCCGCCTGGCCGCGACCGCCTGGCCGACCGCCAGGGTGGAGTGGCTGACCTGCCGGCTGATGTCGCGAACCGAGCCGGCGAGCTGCTCGCCCGCCTCGGCGACCGTTCTGACATTCGACAGCGCCGTCGCGGCCGCCGCCGCCGCCGTGCGGGCGGAGGTGCCGGTATGCGCCGCCGACGCGTTCATCTGTTCCGCCACCGTCGCCATGGCGGTCGCGCGCTTGCCCACCAGAGCCAGGGAGGCCGCGGCGCTGGTCTCGATCCTCTCCGCCATGGCGACCAGCGCCGCCTTTTTCTCGGCGGCCGCACGAGCGCGCTCCTGCTCCTGCCGTGCGGCCAGGGTCCGCGCTTGCCCGGCTTGCTGGCGCAGGCTTTCGATCGCGGCGGCCAGCACATGCAGTTCGTCATGGTGGCGCGGCAGCTTAACCGCGGTGGCGTAGTCGCCGCCGCTCAGCCGGGCGATGGCCTTGGTCAGGTTGTGCAGCGGCACGGTCAGGCGCCGGCGCATCAGCCAGGCGGTGGTCAGGGCCAGCAGGGCCGCGCCAGCCACGATGGCGCCGGCGACAGCGAGCCGCCGTGCGGCTGCGTCCTGCGCGGCCTGCGCGATGGCGACTTCGTCCTCGAGCGCCGAGGTGGCGAGGGCGACCGTGGGTTCGAACGGAACATTGCAATCGCGCGTCCAGTCGGCCGCCGGCTGCACCGGCTGCCCGCCGTCATCCAGCCGTGCGATCACCTGATCGATGCGGCGATTACCTTCGTTAACGGCAGCGACGGCCGCGATGGTGCGGCGGGCACGATCGGGGTCGGCGGCCGGACTGGCCACCAGCGCGGTCAGACGCTCCGCCGCCGCGCCGGCGGCGCCCCGCAGGCGGCCGAGTTCCTGCGTGGTCTTCGCATCCAACCTGGCGCCGCGGGCGACCAGCGGACGCAGCAGGGAGCATTGCAGGCCATAGGCTGCCCGCAGCGCCCAGGCCTGGGTGCGCAGTTCCACCAGATCCGCGAGTTCCGGCCCGGCCATGCGCACGCGATTGCCGATGGCGGTCGAGGCACGGTCGACCACGGCGCCGGCGGTGTGGTTGGCGTCGAGATTCGGCTCCACGGCGTCCAGTCGCCGCGACGCGACCGGCTTGACCGCCTCGGCGTCGAGCAAGGCGACGCTCTGATCCACTTTGGCAAGGCTTGCCACCAGCTCCGGTCCGATTTTCATCGTCTCCGGAAGTCCCAGCGCGATGAGTCTGGCGGCGGCGGGACGCACCTTGCCGTCGACCTCCGCGCGGGCGGCGGCGATCCGCGGCCGGGGGTCGGGCTCGACCTGCAGGGCCGTCTGCACCGGGCCGCCCAGCGCGCGCAGGGCGATCAGGGCTTGCAGCAGCGCGCGGTCGACCTCGGCCACCGCCACCGCATCCCGGGCGGTGCGCAGGCCGCGGCCGGCATCCAGAGCTTCCCTGGTGCCGCCCGCCAGCAGGGCGGCGAGCGGCGCCATGAGAAGAACCGACAGGACTCGGACAATAGATTTGCGACTCCTCATCCCTCGGCTCCTGAATGCGCCGGCAGGAATAGGAAGCCGGGGTTAAGCCGGGATAAAGGGCGTCAGTTCCGGTGCCGGGCCGGGCTGTATCAGCCGTGCCGCGATGGTTTCCCGGTTGTCGCGCGGCAGGGCATGATCCTTCGGCCCGAGACGGACGGTTCAGGCGCCGTGCTCGCCTGGCAGCGGACTGGCCGGGGCGGCGAGGGCCGGCGGCGGCGTGGCGGGCGGTGCCGGCGGCGTCGCCTCGGGGCGCGCATCATCCGGGCGTTCGGCGCCAAAGAGTCCCAGCGCCGCCTTGGCGCCCAGGATGGCGGTCATGTAGGCATAGGCTCCATGGGCGTATCGGCTGAATGTCAGGCCCGTCAGCGGCACGTAACCCGCGACCCCGGTGCCGAACGGGGAGTAGCCGAGCACGCCGAAGGCGACCGCTTCCCCCAGGGCGATGCCGCCCAGCGCCCCGAGCCCGGCCGGAACCAGATTCCAGTAGCTCGTGGTCTCGTCACCGGGAGCATGGCCGGACCAGGCCGGCCGCCACGCCCGCCACGGCCACCAGCCCGATGGCTCCCGTGGCTGCGCTGGCCGCGCCCTGGGTCACGGCGGTGAACGCCGTATTATACGTCGCCATGCCGATCACCGCGCCGAACAGGTCGAAAGGCACGGCCGGAGTGATCGCCGCCGTGGCTGCGGCATCCGGCACGGCTGTCGCATCCTGTTTCGCTGTCATCTCCGCGGCCGGCGGTGCGGGCAGCGCGTCGGGCAATGGCGGCCTGTCGGGCGGCTGGGCCGCCGCCGCCCCGGTGACGATCAGCGCCGCCAGCCCTGCCAGGGCGGCGCGCGCCCATGCCGGCGGCCGGCCTCGCGGCCTGCGGCAGGGCACCGAAGCTCCGCTTCCCGAGCCGCCACTTTGCATACGTATATCTCCCTGGGGCGGCCGATGATGCGAACCGCGAGGATATGTCACACGGCAGCGATGGCCAAGATGCAGCACCGGCACCTGCTCCGCCCCCCCCGCATGAGGCGGAGAGGTCACCGGCCGGCAACCTCCTCCAGCGCCCCGACATGGCCGGGCTGATCGGCGGCAGGCAGCCGGATTTCGAACACCGCACCGCCGTTCTCATTGGCCACGGTGATGCTGCCACCCATGTCGATGATCGTGCCGAAAGCCAGCGCCAGACCAAGACCGGTCCCCTTGCCCGGCGGTTTGGTGGTGAAGAACGGCTCGAACACCCGTGACAGCACATGCGGCGGAATGCCGCCGGCCCGGTCGGCCACCCGCAGCACGACCTTGCCGTCCAAGACACCGCCCCACACCGTCACCACCCACGGCGCCTCGGCGCCCGCCGTTTCGTAGGCGTCGATGGCGTTGGAAATCAGGTTGATCAGCACCTGTTCCATCGGAATGGCGGCGCCGACGACCGGCGGCAGCGTGTCCGGCACCTCGTCACGCACCGCGCCGCCGCGCAGCCTCGGTTGCAGGATCTCCTGCGCCGACTGCAACACCGCGCGCCAGGATACCGGACGCATGGCTTCATGCTCGTTGCGGGCGAACACGCGCATGTGTTCCACCAGCTTGGAGGCGCGCCGGGCCTCATTGACGATTTTCGTGACCTTGGCGTTGGCGGCGCCCAGGTCCAGCGGCTCGCGGCCGATCAGCAATCCCAGGTTCTGGGCGGCAAAGCTGATGCTGGTCAGCGGCTGGTTGAGTTCGTGGGCCATCCCGGTCGCCATCTCGCCCAGCGTCAGCAGCGTCGCGAGCTGCTGGCGGTGCAGTTGCTCCTGCTTCTCGCGGGTGACTTCGCACACATACCCGACCACCTCGACCGCATCCTCCCAGCGCGAGGTCAAGCGGACGACGTTGCGCAGCCAGCGCGTCGTGCCGTCGCTGCCGGCCACCGAGTAGTCGTCGGTCTGCGTGCTGACCCCCGTCAGGGCCAGCAGGGCCGGCAGGGCCGCCGGGGCCCCCAGCACCGTGTCGAGCGTGGCCGGCGTGCCGTCCGCGCCGGTGATGCCATCCGTAATGCGGGCGGCTTCGCCGAACAGGTTCAGCATTTCGATGCCGGCCGACGTGACGCGCGCGCGGTACAGCACGCCGGGACCCAGCTGCACGGCGGCGTGCAGGTTGTCCTCGGCGACGGACCGCGCCGCCTCGGCGGCCCGCAACCGGGAACGCTCCTCATACAGCGCCATCGCGAAGCCGATCTTGTCGTTCAGCCGCTGGAACAGACCCATTTCCTCCCGCCCGAACGCATCGGGCACCGAGGCGTAGACCAGCAGGGCGCCGACGGTCGGCCCGGCTGTCATGCACGGCACGGTGACGCTCGACCGGATGCCGAAACGCTGTCCCATTTCCCGCCAGGGGGAATAGGTCGGGTCGGTGTCCATGTCGCGCACGATTTGCGGCGTGCCTTCCCGGATCGCGATTCCGGTGGGGCCGCGCCCTTCGGGCACATCCTCGGACCAGCTGAGTTTCAGCGCGTCCATGTATCCGGTGGCGCTGCCGGCGCCGGCGATCCAGCGGACCGGCTTGCCGGGTGAGGACTCGGCCAGGCCGAAGCAGGCCAGGATGTAGACCGGTTCCTCCACGATGCTTTCGCAAATCCCGGTCACCACCTCGCGCAGCGTCTCCGACCGGATGAGGATCGAGAGCGACCGGGAATAGGCCGCCAGAGCCCAGTTCAGCCGCCGCAACTCCCGCTCCGCCGCATGCCTGGCCTCGTCGGCCGCATGCTCGGCGGTTGCGTCGGCAATGAAACCGACGAGCTGCCGGCCGCCATCCGGGTGCAGAATGGCCCGCATCGTGTCGCGCACCCAGATCTCCCGGCCCGGCAGCCGGACCGGATACTCGACGGCGGCGATGCCGGACGGTCCGGCCTTGTCGAGCGCGGCTTGCCGCATGGCCGGCAGATCGACCCCGGTCAGACCGGACAGCGAGCCGTGCCGGATGGCGTCCTCGACCGCGGTGCCAAACAGCGTGGCGGCGCTGTCGGAAGCGAAGACCGGCATGAACGGTTCGCCGGGGGGAGCGATGAGTTCGTAGAAGACGCCCGGGATGATATGCAAAATCCGGTCGGTATGCGCCCGCGCCTCGGCCAGCGCCGCTTCCCGCGCGCGCTCGGCCGTGACGTCCTGAAACGCCCCCTGCACACGGACGATCCGGTTGGCCTCGTTGCGCACCGCCTCGCCAAGGATGCGCAGATGGAGCCGCCGTTGCCTGAGCGTTGTCATCTCGGCTTCGATGTCGAACGACGTGCCGTTGCGCATGCAGGCGTCGAGGCTGGCGCGGAAGGCGGCACGGTGCTCCGGCCCCGCCAGCGCGACCGTTTCCGCCACCGTCAGGGTGACGCCGGGCGGCGCGTCGAGGATCTCGCGCGTGCTGTCAGACCATACGCGCGCGCCGGTGACGACATCGATGCTCCAGGCGCCGAGCCGCGCGACCTTGCTGGCCATGTCCAGCAGCGCCGTGCTCTCGCGGCGCGCCTGCTCGGCCAGCCGCCGCGCGGTGATGTCGCGCAAGGTCGCGATCCAGGCCGGCTCGCCGTCCCACTCGATCGCGTTGACGCGCATCTCCGTCACCGCGGGGGGCTGGTCGCGCCGGGAGATGTCCAGCTCCTGCACCTCGGTGTCGTCGCCGGCGACGACGGGAAACCCGAACGGCGCCCCATCGAGATCGGCCGGCCGGCAGCCGAACAAGGCGCCCGCCGCCGGGTTGGCGTATTTGATCGTGCCCAGCCGGTCGACCACCAGCACGGCGTCCACCTGCTGCTCGATCAGCTTGCGGACCCTCGCCTCGCTGGTGCGGTAGCCGTCGGTGCGTTCGCGCTGGCGCAGATGGGCGCGCACCCGTGCCAGCAACTCGGCATTGCCGAGCGGCCGGACGATGTAGCCGTCGGCGCCGCAATCGAGTCCGTAGCCCTGATGTTCGCCGGTGACCGCCTGGGCGCTGAGCAGCACCACCGATACCGATTCCAGCATCGGATCGGCGCGGATCCGGCGCAACACCTCGGTGCCGCGAAGGTCGGGCAGGACCACGTCGAGCAGCACCAGCGAGGGCCGGTGCGCCCGCACCTGCGCCAGGGCGCTCTCGCCGTCCTCGGCCGCCAGCACGGCATAGCCTGCCTTTGCCAGCACTCGTTGGATCGACTTCAGCGCCAGGCTGTCGTCGTTGACCACCAGGATCGTTTGCGCGGCGGCCACGGCACTAGTCGGTGCTGAACAGGTTGCGGATCACGTCGATCTCGCCGCCGCTGGCATGGCGGGGGCTGCCGGCGAGAATGCCGGTGACTTCGCGGAACGGCTTGCCGATATGCATGCCGCGGGCGTCGATCATGAACTCGCGGATGTCCTTGTCGTGCCGGGAGCCGCGCATCTTCAGCACCGTCACGCCGCGCCGCATCTCGCCGTACATCTCGACATAGCGCAGC
>Ga0326727_10012433_pt1 | contig 19386 bp, 15 predicted proteins | sample MB2enrmetagenome_FD_207643 | JGI IMG/M metagenome (GOLD analysis project Ga0326727, IMG submission 207643) | Lab enriched peat soil microbial communities from McLean, Ithaca, NY, United States - MB29MY | ecosystem: Environmental > Terrestrial > Soil > Wetlands > Peat | place: USA: New York...
ATCATCATTCCAACCAGTCAGCCTTGGGCGTTCAGGGCCTCGCCGATCTGCTTTTGCAGGGTTACGACCACGGCTTGCGTTTCTTTGATACGGCTGATTCCTACGGAACGCATCCTCATGTTGCGGCGGTCCTCAAGAAGCTGCCGAGGGAAAAAATCACTGTCATGTCAAAATCCTGGGCGCGCGATGGCGGTGGAATGCGGGTGGACATTGACCGCTTCCGTAAGGAGCTGGGGACCGACTACATCGACATTCTCATGATGCATTGTCTGACGGACGACGACTGGACGGAGAAATGCCGCCCCGCTATGGACGCCATCTCGGAGGCGCAGGAGAAGGGAATCGTCCGAGCTCACGGCTGCTCCTGCCACACGATCGGCGCACTCCGCGCCGCGGCGAAATCTCCCTGGGTCCAGGTCATGCTCTCGCGCGTCAACCCCATCGGGTCGCACATGGATGCGGACCCCAACACGGTCGTGGCGACGCTTCGGGCGGGGCGCGAATCGGGCAAAGCGATTATCGGCATGAAGATCCTCGGCCAAGGCGACATGCGGTCGCGTGTGGATGAGGCGTTGAAATATGCGCTCTCGCTCGACCTGCTGCACGCCTTCACCATTGGCGCCGAGAATCGTAAGGAGCAGCTCGACTTGATTAACCGCATTGGTGCTGCACGTGCATAGTTAGGTTAGGCTCAACGACTGGAGATGAACATGAAAAAACACATTGGACTTCTCGTAGCGATTTTGGTCATTTCGCTTGCGGCTTTTGGGCAACGAGGTGGTGGGCACGAGGAAAAAGGTGGCGTCCACGCTCCTCCTGCTAAGGGACCTGCTCCGGTTCGCGGCAAAGTACACGCCCCTGAAGAACACCGCAATTACAGCGACAAGCCAGGGCACCCAAATGCGCCGCACGTCGACGGTAATAAATGGGTGGGGCATGACACCGGCAAGAATGATCCTCACTACCATCTCGATCGTCCTTGGGAGCACGGACACTTCACGGGCGGGTTCGGCCACCACCACGTCTGGCACCTTGCCGGCGGCGGCCCTGGCCGTTTCTGGTTTGGCGGGTTTTACTTTAGCGTTGCCCCGTATGACATTGCCTTCTGCGATAGTTGGCTCTGGGACTCCGACGAGATCATCATCTATGAAGATCCCGATCACATCGGCTGGTACCTGGCCTACAACGTGAGGCTGGGGACTTACGTTCACGTCATGTATCTGGGAGCCTAAGGCCGGGCCTCGCAGCGCGGAATCATAGTCCTCTCTCGAGGGGCTGAGCGTGTGGCACGTCCTTGGCCGGACACCGCGAGCCCGAAGCGCATGAAGCCCTCTCCCCCGGGGAGAGGGTGTCCCGCTGCCGGCGTTTTCACCAGCCGGAGCGGGACGGGTGAGGGGTCACTTCTCGCAAGCCACGTTGCATGGCCGGTCGGAATTTGTTGAACTCGCAGACGTCCTCCGGACGGCACTTCCGCAGGCTCCGCTGCCGCCCTCCAAGGCCGCTACTCGCAGCGCAAAGCCACCGCGGGGTCAAGTCGGCTGGCGCGCCGAGCCGGCAGGTAAGCTGCCACGAGCGTCACTGCCAGAAAGAACAGCGCCACCGCCGCATACATTGCGGCAGACCCCACAGCTTCCGTGTCCGTCAGCGAGCGAATGGTTTTGCTGGCGGCAAGTCCGAGGTAGAGACCCCCTGCCAACCCGGCCACCACCCAAAGACTCGTCGCCCCCAAGACCGTCTTGATGATAGCGCCTCGGCTCGCGCCCAGCGCCATGCGTATCGCAATCTCGCCGGTGCGCTGAGAGACCAGGAACGAGATCACGCTGTACATTCCCGCTGCCGCCATCCCCACCGCCAGCAGAGCGAATACGCCAATCAGATATACGTCGAACCGAGGCTCGACCACCGAATCGGCAACCAGTTCATTCATCGTCTGAACGCCAAAGACCGCCTGATCGGGGTTCACAGATTCAATCGCTGCTCTCACTTGTCTCAGCAGAGGCCCCGGTGGGAGCGCCGAACGCACCACCAGATACACGTTCGGCCAGGACAGTTGCTGGGCGGAATAGTAATATTCCGGAAACGGGTTGGTCTCCAGGCCGCGCGTCCGGACGGTGCCGACCAAGCCTACGATGGTGATCGGTCCCTCAGGGTCGTCGATCTGCTTGCCGACCACATTCGGTCCAAGGCCGAAGTGCCGGGCGAACTCTTCATTCACAATCGCAAGCGTGAGTTTCGGTCCCGCGTCGCTAAGGCGAAAGGTACGCCCGGCGAGCAGGGGAATGCCCAGGGTGCGAAAATAATCCGGGGTAATCTGGTGGGACCACGACATGGTGCCGGGGTCCGCCACTCCGACAAGCTGCACCGGCCCGCCCCCGCGTGCTGGACGTAACGGCGGGCCGGTCACGGTAGCGGCCGACTCGATGCCAGGGATAGCTTCGATTTTATCAACGTATTGCTGAAGCGCCACACCCGCTCTCGGGTCCGGTTGTTCCACCTTTCCAAAGGGCAACTGCAGTCGCATCGCCAGGACATGCTCAGGATTGAAACCCAGGGGGGCGGAAATCAGCTTCCACAGGTTTTGCGCCACCAGCGCCGCGCCGCACAGCAGGAACACGGAGAGCGCCGCTTCGATGGCGATCATCGCGTGCCGCCAGCGATTTCCTTCGCTTGTAGTGAAGTGCGTGCTGAGGCTTGGCGCTGGCGTCCAACGGCTGCCCTTCAGCGCCGGGATGATGGCGAACACGATCGCCGAAATCATCGAGATCGCCAGCGTGAAGCCGACGGCGCGCGTGTCCAAATGCGCTGAAGCGAGAAGAGGACTGCGCACCGGCAGCAAGCGGACGAGAACGTGCGTCATCCAGCCTGCCAGCAGCAGGCCCGCCACGCCGCCGCCGCAAGCGAGCACCATTCCTTCCAGAAGAAATTGCCGGATCAAGCGCAGGCGGCTGGCGCCCAGCGCCGCGCGGACCGCGATTTCCCGCCCGCGTCGCAGCGAGCGCGCGAGCAGCAGTTGCGCCGTGTTTGCGCAGGCGATCAGCAATAGTACCCCGACGCCGCCCAGCAGCAGCCACAACAGCGATCTCTGATCCCCTACGATGGCGTCGCGCAGCGTCGTGACGGTGAAGCCAAACATGGCCGGGTCATGTGGGTGGCCGGGGAAAGGCGACCTATTCTCGCGCGCCAGAACCAGCGCAGTATCCCAGAGGTCCGATTGCACCTGTTCCAGCGGCACACCCGTTCGCATTCGGCCCAACACCTGAACCGGGACGCCCTGGCCATTGGCGGCTCTCTCGAAGGCTAGGGATGACTCAACGGGGTAGGGAGCATAGAGGTCGACCGGCTCGGGAGCGTCGAGCGTCGGATAATCAAAATGGAAGTTGGGTGGAAGCACGCCGACCACGACGGCAGGCTGGCCATCCAGCCGAAGCGTGCGCCCAATAACGCCGGGGTCTGATCCCATGCGCGATCGCCAGAAAGCGTGACTGAGGATCACCACTGGCAGGCGGCCCGGTTGATTCTCCTCCTCGAGAAATGTGCGGCCCATCGCTGCATTTACTCCCAGCAAGGGAAAGAAGGAGGCCGTCACCCGCGCAGCAAAAACCCGCGTGGGCTCGCCCGTCCCGCTGAGCTGCATGTCGCGGTGCTCCGCAAACGCCATCCCTTCGAGTGTGCGGGTGTGCTTGCGAATTTCGAGAAACTCGGAGACGGTTGGAATCCAGCCGTCATTTTCTATAATCGTGACCAGCCGTTCCGCATCGCGAAACGGCAAGCGGTCAAGGAACGCGGCCTTCAGCAAGGTGAAGACCGCCGCGTTGCCTCCGATCCCCAGCGCCAGCACCAGCACAATCAGGGCGGAAACACCGGGGTCGCGCCTCAGCAAGACGAGGCCATGACGCAGATCCTGGAGGGACGACGCCAGCCACTCGACCACCCGCGCATCGCGCATCTCCTCTTTCATTACCGACAGATTCCCCATGCGGCGCCTCGTCTCTGCTTCGGCCTCGTTCGCGCTGAGCCCGCGCTCCTGCAAGCGGCGCAGGCGCATCTCGCGATGGAACTCGAGTTCGTCGTAAATCTCGCGCTCCAGGCGCTCAGGCCGGAATATGTTTAAGACGCGCCGGAAGAACGCCATCACGCCAGCCTCAGCACGCGTCTCATCGCGTCCGCCGCGCGCAACCACTCGCCCTCTTCTTCTTCCAATTGGCGCCGTCCGGCGGCGGTGATGCGGTAGTAGCGTGCCCGCCTGTTATGGTCCGAAGGCCCCCACTCGGATCGGATCCACCCTGACTCGTCCATGCGGTGCAGCGCGGGATAAAGCGATCCCTCGCCCACCTGGAAGACATTCTCCGAAAGCTGCTCGATGCGCTCTGCGATGGCATATCCGTGCATGCTTTCGCCGCAGGCGAGAATGCGCAGCACCAGCAAGTCCAGCTTGCCCAGCAATTGGTCTTTCCTGATCTTGGCCATCACCCTTCCCATCGAAGTCGATGGGAAAATCTTAAGCCCGCCTCCGTACGCTGTCAAGAAGAAACACGAGGGGGGCCGCGCTACCCAAAAGGTTGGAGTCACTGACGACTGAGGTGCATACGACAATCGAGTTCGCTACGGTAGTACCCTTCTCCTCCGGCGATCATGAAATCGAAGGTGAAGAACCGCAGCGCCTTGGCGTACAATACTCTCCGGAGAACCGCATCAGGAGGGAGCCCTGTGAACCCCATCCTCGAAGAAAAGGCGGCGGAGCTTCGAGAAATCTGCCGTCGGCGGTAAGAGCCGAAAGGAGCCGCGATGCTTTCAACCTATGACACGGAAGTGATCGAAGCTGTAAAACGGGCTTCGAGGCGTTCGATGGCCATCGTTCATGCAGAGATGATAGGTGGTCTGAACGGCCTCGCAACGGTTTCATCAGTGGCGCCGTTGGTCGGGCTGTTCGGCACACTCCTGGGCATCGTGAATTCCTTTGTGGGCTGTGGCGCGGCGCAGTCTACTTGCATGGCGGCTCAATTCGAGAGGCTTTCGGAGTCGCTCGCGCCGACCGTGCTGGGGTTTCTCGTGGCGCTACCAGCATGGTTGGGCTACAAATGCTTGAGCAGCAAAGTGGAAGCGTTCGATCTCGAGATGGGAAACGCGTCAGATCGGCTGGTGGACTATCTGAGCGTTTGTCTCGGTCTCCAGCACGCGTGACTTGATTCGCACCAGACATCGCACCGACCCCCTCACCCGTCCCGCGGCGGCTGGTGAAAGCGCCGTCGCGGCCCACCCTCTCCCCAGGGGAGAGGGCTCCTGTCCAACCCCAGAACTGACCACTGACCACTGACGACTGACAACTGCCTCACTCGTTCCTCAGCGCCACCATGGGATCGACCATGGTGGCGCGGCGTGCGGGCAGGTAGCCGGCAATAAGCGCCACGGCTGTGAGAAGGCCGGCGGCCAGGAGCATTGTCGCCGTGTCGCGAGGCCCGAGGCCAAACAGCATTTGTTGAAGTACCCGCGTTGCGGCCAGCGAAATCAAAATTCCAGCAGCCAAGCCGCCGGCCAGGACTGCGACCAGATCACGCATAACGAGGCCCAAGATCGAGTTACGCGTCGCGCCCAGCGCCATCCGAATGCCAAACTCCGTTTGTCGCTGCGTTACCAAGTACCTGAGCGTTCCGTAAAGGCCGATCATCGCCAGCGGCAGCGCGAGGGCGCCGAAGAAGCCCGAAAGAAGCGCCAGCATACGCTCCTGAAACAACGAACGATTCACCTGCTCGGCCAGGGTGTCGAACTCGAGAGCAATTGCACTGCTCACTCCGGCGACCGCAGCCCGAACCGGTGCCACCATTGCCGACGGCGGTATCGCCGTCCGCAACTCGAGCTGCTCACTGTCTCCAAACAGCGCAGGTAACTGGTTAGGGGGCAGGAAAACGACGGCCTGAGTTCCCTCCCGCAGCGACTGATATTTGGAATCCTCTACCAATCCCACAACCTCGTAGGCCTTTTCTCCTGGGTTGTTCATTTGAAAGATCTTTCCAATAGGATTCATATGAGGAAAGAACCGGCGCGAGAAGGTCTCGTTGACGATAGCCACGCCCGATGAAGTTTCGAGATCGGCGCTGGTGAAATTGCGCCCGGCCAGCAATCGCATTCGAAGCGTCGGGATATAGCCTGGCGAGATGAAATTGGCATAGACCGGGGCGTCAGGATTGGCTTTAACACTGGTCGACGACGTCAACGAAGTCGACAGCTTGAACCAATCGGATTGAACATTGCTGAATTCCATGAGAGCCCCGCTTATCGGCGTGTTGTTCGAATAACCTACGGAAAGCACACCCGGCAAAGCCTTCAGGCGGCTTTCGATCTCAGAGTAGGTAGCCAACCAGCGGTCCGGCGGCACTTTTGCCGGCTTCAGGTGCGTGGCTACCAGCAGGACGTTATTGCGGTCAAACCCGATGTCGAGAGTTGCCAGCTTCACGAAGCTTCGCAGCAATAAGCCAGCAGCCACCAGGAGAACGAACGAAAGCGCCACTTGTGACCCGACGATCCACTGGCGACCGCGAAAGCCCAAATTCCGACCTACTTCAGAAGACTGGCTACCCTTTACGCCGGAACTCAGCGACACCCGCGTCGAGCGCAACGCCGGTAGCAAGCCCATGAGAAGAGAGGTGAGTGTAGCGATTGCAAGGACGAATCCAAGAATGCGAGTGTTGAGGGAGAGGTCCAGGAAGAAGACTGTGTTCTGTTGTTTCGAGATGATGTGCAGCAGCAGGGCTGCCGTCCAGTGCGCGAGAAGGACGCCGAGCAGTGTCCCGGCCGAGGACAGCAGAGCGCATTCGGTGAGGAGTTGGCGGATCAGGCGCGTGCGGCTGGCCCCCAAAGCCTGCCGCACCGCGATCTCCTTGTGGCGCGCCGCGCCGCGAGCCAGCGTCAAGCTTGCGAGGTTGGCGCAGGCGATGAGCAGTACGATTCCGACCACAACCATCAGGATTTGCAGGGGCTGGCTGAATTGGCCCCGTAGATCGGTAATGCCCGTCGCAGCGGGAACTATCCGCAAGATTATTCTCATCAAAGCTTCACGTTCCTCTGCTGACGCGTTCGGCGGCACGAAGAGCCTGGTCGCAAGGATTCGGAGTCGCGCGGTTCGCTGCGCCCTGCTTAGCTTCGGATTGATGCGCCCCCCTACGTTCAGCCAAGAAAACTCGACATTGTCCAGGCGTGACTCTTTTCCTCCCAAGATCGCCGAAGCGCAGATCGGCGCCGCCACGTCAAACTTCCCTCCTACTTCCATGCCGAAAAAGCCGGGCGGCGCGACGCCGATCACTTCAAAGGAATGGCTACCAAGGGCCAGTGTGCTGCCCACGGCGCTCTTCGCCCCGCCGTAGTGCTCCTGCCAGAAGCTATAGCTGAGCACGGCTACCGCCGGGCAGCCGCGCCGGTCGTCCGAATCGGCAATCCAGCGTCCCGCCACGGGACGCAGCCCGAGGCCGCTGAAAAAGCCACCGCTGACCCAGATTTCATTGACAGCAGGACCCGTGCCCCATTCAGGTAGACCGAACGCATTGCTGCCGCTCCAAGTGAAGACGCGGGAGAAAACGTCTTGGTGGTCGCGCAGTTGGTCCCACATCGGAGTGGGGAAGGGGCTCTCGCCTGCACTTCCACCCCCACCCTCATCCGCATTACCGATTTGCACCTGAAACAGCTCGCCAGGCTTTTCGACCGGCAGCCTGCGCAGGATTACGGTATCCATGAGGGCGAAGATGGCCGTATTGGCCCCGATGCCCAATGCCAGCGTGACAACCACGACCGCCGTGAATCCAGGGCTGCGTCGGAGTTGGCGAAGGCCATAGCAAATGTCCTGCCAGAGCGTTTCGAGCGAATTCCATCTCCACACTTCCCTGCTCCTCTCTTGCGCCAAAGTCACGTTGCCGAAGCGCCGCAACGCCGCATAGTGAGCTTCCTCGGGCGGCATGCCGGATTCGAGATTCTCCTGCTCTTCCATTTCGAGATGAGCGCGAATCTCTTCCTCGAGATCATCCGCCGGCTTCCGCCGGCGAAACAGTGCTCCGAGTTTGGAAAGTCTGCGCCGTAAGCTCAACTTAAGCTTTCCTCCCGTAAAGAATTCGCGCGATCATAAAATCAAAGGTGAAGAACGGCAGCGCCCTGGCGTACAATACGGTTTGAAGAACTGCATCCGGAGGAAGGATTGTGAACCCCATCCTCGAAAAAAAGGCGCTGGAGCTTCGAGAAATCTGCCGTCGACGGCAAGTGCAGCGATTGTTGCTGTTCGGCTCGGCGGCCCGCGGCCCCTTCGATCCGACCTCTAGCGACCTCGACTTTCTTGTCCAGTTTCCAAAGCTGAGCCCCGCCCAACACGCGGAATGTTATTTCAGCCTGCAAGAGGACTTGGAGCAGCTCTTCGGGCGCTCCGTGGATCTGGTTGAGCCCGAACCCATCCGCAATCCTTACTTCCGCCAAGCCGTCGAGCAAAGCCAAGAGCTTATCTATGCCGCACCTTGAGGTCCGCAAGTATCTTTTTGATATCCAGCAAGCATGTGACTTGCTATTCAAGTTCACGCGGGGCAAGTCCTTTGCGGATTACGCGGCAGACCCTCTCCTCCGCTCCGCCGTCGAGCGTCAGTTCGAAATCGCCGGCGAGGCCCTCAGCCAACTGCTGCGCTTCGAGCCCACAATTGCATCCCGTATCAGCCATACCCGGCGCATCATCGCCTTCAGGAACCGGCTAATTCACGGCTACGATTCCCTAGCCGACGACATTGTATGGGGCGTCCTCGAAACCAACCTCCCCACCCTTCGTCACGAAGTGGAAACCTTGCTGGATGAGTACCGCCCCTGAATGACTTGGCTCTGAATCTTTGTGAGCGAACAGGGACGGGGGGATTGCTGCCAGCCACTGACCGCTCTCCACTGGCTACTCCTTTACCCAACTTTGTTTTTCGGGCAATCGTCCATCGAAAATCGCCAATCATTCGTGCCTCAGCGCCATCATGGGATCGACCTTGGTCGCCCGGTGTGCGGGCAGGTAGCCTGCAATAAGCGCCACGACCGTGAGAACGCCTGCGGCCAGGAGCATTGTCGTCGCGTCGCGAGGCCCGAGGCCAAACAGCATTTGTCGAAGCACGCGCGTTGCGGCCAGCGAAATCAAGATTCCAGCGGCCAAGCCGCCGGCCAGGACTGCGACCAGATCACGCATAACGAGGCCCAGAATCGAGCCAGGCATTGCGCCCAGCGCCATCCGAATGCCAAACTCCGTTTGCCGCTGCGTTACCAAATAGCTGAACGTTCCAAAAAGGCCGATCATCGCCAGCACCAGAGCCAGCGCACCGAACAAGCCGGAAAGCAACGCCAACAATCGCTCCTGCACCAAGGAATCATTGACCCGTTCGACCGCCGTGTTGAACTCGAGAGGAATTGCACTGCTCACTTCGGCGACTGCAGCCCGAACCGGTGCGACCAATGCCGACGGCGGGATCGTCGTCCGCACCTCGATCGGCTCCTGAAATCCAAGAAGGGGCGTGGGCAACTGGTTGATGGGCAGGAGCGCGACGGCGTGAGGTTTTTCTCGCAGCGACTGATATTTGAAATCCTCTATGAATCCCACAACCTCGAAGGTCTTGTTGGGTGGCACGTCCATTCGAAAGGTTTTTCCGATAGGATTCAAATGCGGAAAGAACCGGCGCGCGAAGGTCTGATTGACGATAGCCACATCCGAGGAAGTTTCGAGATCGACGCTCGAGAAATTGCGCCCGGCCAGCAATCGAATTCGCAGCGTTGGCAAATAGCCGGCCGAGATGAAAATGCCGTAGACCACGCCCTCAGGGTCGTCAAGATTGGTGTGCAGCTTGAACCAATCGGATTCAACCTCACCGAATTCCATGCGACCCCACCCCACCGGCGAGTGGGTCGAACGACCTACCGAAAGCACACCCGGCAAGGCCTTCAGGCGGCTTTCGATCTTATCGTAGGTAGCCAACCTGCGGTCCGGCGGCACATTTGCCGCCTTTAGGTTGGGGGTCACCTGCAGGACGTTGTTGCGGTCAAACCCGACGTCGAGCGTTGCGAGCTTTACAAAGCTTCCCAGCAATAAGCCGGCAGCCACGAGGAGAACGAGTGAGAGCGCCACCTGTGACCCGACGATCCACTGGCGACCGCGAAACCCCGAATCCCGGCCTGCCTCAGAAGACTGGCTACCCTTGATGGCGGAACTCAGCGACACCCGCGTCGAGCGCAGCGCCGGTAGCAAGCCGATGAGAAGAGCGGCGAGCGCAACGGTCGCCAGGACGAATCCAAGCATGCGAGTGTCGAGGGAGAGGTCCAGGGAGACCATGTTCTTTGCTGTCGAGATGAAGCGCACCAGCAGGGCGGCCGTCCAGCGCGCCAGGAGGACGCCGAGCAGTGCCCCGGCGGAGGAAAGCAGAACGCATTCGGTGAGGAGTTGACGGATGAGGCGCGTGCGGCTGGCCCCCAAAGCCTGCCGCACTGCGATCTCCTTGCGGCGCGCCGCGCCGCGTGCCAGCGTCAGGCTCGCGAGGTTGGTGCAAGCGATGAGCAGTACGATTCCGGCCACCGCCATCAGGATCCGGAGGGGCTGGCTGAATAGGCCTCGTAGACCGGAAATGCCTGTCGCAGCGGGAACGATGCGCAAGGCTATTCTCATCAAAGCTCGACGTTCCTCGGCTGACGCGTTCGGTGGCACGAAGAGCCTGGTCGCAAGCATTCCGAGTCGCGCGATTCGCTGCGCCCTGCTTAGCTTCGGATTGATCCGCCCCTCTACGATCAGCCAAAAAAGGTCATTCCTGTCCAGGCGCGGCTGCTTTCCGTCGAAGAACGCCGTAGCGCAGATCGGCGCGGCCACGTCAAACCTCCCACCCACTTCCATGCCGAAAAAGCCCGGTGGCGCGACGCCGATCACTTCAAAGGGATGGCTGTCAAGGGACAGTGTGCTGCCCACGGTGCTCTTCGCCCCGCCGTAGTGTTCCTGCCAGAAGCCATAGCTGAGCACGGCTACTGCCGGGCAGCCGCGCCGGTCGTCCGCATCGGCAATCAAGCGTCCCGCCGCGGGGCGCAGCCCGAGGGCGCGGAATAAGCCACCGCTGACCCACATTCCATCGACAGCACGAGTCGCGCCCCCTTCAGCTAGATCGAAGTTAGTGCCGGCCCAAGCGAAAGTGCTGGAGAAAAAGTCTTGGTGGTCGCGCAGTTGCTCCCACATCGGAGTGGTGAAAACGTCACCCCCACCCTCATCCGCATTTCCGAATTCCATCTTAAAGAGCTCGCCAGGCTTTTCAACGGGCAGCATCCGCAGCATGACGGCATCAATAAGACTAAAGATGGCCGTGTTCACGCCGATGCCCAGCGCCAGCGTTAACACCGCCACCGCGGTAAATCCGGGACTGCGCCGGAGTTGGCGGAGTCCGTAGCGAAGGTCCTGCCAGAGCGTCTCGATAGAATTCCATCCCCACATCTCCCTGCTCCTCTCTTGCGCCAAGGTCACGTTGCCGAATCGGCGCAGCGCGGCGTAGTGAGCCTCCTCGGGCGGCATGCCGGATTCGAGATTCTCCTGCTCTTCCATTTCGAGATGAGAACGAATCTCTTCCGCGAGATTATCCGCCGGCTTCGGCCGGCGAGACAGTGCACCGAGTTTGGCAAGTTCGCGCCGTAAGCTCATTCTAAGTTCTCGGTCCTCAGTTATCAGTTTTCAGTTACCCGTCAGTTCCATCGTATTCCTCACTGACAACTGACCACTAACCACTAGCCACTGCCTTACTCATACCGCAGCGCCACCATGGGATCGACCTTGGTAGCCCGTCGCGCTGGGATATAGGATGCAACTAGCGCTACGAAGCAAAGTAGCACCGAGACGCCTGCAAACGTCAGCGGGTCGGTGGCGGCCACGCCAAAAAGCACCCCGCGCAGGAAGCGAGTCAGCGCCCAGGACATCGTGAGGCCGACGGTCAGACCGATGAGCGTCAGCCGAAGGCCCTGGCCCAGTACCAGCCGCAAAACGTCGACCCGCTCGGCTCCGAGCGCCATGCGAATGCCCATTTCGTGGGTGCGCTGGCGCGTGGCATAGGCGATCACGCCGTAAATTCCCACCGTCGCCAGAATCAACGCGAGCAGGCCAAAGGCGCCGGCGAACGTAGCGGCGATCCGTTGGTTGGTGCTCGCCAGCTCGACCTGCGAGTTGAGCGACGCCACATCGACCACGGGTAAATCGGCGTTGAGTTCATGGACCGTCTTCTCGACCGCCGAAGCGAACGCGAGTGGATCACCCGAAACCCGGGCGTGAATGATCGCGTCGTGAGAATAATCCTGGAACAAGGGCAGGTAGAAGAATGGCTGAGGCGTTTCATCCAACCGATCGTAATTGCCGGTCCGTGCGATGCCCACGACGGCGAACCGTTGTCCCTCAGCCTCGAGCCACTTGCCCATGGCATTTTGATGGGGCCAGTAGCGCTCCGCCAGCGCCTGGTTGATGATGACCACGGGCTGTGAGCCGCTCGTGTCCTGCGGGGTGAAGTCGCGCCCCGCGACGAGGGGAATCTGCATCGTGCGGAAGTAGTTCGGGCCGACGTCGGCCTCACGGATATTCATTGATTCCTTGGCCTGAGGTACGTAGCCTTCGAGCTTTGTGGTGGTTGAGTCGGTTATGAAGCCGAAAGGGATCCAGTCGGCTAGAGTGACGGACAAAACGCCAGGCAGGGCTTCGAGCTTGGCGAGAAGCTGCCGGTGAAACTCGCCACCCTCGGCGGGTGTATAACCGGCTGGGAAAAGGTCGAAAGAAGCCACCAGGACGTGGTCCGGATTAAAGCCCGGATCAAGGTGCTGCGCCTTGCGGAAACTGCGGATGAACAGCCCTGCGCAAATCAGCAACAGCAGTGAGAGAGAGATTTGCGCCACCACCAAAGCACTCGCCAGCCGCGCCTTCTGCAATCCGCCGGATGCCGTCCCTAAGTCTTCCTTCAACGCCGCGACCGGGGCCAATCGGGAGGAGCGCAGCGCCGGAAGAACGCCGAAAATCACGGCGGCGACAATCGAAATGGCAAGCGTCGCCAGGAGCACGGTGCGGTCCGCCCGAACGTCGAGCGAGATCGGAAGATTCGTGGGCGGTAGGAATTCAGCGAAGGTCCCTGCGGTCCAGACCGTCAGCAGTGCGGCAACCCCGCCGCCCGCCAAAGCCAGCAGGAGGCTCTCCGCCAGAAACTGACGGACCAGCCGGGAGCGGCCGGCGCCGAGCGACAATCGAATAGCGATCTCGCGCGACCGCGCATTGGAGCGGATGAGCAGGAGATTCGCCACATTCGCACAGGCCAGCAGGAGCACGACTCCGGCGATGGCCATCAACATCGGCAACAAAATGTAGAAATAGGCGTTGGCCCCATGAGGCGCGCGCCAGAGCGGGTGCAGCGTGACGTCGTTTCGGCCTGGGTGCGCGTCAGGATACTGCGCGACGATCTGCTGCATCAGGAGGTTCATTTCTTGCTGGGCCTGCGGCGGGGAGATGCCAGGCTCGAGGCGCCCCAGAAGCTCGAGCCAGTCGCTGGAGCGTCGATGGAGCCGGTCTCCACCGGAGACAACCTGTTCTTCCATCATCATCGGGATCCATAGGTCCGAACGCAACCCGGTCTGGCTTCCCTGGAAAGCGAGGGGCGCTATCCCGACAATGGAGAAGGGATGGTGGTTGACGTCGACCGTCCGACCAAGGACGGATGGCTCAGCCCCGAAATGGGTCTGCCAGAGGCGGTAGCTGATCACAACCACGGGCGCGCCCCCCGGCTTCTGTTCCTCCCCAGGCAGGAAGCCGCGACCGAGGATGGGCCGCACGCCAAGTACGTCGAAATAATTGGCCGTGGCCAGCGTGCCCCACACGCGCTCTGGCCGGCCGGCTCCGGTGAGGTCCATAGGACGGATGTCGGACGCCATGAGAGCGCAAAAGCTCCGGTTCCGGTCGCGCAAGTCTAGGTAGTCAAGGTAAGAAAACGACGGCGCGCTTCTCGCCGTTCCTCCCCTCGAGAGAGCGAACATCTCGCTGGTATGCGTGACGCCGGGGATAGGATTGAGCAGGGTGGCGTTGATCCAACTGAAAATCGTCGTGTTGGCTCCGATACCCAGCGCCAGCGTCAGAACCGCGACCATCGTGAAGCCGGGACTGAGACGGAGTTGGCGGAGTCCGTAGCAGAAGTCCTGCAATAACGTCTCAAGAGAATTCCATCCCCACATTTCGCGGCTCCTCTCTTGCGCCAAGGTCACATTGCCGAACCGGCGCAACGCCGCATAGTGAGCTTCCTCGGGCGGCATGCCGGATTCCAGGTTCTCCTGCTCTTCCATTTCGAGATGAGAGCGAATCTCTGCCGCGAGATCATCCGCCGGCTTCGACCGGCGAAACAGTGCACCGAGTTTGGCAAGTTCGCGCCGTAAGCTCATACTTAGCTCTCAGGCGTCAGCTATCAGCTCTCAGCAATCAGTCCTCAGTCATCAGTTATCAGTTTTCAGTTCCTCTCCAGATGCCTGCCCTCTCCGCCTTGGGGGAGAGTGAATCCGGACATCGTGCACGGCACCCCTTGCTTTTGAGGCACGCGTGTGTCGGTCATGACAATAACTGCGCCGAAGGCGTCTTGGAGTGCGGTAGCAGCAGCTACCGCCTCGCATATTTGTCGCATGAACCGAAGGCGGTAGCTGCTGCTACCGCACTCCAAGACGCAGCGCGCATTTTCATGCAACGTGGTGAGCCCGAAGGCTCATGGAATCCGCGCGCGCAATGACCTCCCCCACATGGGTCGCGCATACACTGACAACTGACGACTGACAACTGACCACTGACTACTAACCACTAGCCACTAACCACTGCTATCAACGGGCCGCAAAACGCCGGTGATGGCCCGCACATAGCGTTCCCAGCGCGAGGTCTCGGCCACTAATTGCCGTCGGCCGGAGGCGGTGAGGCGGTAATACTTGGCCCGCTGATTGTTCTTGGAGACGCCCCACTCAGCGGTGATCCAGCCTTCCTGCTGAAGGCGCTGAAGGGCAGGGTAGAGCGATCCGTGTTCCACTTTGAGAGACTCTTCCGACATGCGCTCAATGGACTTGGCAATTCCGTGCCCGTGGGTTGGACCCCAGCGCAAGGTGCGCAGAATCAGCATGTCGAGCGAGCCATAAACAAGTTCAAGCCGATCTGGTGACGGTTGCTTGGTCATAGTGGAAGGTAATCTACCACGTCAGGTGGTAGATTGTCTACTAAAAACAGGAGTCAGGATTCAGGCAATTCCATTGACTCCGCCCTTTCACAGGTCTATACAGGGGTTATGTTGCGTCCATCTATTCGCACTTGCCTGGTGGTTATCCTCTTGATCCTGGCGGCGGAGCGCTCCTTCGCCGCGCGGAGGGAGAAGTGGACCGAGGTCCGCAGTCCGGACTTTCTCGTTCTTACGGATTCCAACGAAAAGCAAGGGCGGGGCGTGGCTTTGCAGTTCGAGATGATCCGCTCCGTCTTCCGCCAATTCTTCAACCTTCCGGGAGCAGTGAAGGACCCGGTCGTGACCATCATCGCCGTCCAGAACGAGGACAGCCTGAAGCGCCTGATGCCCGAGTTCTGGGCTAGTAAGAAATTGTCTTTGTCGCACCCGGCAGCAGGCGTCTATGTGGCCGGGCCGGAAAGGGACCACATCGCACTCCGGCTCGACGTAACCGAGAACCAGGCGACGGACGACCCCTTCCAGGATGCCTACCACGGATACGTCCATTTCCTCGCCGGCCGCCTCCTCTCCCCACTGCCGCTGTGGTTGGTGGAGGGGTCGGCGGAGTTTTTCGGCAGCACGAAGGTGAAGGGCCGCAAGATCTCCGTCGGTGCGCCGAGCCGCACGAATCTCGAGGTTTTGAACGGGACCAAACTGCTCCCGCTGGGCACTCTGTTTGCCGCAGACGACTCTTCGCCTTACTACCACGAAGAGAACAGAACCTCGATTTTTTACGCGCAGTCTTGGCTGCTGACGCACTACCTGATCACCCGCGACTGGCGGGAGGGAACGCGCCGCGTCACCGATTTTGTGGATTTGTTGGGGCAGAGCGTGGAACCAGAGGAAGCGGCGCGGCGCACCATCGGCGACCCGCTGCGCCTCCAGAAAGAGTTAAGACGATACCTGGACCGCTCTCTTTACAGCGCCTCGGACCTGCCCATGCCACCCTCGCTCGATGCCAACGCCTTCACGTCCGAGCCTGCTTCGCCAGCGGAATCGCTGGCGGTGCGGGCCGAATTCATGGCCCTCGGTGGTAATTACGCGGAAGCACAGAAGATGGTGGAGGAAGCGCTCCAACTCGAGCCGAAGCTGGCGGCGGCCCAGGAGAGCATGAGATTCATCTTCAAGGCCGAGTCTGCCGAGACCCCCGACGAGCGGCCCGATGCCGCCGCGCGCCTGGCGATGGCCCGGCAGCAACAGGAGCATCAGAAGACAATGGAAGAAGAGTCGGAAATGAGCGATCACCCCGATTACCCCGAGCGCCCCGAACTCGAGGACAGTCCCAAGCTGGCCGAGGGGACCATCGAAAAAGCCGAATGTAGCGGCAGCACGACGATCGAAGTCACGCTAAAGACCGGCTCAGGGGAAATTCACCTTTACAGCGACCGTTACATGAAACTGCTCTATAGCCCCCTCAACTTCACGCTTAAAGAAAACATCAATCCGTGCCGGGATCTGCAAGCCTGGCACGCGCGCATCAGCTACCGCCCCGCCAAGGACCCAGCAAACCCGGGAGAGATGATGGCGGTGGTGCTGGTGAAGGACTGAGAGGGCGGGCTGTCCCGAGCATTGCCCAACATCGGTGCTATCCTGCTGATTCCAACTCAGGAACCGGCGCCGGAAAATGCAGCCGCGCAGTATGCGGTGGTTTCGGCCCTGGCCCGATGCGCTTCCGACACCAACTTCGACCGCATTTGCCGGTATCTGAATCGCCTGCCAACTGAGCTTGGCGTGCTGTGTGTCCGTGACGCCACCATTCGCCAGCCAGCGATCCGGTGTACCTCTGGCTACACCAAATGGGCCATCGAGAACCACCACGCGATTGCGTAGTACGTAAATCCCAAGGTCTGGGCACATAGAACGAGCCACACATGCTGTGCACTTGTTGTCGGCGGCGACGGCGCTGCGGTAGCTTCCGAGTCCCCGCCATCGAAGCACGACCGCCAGAAATGACAGCGCAGGGCACATCTACGGTTTCGACTACACAGCCAAGTGATCGCAAGCAGGCAAGCAAACTTCCCCGAAGCGGGGGCGTTTGGTGGTGGGAAGGGGATCAACAGGAATTGGCGGCAGATACTGTCGGTAAACAATACGCCGTTTATCGCAGATAGGCGCCGAGGACAGATTCTTCTATGGCGATCTCAGTTGATGCTGGCGGAAGCAAGGATCGGCTTGAGCAGATACTCGGATAACTGCTGGGCCGATAGCTTTGCCCTTTCCTCGGTGCATTCACCGAGGACCCAGAAACCGTGCTTGCCGTCCGCGTCGGGCTCGATTGTGATGGTCAGCCGCTGGTTGGGAAAATCAGGGTGCACCGACACGTAGAGGTCGTTGTTCTCCAAAGTTAGGACCAGTCTCTTACTTTGCATTCCGGGCAGGTTGACCTCGCATCGATTATGCCTATGGGAGACGGATACCGGGGCCTTGCCCGCCCGCTTCTGGTGCTTGTTGAAGTCGCTGACATCATTCTCAATCGAGGAAAACAGGGCGCTCCACACCTCCGGCGCGCCGGGGACTTGCTTTTCCCGACGCTCTGTCCGCTCGACCTTGGTACCTCTCGCGGCCAGCCTGGCCGATTCCGCAGCCTTGTCCTTTTCCATGCCCGTAAACATTTCATCAATCCATTTCATATGGTTCTACCCGGGAATGATTTCCCTGACGCCGCGAGACTATCACGAATGCGCGTATTCCTTTATCGACATTGTGACGGTCCGAAAAAAGAACGCACCTTAGAACGAAAACCCTATTTGACCCCATCCTCGTTTAATAGGGTTTCCTTTTTAGGACCCTCTGATGATGCCACTCAAATATTACGGGGATGTGACAGGACAGTGAAATGTTGAGAGGTTATCTCCGCTGCGGCCGTGCCCCTCTTCAGCGCAGGATGGGCAGCGGATGATATTGTTGTGCCCCACTGTGCGGAGCTTGGTGTTGATGTGGTCGAGGATCCGAAATTCTGGGCCACTCGTGTGTCTCCTTATCTCCGGTTCAACCTTCGGCTCTGGTGGCAGGAGCTGGGGTGGGATGGCCTTCCCCGCAATCAAGCGGGCAAGTTGGTCACTTGTCATCTTGGGAAGCAAGTTGAGGTAGCGCATCTGCTTCTCAAGATCTTCACCGGCACCGTCAAACCAGAAGCACTTAGCTGCACCCCGTTGAATGCCCAGCGGCCCACGGACGGCATTGCCGTACCTGCCGGGCTTCAACGAATCGTGCTTAGGGAAGATCTCGATTCCTTCCCGCTGTTTGCCTCCCTTGACCGGGATACCCAACCGCAGGACAAGGCCGCAAACGTAGATGCGGAGTCGCGCGCTGGGAGCGGCTCCGCCATGAAGATCCAGAGATGTCCACCGCGTTGACTGTTCTCCAGGGCCGGCTCCACCCCATCCTGCCTGAGATGGAAGCTGAGCTTGAGGAGATCCGCGAGCGAATCCTCATAGTCCGCGTCGATGGCCACCGACTTCGAGCACTGGGTAGCAGGATTGATGGCGTAGACGCCGATGGTGATTTCGCCCTCGAGGTGCCGGCGGATTGTGTCGGGTGTGAGGCACAGCCCCTGGCCGGTTTTCTTGTCGGTGGGCCGATAGTAGTAATGCCGGGCACTTTCTGGGCGGGGTCGGCTGGATTGGAAGGTGTAAGCCCGCCGATTCACGAAGAGGTGAAAGTAGTGCGCCACAACAGTTGGGGGGAGCTTTGAGGCGGAGTTCGCGCATTTTCTCCTTCCTGAAGTCAGGTGAACAGCACCGCTACCTCCTGTTGGTGGTGAAACGATAAGGGTTCTCTGTCACATGGACCGACTGGTTGCGGTTACCAATAAATACCCACTACGTTACACGGCAGGGATGAACGAGCGGATGTTCCAATACGCACATATGACTGTGCAACCTTGACCAAACGTGTGTTTGGTATCAAACTGACGCGCGAGACACACCCGCGTATAAGAAGTGTGCCTCTAGCTGGCATCCAGGCTCCGGCGGGGAAGCGCATGGTGTTCTCCCGGCACCGGTTGCAAAAAGGGGGCGGCGCCCTGCCGACGTGGCGGTTCGTAATCTGTACGCATAAGGCAGTCCGAAGAAAGCCTGAACCGTTTCGGGCAAACAAATCCGGCATAGCAAAGGACTTTTGTGGCAGAAGAAGACTTTCAAACAACGAAGGCAGGCGA
>Ga0326727_10012434_pt1 | contig 19386 bp, 17 predicted proteins | sample MB2enrmetagenome_FD_207643 | JGI IMG/M metagenome (GOLD analysis project Ga0326727, IMG submission 207643) | Lab enriched peat soil microbial communities from McLean, Ithaca, NY, United States - MB29MY | ecosystem: Environmental > Terrestrial > Soil > Wetlands > Peat | place: USA: New York...
ATCCACAGGCGGCCGCCATGCACGGCGCGGCGTACGTTACAATGGAAAAGTCCTGCCTGAAGCGGAGAGGTGGCCGAGTGGCTGAAGGCGCACGCTTGGAAAGCGTGTTTAGGGGAAACTCTAACGTGGGTTCGAATCCCACCCTCTCCGCCAGAACAACATCCTGGGTCGTCCATAGAAATCCATAAGTACAAGAAAATACGGAAACGGCGCTAGGCCGCAATCATCGGACTGCCATGTCAACGCCCGAGTCGCGCAGTTGCTTGAGCATCGCTTTTGCAATCTCGTCAGCCTGCCTGTCGTAAGCACGCGGCAGTGACCTGCTCTGGACCCTGCTCGCTGGTCGGTCGCCTTCTCAGCCTTCCTCGTGGAGATGATCCTTGTGATTCGCGTGGCGGCGACGCAGGGAGTTCGCTTTACTCACTGGACGCTGGGACAGAAGATCAATCTGCCGCTATTCACCGTTCTCGGCAACTCTTTCACTGCCCTGACGCTTGCGCGGACGGCGCTTCTGCTCTCCATCATCTACGCCGTCTACCGGCACGCGAGCGAAGAGCGCCGACGCCAGGCCGAGATTGAGCAGGAGGTCAAGAGCGCACGCGAGCTGCAGCAGGTGCTCATCCCCGAGGATTTGCCCTCCGTCTCCGGATACGCCGTCACCAGCGCCTATCGTCCGGCGCAGGAGGTGGGCGGCGACTTCTTCCTCATCGTTCCGATCGAAAAAGAGGGAAGAAGCTCGGCGCTGATCATTCTCGGCGACGTCAGCGGCAAGGGACTGCGGGCCGACATGTCCGTTTCGCTCATCGTCGGCACGGCGCGCACGCTGGCCGATATCTACTCCAACCCGAGCGCGTGTAGAGCTCCTGGTAGCGCGGATCGCGCGTGTCGCGCTCCAGCGGCCAGCCGTAGCCCGCGATATCGGTGGTCCAATATGGAATGCCGGACAACTCGAAGTTGAGGCCCGCCGGAATCTGTTTGCGGAAGGTGGAGAACGTGCCCGTCACGTCGCCGGACCAGATCGTCGTTGAATTGCGCTGCTGTCCGGCAAACGCCGATCGCGTCAGGATGAAGATGCGGCGGCGGTCCGTCGTCGCGCGCCAGTGATCGTAGACATTGCCCGAGTGCATCAGCGGGAAGATATTCGTGTAGCGCGCGCCATTGCCGATGGAGAGCTTCACCGTGTCGAGCGTGCCGTCGCTGAATCCGCCGCAGCACTCCGGTTCCGCACTGTCGAGCCAGAAGCCATCCCAGCCTTGTGCGTACATCTTGCTGACCAGAAGATTCCAGTACGCATCGCGCGCCTTCGGATTCGTAGCGTCGTAGTCGTCCGTGCCGGGAATCGTCAGGCCCGCGGCCTCCATCTTCTTGTACGTCTCGGAGTTCCTGTCGAGCACCGCCCACACAGAGATGATCGTGTGGACGTGTTGGTCGTGCAGCTTCCTGATGGCGTCCGCCACATCGGGATACGGCATCAGATACTCGTCGGTGTACACCGGATCGCCCTGCGTCTTCCACCAGAACCAGTCCTGCACGATCAAATCCGTGGGCACGTGTTTTTGTCGATACTCCGCCGCGACGTCAAGCAATTCCTTCGCCGAGCGATAGCGATCCTTCGACTGCACGAAGCCATAGGCCCACTTGCCGAAGAGCGGCGCGTGACCGGTCATTTCGCGGTAGGTATGGACGATCTGATCCATCTCCGGGCCGTAAATGAAGTAATAGTCGATGGCGTCGGCAGCTTCTGCGCTCAGCGTCATCTCGCTGGGGAAGCGATCGTCGAACCACGAGTGCGATGCAGTGTTCCACAGAAGGCCGTAGCCGTTGGTGGAGACCAGCAGAGGCAGCGCAACATCGGTGTTTGCCTGCGCCAACTCGACAACATTCCCGCGATAGTTGAATGCGCCGCTCTGGTGCTGTCCGAGGCCGTAGAAGCCCTCGGCTGCGCCGATGACGAAGCGGTTCTTCACGTGCAGCACCTTCTCGCCGTTCACCGTGTCGGGCGTGTAGACGCGAGGCCTCCGCCACATCTCTGCGAGCAGGGGATCGCCGTGCGCGTTGCGAAACGCCAGCAGGCCGTTGTGGAGATTCACGGCGAGCTTTACGTCAGCGGTGCTGAGCACGGCTTCTTCGCCGTCCTCCGTCACATCGAATAAACCGGGCTCGCATTGCTTGATCAGCCAGGGCGTGTGCGGCGATGCGCCTTTCGGATCGCCGGGACCGGCCACAACATGCAATACGTTTGGTCCGCACACGGAGACGTGCACCGTCTCATCTCCATTGCGCATGACGAGTCCAGAAGCTTCCTTCCGCACCTGAATGGCGGGTTTCTCGGCCGCGCATGCAAGGGAGGCGGCGGTCATGACCGCTGCGGTCAGCAGAGAGAGCAGGCAAATCGATCTGAATTTCATCGGCTTCCCCGGGAGTGAACCGTGATCGTTGAGGACAAGCAGAAGGGCTCTTCCACAATCGAAGGAATTGTACGCGGTCGCGCTGGAAAATCGATGTAGTTCCGATGACGAGACGTTGTCAAGTCCCCGAACATTGGCAAATCAGCCCAATCCGTTGATGCAAAAGCAGAAAAATCATCCTGCTCGGCTGAGGGGATCACCGCTGCCAGCTTGGTATTCTGGATATAGACGGAATGTGGCTCTAAATGCCTATTTAAGTCGTTTGTTTCCGAATTCTTGCGCGGAAATATAGGGGGGAGGGTGTGAATCGTCAGAGGCGCCGGAGCGGAGTCTCCAACCTCCGAAACTTCCGACACCTCCGACACTTCCGAAACCTTGAAACCTCGCTCTTCTAATTTCCCGGCCCGACCAGGTACTGCTCCAGCTTGCCGTCGGGATAGGTGTAAGTCGTCAGCGAGAGCCGCGTCTTTGGGAAGATCAGGGTGAAGGCGCGGAAGGTCATGCCGCCGCGCAGAGACTCTCTCCTCATCTGGATGCTCAGCGGCTCGCCCAGTGGTGCGAGGCTTGAGCGGAAGTCCTCGATCGCCTCGGCGGTGAAGTAGTCGCTCAGATTCGTCGACAGCAGGCCGCGGTCGATCCTGCCCTGCTGCAGTTCCTTGAAGATGGCCAGCGCCTGCTCTTCGGCGGGAGAGTTGGCCGCGAAGCCGCCCACCAGCGGCGCGAGCAGTTGCGTGATGCGGCTGGCCGCGCCCGAGGCGTCCAGATTGGTGAGCACCACGATGGCGGCGTTGTCGTCGGGCAGAACGGCGTTGTCAGAGACGAAGCCGGAGACCTCGCCGCTGTGCTCCAGCACGCGATGGCCGTGCATCTCCGTCGTCTCCACGCCGAGGGCGTAGTGCGTCGGCCTGCCGTCCTTGAGCTTCACCTCGGTCGCAAACTCGCGATAGCTCTCCGGCTTCATCAGCGACTGCCGCAGGATCGAGATGTCCCAGCGGGCGAGATCCTCGGCGGTCATCGCCAGCTCTCCGGCGGCGAACATCCAGCCGCGACCCTCCTTGGGAGCGACACGCAGCGATCCGAGCGCATGGCGGTAGTATGCAGTGGCATCGGCGGCGGTCAGCTTAGTCTCATCGGAGTTCCACACCGACTTCATCCCCAGCGGGCGGAAGACGCGCTCGGCGAGGAAGTCGAAGACCGATTTGCCGGAGAGCTTCTCGACGATCTGCCCGGCGATGACGTAGTTCGTATTCGAGTACTGCCACTCGGTGCCGGGATCGAAGTCGAGCGGCTTGCGCGCCCATTTGTCGATGATCTCGGTGGCCGTCACCGGCTGGAGCATCGGCGTCATCACGTAATCTTCGGGCCAGTAATCCTGGAAGCCGGCGGTGTGCGAGAGAAGCTGGCGAATGGTGACCTCGTTGCCGCGCGTCAGTCCGGGAATGTACTTCTCCACCGGATCGTCTAGCTTGAGCTTGCCCTCTTCGGCGAGCATCAGCAGCGCGGCGGCAGTGAACTGCTTGGAGACGGAGCCGATCGAGTAGCGCATCGTGGGCGTCGCGTCCTCGGGCGGCGAGAGACGCGCCTTGCCGTAGGCGTGCGTGTAGACGATCTCGCCGTGCCGCACGATGGCAATCGAGGCAGAGGGAACGCCGCTCTGCTCCAGCACCTGTGTGGCGACGGCGTCGATGCGAGCCCGGGTCTGTGAGTCCAGCGCCTCGGCGGCGAAGGCGGAAGAGAATGCCGTGAAGAGCAGCGCCGCAGCGGCGATGGCGCGCGGCGCAGTCGAGAATCTCATGATCGCTCCAAAAGATGGAATGGCGGAAGCCGTACTCGATTATGCCGTCTCGGAGGCGTGCTCTACTACTCGTAGCCATCGGCGTGGAATGGCGCGATAATAGCCTTCCGAGGAGCCACCGATGAGTTCGCCTTCGACGCCGCAACCCGATGAGGCCGTCCAGCATGTTGCCGAAGCCCACAAGCTGCTGAAGTCCCTGCAGGCAGAGCTCGCACAGCATCCCGAGCTCGATGATGCGATTCGCAAACTGGAGCTGGCGCTCAGTGCGCTAACGCTGCAGACCGGCGGCCTGCTTTAGGCAACAGAAAGCCCCTCATGCCGAGGGGCTGAATACTCCTGTGCCGTCGTTCCGGTCTGGCCAAGGTTAGCGCCGCCTGCGGCGCTTAGCGATGTCCACCGCTGTGGCCGCCGCCAAAGCTGTGGCCGCCGCCAAAGCCGTGTCCGCCGGAGCCGCCTCCGTGGGCCATGCTGCTGCCGCCGCGGGCGTAGCTGGAGCCGCCATATCCGCCGCGGTAGCTGCTACTGTAGCCTCCGCGCGGGGTGCGATTCACGGTCCCGTTATAGCCGTAGCCATAGCGGCCACCCCCGTAGCCGTACCCGTAGTTGCGCCAGCCGTAGCCGCCCCATCCACCGCCGCCCCATCCACCGCCGCCCCATCCGCCCCAGCCCCATCCGCCCCAGCCCCATCCACCGCCGACGAAGACTCCGCCGTAGTAGGGATAATAAGCGTAGGGGTAAGCGTAGTTGTAACAAGGGTATCCGTAGGGACAGTACGGATAGGCAGGGTAGCCGTAGTAATACGGGACACCCACGCCGACCGCGTCCTGGGCGCTTGCCTTGGGCGTGGCCAGCGCAAATACTGCTATCAGGACGAACAGCGCGAACATCACTCTTTTCGTCATGGCGCTACCTCACTTCTTACGGATATGAACCCGCAGGCCCGGAAAAGTTTCTTTCTTTTCGGGGCGCAGCCATGGCGCGTGCAGGCCGAGAAATTTCTTTTTCTGCCGCTCAGGCATCCAAGTAAGTCAGCCATCCAAGCGCGAGGGAGGTTCGCATGTTTGTCGTCACGGGAGCGAGCGGAAACACAGGAAGCGTGGTGGCCGATCGATTGCTGGCCGCCGGAAAAAAGGTATATGGAATCAGCCGCAGCGCCGATCACCTGCGGCGCTTTGAACAAGAGGGCGGGACGCCGCTGGTCGCGCAGCTCACGGACGTGGAGGCGCTGGCCGAGGCATTCCGCGAGGCCGAAGGTGTTTATCTGATGATTCCACCCGATACCACCGCGCGCGATGTGCGGGCGCAGCAGGATGCGGTGACCGACGCCTACGCCGAGGCGCTGGAGCGCTCGAAGGTGAAGAATGTGGTCGCGCTCAGTAGTATTGGGGCCGACAAGAGCGAGCGCACCGGGCCGGTAGTGGGACTGCATCGGATGGAGGAGCGGTTGAGCCGGATCGCCGGACTCAACATCCTCTTCCTGCGCGCGGGCTACTTCATGGAAAACCTGCTGGCGCAGATGAGCGTCATCCAGAAGCTCGGGAAGTTGATGGGCCCGCTGCGTCCCGAGCTGAAGTTGCCGATGATCGCCACGCGCGACATCGGCGCAGCGGCTGCCGAGGCACTGCTCAAGTGCGACTTTGAGCCGGGAACGAGGCGCGAGCTGCTGGGCCAGCGCGATCTCTGCATGGACGAGGCGACGGAGATCATCGCCGCCGCGATCGAGCAGCCCGAGCTGTTCTACACGCAGGCTTCCGACGACGACGTGCACGCCGCAATGCTGCAGATGGGAATGTCATCGGATTTTGTCAGGCTGATTTTGGAGATGTCGGCGGCGTTGAATGCGCGGTATATGCGCGCGCTGGAGCCGCGCAGCGAGGCAAACACAACTCTGACGAGCTTTGAAACCTTTGTCGAGCAGGAGTTCCTGCCGTTTTTCCACGGCCGTCTGGCGGCCTGAAGGAGCGCAGGGTGCGCTCGCAGGGCTTGACTTACGCTGCATTTGACCCGGGAGGGCGATTCGAACTATAAGAAAAGCATGATGCTCTCGACCATCTGTGCCTGCTGTTGCTGCTGCTGTTGTGGCTGCGCACTGGCTGGCGCACGGGAGAGCGGAGGATCTTGGCAGTAGAGCAGTAAGAGAGTTTCCGCACAAACCCATCGCCAGCGGGCGATGGGTTTTTTCTTTCTGCGGCGATGCTCTCTGGCGGAGCATCGCATGATCAGTCCGTTAACCCGCGCCGTGCGACTCTCGCATCGAGCGCTCAACAGGGTTCGCCGCAGCGCGGACCTCACGGAGAGAAAATATGCCGATTGCAAACAGCATCACCGAGTTGATTGGAAAGACTCCGCTGCTTTATCTCAACCGGATCACCCGGGGATCGGCGGCGCGTGTGGCCGTCAAGCTGGAGAGCCAGAATCCGCTGGCCAGCGTGAAAGACCGCATCGGGGCGGCGATGATCGAGGCCGCCGAACGCGAGGGCAAGATACATCCCGGCAAGACGGTGCTGATCGAGCCGACCAGCGGCAACACCGGAATCGCGCTCGCCTTCGTCGCGGCGACGAAGGGCTACGAGCTGATCCTGACGATGCCGGAGACGATGAGCCTGGAGCGGCGCGTGCTTCTGCTCGCCTTCGGCGCGAAGATCGTCCTTACTCCCGGTCCCAACGGCATGAAAGGCGCGGTGGCCAAGGCGGAGGAGATACTCGCCAAAACTCCCAATGGTTACATCCTGCAGCAGTTCGACAACCCGGCAAATCCGGAGATTCACTATCGGACGACGGGACCGGAGATCTGGAACGATACCGATGGCAAGGTGGATATTCTCATCTCCGGCGTCGGAACCGGCGGCACGCTGACCGGTGTTGCCCGCTACATCAAGCCGAAGAAGCCGGAGTTCAAGGCCATCGCCGTCGAGCCCACCGATAGCCCCGTGCTCTCGGGAGGCAAGCCCGGCCCGCACAAGATTCAAGGCATCGGCGCGGGATTCGTCCCCGGCGTGCTGGATACCAAGCTGATCGACGAGGTGATTCAGGTCTCGAACGATGATGCGATCGAGTATGCTCGCCGCCTGCCGAAGGAGGAGGGATTGCTCGTCGGCATCTCGGCCGGAGCCGCGGTCTATGCGGCGTTGAAGGTCGCCAATCGTCCGGAGAATTCCGGCAAGCTGATCGTAGCGGTGATTCCCAGCTTCGGCGAGCGCTACCTCAGCACAGTGCTCTTCGAGGAGCTGCGCAAGGAAGCACAGGCGCTGCCGACCAGCCCGATCGGCGAGCCGGCGAAGGTGTAAACAGGATCACAGACTCCCCACATGCGGCTCAACGAGGCTGCGTGTGGGGAGAACCTGCGTGGCGAAATAGGTATCGGCTCATGCAGCGATCAATCGCCCACAGCCAAAAGAAGGCGCATATAGGGCGTCTACTTCCGGCATGCGAATTCCCCCGCAGCCGGCAAGAACTCCGCATTCGAGGCCGAACGGACAGCGCACTCTTAAGCAGCGCGATGCATGCTCGGCCGTCGAGGCATCTCTGCTGGCCGTTGCTGAGATTTTTCCTGATGCTGCCGCCGTAGCTCAGCGAAGCAGGCGCCGAGCAACATCGCCACGGTGAACACCGTGAAAACCGTTGATGCTATGGCCATCATGGACGTCCCCCCTTTCCCCACTTCAGGCGAGAACGCTTTGTTACGCGAAATCTGGCACAGATCGAGAGTCTTGTAACAAGAAAATTGCACCCTAACACAGCGGTGCCACGCCGCGGCAGCAAGATGAGCTGCTTCGTTGAATGGATGAGAGGTTGGGAAAGGTGCCCCAGAGCCCGCACTGAGCTTGCCTTGCAGTTGGACGCTAACCTGGGTCGGGCACTCAGTCGCGCGCGATGTGCATTCCGCCCCAGGCCAGTCCCGAACCCACCACCGCCATGTGGATCAGCGTGTGGCGCAGCTCTTCCCAATGTTGCGAGAGGACGCTGGGGGCGCCGGCGGCGCCGCAGTTGCCAAAGGCGGCGACGTTGGCAAAGTGATCCTTCAGCGCGATGCCGGTGCGCTTGCAGACATTTTCCAGCATGCGCAGATTGGCCTGGTGGCCGATGAAGACCTGCCGGCGCACTTCCCCGGCGGGTACGGCAGCCCGCAGTTGCTTTACCACCTCGGTCGTCTTCTTGATGGCGAAGACCTGCACGGCGTGACCCTCCTGTGAGAAGTGGCCGCCGGTGGGAATGGTGATCTGGTGCTGGCCCGCGGGATCGGTGCCGAAGCTGGTTCCGGCGATCGCCGCCGGTGCGGGGACGCGCGCGGAGAGGATCGCCGCCGTCGCCGCATCTCCGAAGAGCACGGCCTGACGCCGGTCGCGATAGTCGATGCTGCGCGTGAAGGTCTCGCAGTTGATCACCAGTACGAAGTCGGGCAGCGCCTCCGGACGCATCATGTTGAGGAAATGAATCTGCGAGGCGAAGCTGGAGCAGGCCGAGTGAAGGTCGAAGCAACTCGGGGCGATTTCGAGGGCGTTGGCGACGCGGCTGGATTCGGCGGGAATCTGCATCTCCGGCGAGCAGCCTCCGGAGACGATCATTCCGAGCTGGCGGGCCTGGAGTCCGGCTCGCCGCAGGGCCATCTCCGTCGCGCGGACGGCCATCTGCGTGGGCGTAGTGTGCGCGGCCTCGGAGGCGGCGCGCGGATCGCGGTTGCGCGTATGGCGCAGGTAGTCGAGCGGAAGCGTCGTTCGCCGCTCAACGATGCCGACCCGGTCCTCGATCCACTTGACGTCGACTCCGATGTCCAAAGAGGAGAGGAACGGATTGTCGATTACCGTCTCAGGATGAAAATGTCCTACAGCGTGGAGGTACAGCAAACAAGCTTCTCCTCGGTCCCTTTCGTGCTCGCCTGCAGCACGAATCCTGCCCTGCTCACGGCCGCTCTATTCCTGAAGATGGTTGCCTGGCTGAGTGGTCTGCAGTGGCTCGCTAGTTTTGAAGTGTATACGGGCCGCAATCTCAGGATCAATCTCCGGAGCTCGTGTCACGCCAGCGGAGAGATGCTTTCACAAAAAGATTACCTTTCGGCCCGCCATCCTCTTCTCGATTCGATGAAGCAGCAGTGCGCAAGGGAGCAGCGGAAGGAAAATCTACAGGTTGTCAAGCGGATCGCGAGTACTTTTGATCCGGGATTTCAACATGAATGTGGAAATGCTGGTGTAAAAGGCTAAGGTCTCGCAGGAAAGACCAGCTTTCATCAGGGTTTCTCCATCTTGCACCACTCATGGTGCGAAAGTGAATGAGATGGCGGAAGGGAATTGCAAGGCAACTTTGCTCCGAGCCTTGTGTTTATCAGAGAGAACGGTTGAGGCGCTTTCGTTTGCCTTTTGGGGGTGACGGGGGTGATTGGGAAGCTGGCAAAGTAGGATAAGTACGATAAGAATCAATTATTTGACTATGCAAAAAAGAATGTTGACCTCAGCTCCGCAAAGCTTTAATGTAAAAAATGTCGGTGGCGCGCCGGATGGGTAATGTGGCGTCGCCGGTCACCTCAAGCCCACGCTTCGCGAGTAGGTGTTTCCGAGCATAACAGGCTGGTCAGTAGAGGTCGTTGGTTTGTTGCGCCTCAGAAACGCCTGGAAGCCGAAGTAGTCCACCTGGTAAGTGGCTGTCCGAGCAGGTGGAGTGACAAACAGCCCAGGTCCCGCATCTATAGCGATGAAACAAAGAGCGGGCCTGCAACAGAAGATTTTTGTGCGGGCACGCGTTCGATAGCGTCGCCGGGTGCACAGGGTATCCCAGTACAGACATCGGCCATGAGGGTTCCGGAGATGGAGCCGGCCGATGGAAATAGGAGAAGTCATGCGCTCAGATAAAGTGTTCGAAGCTTTACATACATTGCAGAACCGTTATATGCTCTGCCAGATTGCCTCCAAGGCAACTCGCAAGTTTCATAAACCGAATACCCGCATCCAGGACACGACGAACGATGTTCTGAATCGTATCTCGGACAATGATCGCGCCAATGTGATGGCGGAGCCGGTCAATGCAAAAGATGCGCAGCGACGCGCGGCGTAGCGGCAGCAATTAAATTCCGCTTCGCGGCCGGCCACCTGAGGGCCGGTCGCGGGGCGAGGCGTTAAACTTCAAACCAGGAAAGCAGACAAGCTCGCAGCGTAGTTGGCAAGATCATCAGAAGGTTCCCATCCGGCCGCAGCCCCAGGCCGGTACCCCATCCGAAGGTTGCTTCCAGTCCGGCGGTAAGAGAGCAACCCCGATCCTTGAGCCACACGATGCACTGATTTCGTCCTTCCAATAAAAACCCGTAGGTGGACATGACGATCGCTGAACTAAAAGAAAAGAACATCACCGAGCTGACCAAGATCGCTCGCGAGCTCGACCTCCCCGGTGCAAGCGGACTGCGCAAGCAGGACCTGATCTTCAAGATCCTCCAGGCACAGAGCGAAAAAGAGGGCCACATCTTCGCCGAAGGCGTGCTGGAGATCCTTCCCGACGGCTACGGCTTCCTTCGTTCTCCCGATTACAACTATCTGCCTGGCCCGGACGACATCTACGTCTCTCCCTCGCAGATCCGCAAGTTCGATCTCAAGACCGGCGATACCGTCAGTGGACAGGTGCGTCCGCCGCACGAGGGCGAAAAATATTTTGCGCTGGTCAAGATCGAGGCGGTCAACTTCGAGTCGCCCGACGAGGCGCGCAACAAGATTCTCTTCGACAATCTGACGCCGCTCTATCCGCAGGAGCGCGTCAGGCTGGAGACGGTTCGCGACAACATGAGCGCGCGCGTGATGGACATGCTGATTCCCATCGGCAAGGGCCAGCGCGGACTGATCGTCGCTCCGCCGCGCACCGGCAAGACGATGCTGCTGCAGAATATCGCCAACTCGATCACCTCCAACCATCCCGAGGTGGTGCTGATCGTGCTGCTGATCGACGAGCGTCCCGAGGAAGTCACGGACATGCAGCGCTCGGTGAAGGGCGAGGTCATCAGCTCGACCTTCGACGAGCCCGCCGCACGACACGTGCAGGTGGCCGAGATGGTGATCGAGAAGGCCAAGCGACTGGTGGAGCACAAGCGCGACGTGGTGATCCTGCTGGATTCGATCACGCGACTGGCGCGCGCCTACAACACCATCGTTCCGCCTTCGGGCAAGGTGCTCTCCGGCGGCGTGGACTCGAACGCGCTGCAGCGGCCGAAGCGCTTCTTCGGCGCGGCTCGCAACATCGAAGAGGGCGGCTCGCTGACGATCATCGCCACGGCGCTGATCGAGACCGGTAGCCGCATGGATGACGTGATCTTCGAAGAGTTCAAGGGCACCGGCAACCTGGAAGTCATCCTCGACCGCAAGCTCAGCGACAAGCGCGTCTTCCCGGCAATCGACATTCAGCGCTCGGGCACGCGTAAGGAAGAGCTGCTGCAGTCGAAGGAAGACCTGCAGCGCATCTGGGTGCTGCGCCGCGTGCTGAATCCGCTCTCTCCGGTGGAGGCGATGGAACTGCTCATCGACAAGCTGAGCAAGACGCGCGGGAACAGCGAGTTCCTTGCGAATATGAGTAGTTTGTAAGGTTTCGCAGGTTTCAAAGGCTTCACAGGTTTCGGAGGTTGAAAGGCAGACGCCCGGCATTGCGCCGGGCGTTTTGTTGTATAAGAGTGGAGTGAATCTCTCGCCCCCACGAACGCTCCGCCGTGTGCTCACTGGGATGTCTGCCTCGCCGCTGTCAGTTCCGGTGCAACGGCGCAGGAGGCTTGGACACCGGCGACCTTCCGCGGCCTGACGATGGGCCGGAGCTCGGTGCAGCAACTAAAGCGGCTGTCGGGCAAGCCCCTTGAAATCGGGCGAGAGGATGGAACCGGTGTTCCGTGATTAGCTTTCGTACCAGCGAACCATTTCCGGGGTGGGTATACGCCTATCCAAGGAAGGGGATTGTCCGCACTGTGGCGCTGGCCCTGGATGCCCCGATTTCTCGGCAAGAGGTTGTGAAACTTTTCGGCACCGCCTTCAAAGAGGTTCACTACTCGTTCGATAACTGCCCGGACGACGGTGAGACCGGCCCCATCCACGAAGATCCCAACGGCGATTTCGTCCATCTTCTGGCTCCTTCGCGAGGATTGGCGCTGGTTTTGAACGATAGTGGAAGGGTGACGGAGATCGTGTACCTGAGCGGTGATCCCCACATCCCTAAGCACTCCCACTGCAGTGGAAGAAAAGAGTAGCCTTCATTCTCGTGTGGGCGTTTGCCTCTGACTCCAACCTTGTGACTTTGAAACTTCAAGACCTGCTCTTACAACTCCGCTCCAATCTTCTTTGCCCGCAGCAGCACCTTTTCGCTGGTTCGAATGCCCTCTTGCGCCGGCGGCGTGGCTGGCGTCGCCTCTCCCGGTATAATCGGAGGTTACATATCACGCACAGGCGAGGATCAGAGCTTTGCACATGCATGCACATTCAGGCGGTCCGCAGGCGGAAGGACCGCAGGCGATTCCGGGAATTGGTTCCATCATTGCGGTTGGATCGGGCAAGGGCGGGGTTGGCAAGACCACGCTGGCGGTGAATCTTGCGCTGGCGCTGGTGCGCCTGGGATACAAGGTCGGACTGCTCGATGCCGACATCTATGGGCCGAATGTTCCGACGATGCTGGGCGCGAGCGATGCGCCGGAGCTTACGCCGGACAATCGCATCGTTCCCAGCGAGCGCTATGGATTGCGCGTGATCTCCGTGGGATATCTGAATCCGGGAGACGATCCGCTGGTCTGGCGCGGTCCGATGCTGCACCAGGTGATCCGGCAGTTCCTCGGCCAGGTGGCGTGGGGAGAGCTCGACTACCTGATCATCGACCTGCCGCCGGGAACCGGCGATGTGGTGATCTCGCTGACGCAGACGGTGCCGCTGACGGGCGCGGTGGTGGTGACGACTCCGAGCGACGTTTCGCTGCAGGATGCGCGCAAGGCGATCGAGATGTTCAAGCATGTGCGGGTTGAAGTGCTGGGCATCGCGGAGAACATGAGCTACTTCGTCTGTCCGCACTGCAATCACGAGATCGATGTCTTTTCCACCGGCGGCGGCGAGCGCACGGCCAAGCAGTTCAACGTGCCGTTCCTGGGCCGCATCGAGCTGGATCCGACGATTCGCGAGGGCGGAGACAGCGGCCATCCGGTGGTGCTTGCCGGCGAGGCGGCCAACAACGCCAAGAGCCTCTTTGCTTTTGCACGCAAGGTGCTGGAGCGCGCCGATGAAGTTCGCAGCACCGGCGGCACCGGCATCCTGAGCATCGACTAACCAAAGGAGAATGATGGAGAGCACGCCCGGTACCGCGCTTCCCGATGCAGTGCGCGTCGCAGATGCCTCGGTTGAGGCGCGGACGGTCGAGCGCCCGCGCACCGTTCCTTACTGGCACACCTTTGCGCTGATCGTGGTGCTGGCGGTGCTGAGCAATGGCGGCAAGGCTCCGCATGGGAACCATGTGCGTCTCTACCTGGCCACCATCGTCTACGAATGGCTCTTCACCGCGTACATCTGGTGGGGACTCTCGCGGGCGGGAATGAAGATGCGCGAGCTGATCGGAGGACGCTGGCAGTCGGTGGAGGATTTCCTTCTTGATGTGGCGCTCTCCATCGGCGTCTGGATCGGCGCGCTGATCTTCATCGCTGTCGCCGCTTTTGCGATGGGGATGCAGCACACGGCCAATATGGACGAGGTCCGCAAACAGATTGGCTTTCTGGCTCCGCAGAGTGGATGGGAGGTTGCGCTTTGGCTGTGCCTGAGCGCAACCGCCGGCTTCTGCGAGGAAGTTCTCTTTCGCGGCTACTTCCAGATGCAGTTCACGCGCCTTCTGCGCAATCGCTGGCTGGCGCTGGTGGTAGTCAGCATTCTCTTCGGACTGGGACACGGATACGAGGGAGCGCAGCGAATGGTGCTGATCGCGCTGCTCGGCTTCGTCTTCGGCGTTGCGAGTATCGCCAGGAAAAGTCTGCGTCCGGCGATGATGGCGCACACGCTGCAGGATGCGATCAGCGGAATCTTGCTTCGCGCTCTGCGATAGAAGTTGCCATGCATAGAAATTTTCGCGAGCAAGATGTCGTCAAGTTTTTCTTTTTTTGCTTGACATGCTTCTGTAATCAACATATACAACTATTCAATTGCAACAATTGCGTTGCAATTACAATCCAAGATTGTTCAAAGGGAGAATAGTCATGGCAACGAAGAAGGCAGCGAAGAAGGCTGTGAAGAAGGCCGCCAAGAAGGTCGCAAAGAAGAAGTAGTTCGAAACACACAAAGGCTACACAAAAGGGGAGCGCGAAAGCGTTCCCCTTAGTGTTTTTGCGGACTGCTTCCCACATCTGATATGGGGCACCAAGGTTCAGTCGAGAAGGGAAGCGGCGAGAGCGAGGGCGGCGATGGCGGCGGTTTCAGCGCGAAGAATGCGGCTGCCGAGGCTGACGCTGCGCCATCCCGAGGCGGCGAAGAGCGCGAACTCATCGGTGGTCCATCCGCCCTCGGGACCGATGGCTAACGCGATGGGCGGTGCGGCTTCGGCGAGCGCCGCGCGCAGCGAGAGGTGCTCTTCATCCTCATTGAGCAGCAGGCGTGTGGCGGTGAGAGGCGCGGAGTTTGCCTTCAAGATCGCCGCCAGCTTCGCGGGCTCGTCGATCTGCGGCGGACGGAGCCGTCGCGATTGCTGCGCCGCCTCATGCGCGATGCGCCGCCAGCGCTCGACACGCTTCGCGGCGGCCGAGGCGAGATGCGCGTCGGTGCGGCGGGCGATGACGGGAATGATGCGCGTCGCTCCCAGCTCGGTACACTTCTCAATCGCCCACTCCATGCGATCGAACTTGTAGATGGCCATCAGCAGGATGAGCTCGGCCTCGGCGGCCTGCGCGACGAGGTCACCGAGCGAGAACTCGACGCGCTCGTCGGCGACGGAGAGAACGGTGCCGACGCGAACCACGTCGCCACAGGCGAGATCGAAGTGCTGTCCTACGCGGGCGCGCAGCACGCGCGCAAGATGCGCGGCATTTTCTCCGAGCAGGGAAGCTCGCTCGGAGGAAAACTCATCGGCGATCCATCGGCGGCGCATAAAGGCAAGGTTCCGCAGGTTCCAGAGGTTTCACAGGTTTCGAAGGTTAAGAACAAAACCCGTCATCAGCTAACATCATCGCATGATGACGGCGATCTTTCGCATCGGAACAAAAGGTTCCTCCACTCCGCGCCTTCGGCGCTCCGGTCGGAATGACAGATTGAATTGATTCGCCGCAAAGACGAAGAGCGCGGACACGCCGCGCTCTTAACTTTGAAACTTTGAAACCTTGAAACTTTGAAACCTTGAAACTTTGAAACCTTGCTCTAACTAAACATATCCTTCACTTTGCTGAAGAGGCCCTGTTTTTCAGGCTTGTTCTCCTGGCCGAGGGTCTGGGCGAGCTGTTCGAGAAGTTCGCGCTGCTGTTTGGTCAGCTTGGCGGGAGTGGTGACTCTTACCTCGACGTAGAGATCGCCGCGGCCTGTGCTGTTCAGTACCGGCATGCCTTTCTTGCGGATGCGGAAGCGGGTTCCCGTCTGCGTGCCTTCGGGGATATCCAGCATGGCCTCGCCGTCGAGGGTGGGGATGCGCACCTGCGCTCCCAGCGCCGCCTGCGAGAAGGAGATGGGAATGGCGCAGTGCAGGTCCTTGCCGTCGCGCTCGAAGAACGGATGCTCGGCGACGTGCAGCACCACGTAGACATCGCCCGCGGCTCCGCCGTCGAGTCCGGCGTCTCCGTGGCCTGTGTAGAGGATGCGGGTGCCGTCCTCGACTCCGGGTGGAACCTTGACCTGCAGGGTGTGCGTGTGCGAAAGCACGCGTTGGCCCCGGCACTTCGGGCAGGGGTTTTCGATCATCGTTCCCGTGCCCTGGCAGACGGGGCATGTGCGGGCGACGCTGAAGAATCCCTGCTGATAACGAACCTGCCCCTGGCCGCCGCACTGGCGGCACTGGCTGGGAGCCTTGCCTCCGGCGGCGCCGCTGCCGTGGCAGGCATCGCAGAGCTCGCGGCGGCGGACGCTGACTTCCTTTTCTACGCCAAAGGCCGCCTGTTCGAAGGTGATGCTGAGGTCTTCGCGAAGATCGGCGCCGCGCTGTGCGCGCGAGCGGCGTCCGCGGCCGGTGCCGAAGAGATCGCCGAAGCCGAACATCTCGCCGAAGAGATCGTTGAGATCGACCTGCTGGAAGCCCTGCGCGGCAGCTCCGCCGTTGGTGAAGGCGTCATGTCCGAAGCGGTCGTAGGCCGAGCGCTTCTGCTGATCGCTGAGGATGGAGTAAGCCTCGCTGCACTCCTTGAAGCGCTCCTCGGCCTCGGTATCGCCGGGATTGCGGTCGGGATGGTATTGCAGCGCCAGCTTGCGGTAGGCGCTCTTGATCTCAGTGTCTGCCGCAGTGCGGGAGACGCCGAGCACTTCGTAGTAATCGCGTTTAACGTTAGTAGCCAGTTTTCACCAAAGACCGCCCAAGCGGTCGTCCTCCATGGCGCGAAGCGCCACAATTATCTTTCTATTTTTTCGAGACAAGCACCATGGCGGGGCGCAGCACGCGTTCGCGCAGGCGATAGCCCCTTGCCAGCTCTTCGACAACCTGGTTCTCGTCGACGTCTTCGCGCTCCACGGTCTGCACGGCCTGGTGGAGGTTGTGATCGAAGGGCTGTCCCTTGGCCGCAATCGGTTCGACGCCGAGCTTGGTTAGCGCGTCGTGGAACTGGCGGTCGATCAGTTCGACGCCCGAGCGCAGATCCTCGGCGCTACCTTCCACCTTGGTGGCGCGATCGAGGCTGTCGAGAATCGGCAGAAGCTGCCTGAGAGCGTCGGCGAGGGCGTAGTCGCGGAATTCCTTCTGCTCGCGCAGATTGCGCTTGCGGAAGTTTTCGAACTCGGCCTGCAGGCGGGCCAGGCGATCGAGGTACTGAGCATTTTCGGCTCGCAACTTGTCGAGCTCGGTGGGCTCGGCGGCGGCGATATCCGTGGCTGGATCGCCCTGCGCGAGCTCGTGCTCCACGTCTACCGGAGTGTTCTGAAGGTCTTCTTTGCTCATGTCTTTATGTTTATTCCGAGTCATTCAATAACTTGTCGAAGAGCCGTGCGATGTAGGACACGGCGGTGATGGTGTGCTGATAATCCATGCGCGTCGGGCCGATGACGGCCAGCCGGCCGAGAAGCTCTCCGCCGCTGCGTGCCGGAGCGCCGATGAGCACAAAGCTGCTCAGGTCGGGCATGGTCTCCTTCAGGCCGACGATGACGCGCACCGCCTCCTGTCGTGTATCGACGTAGGAGGAGAGCAGCTCGACGATGCGGGCCTTCTCCTCCAATGCCTTGAGGAGCTGGCGCAGCCGTTCGGTGTCTTTTTCGCTGCCGACCAGGTTTGCCGTGCCCTCGACGTAGACCTCGGCAGTCTCGTCGCCGGCGGCGAGCGCTCCGCTCTGGTAGAGCTGCTCGACCGAGCGCATCAGCCGGTCGTACTCGCTGCGCTCCTGCTCGATGCGGCGCTCCAGCTCGCGGCGAATCTCTTCGATCAGCCATCCGCGGAAGTTGTCGTTAATGTAGCGCGCCGCCAGGTCGAGCTCGCCCTGCTCCATGTCTCGGTGCAGCCGCAGGACGCGATCGTGCACCACGCCGCTGCGCGCAACTACCACGGCCAGCACGCGCTGATCGGCCAGCCGCTGGAAGTGGACGTGCTCCAGCGCCTTGCGCGGCCCGGTAGCGGTGACGGCTACGCCCACGCCCTGCGAGACCAGCGAGAGCACGTGCGAAGTGCGCTCCATGAACTCCTGAACGTCGCCGACGCCGTGGAAGCAACGCTGGATGGTCTGCTCATCGTCGGGGGTGAGGGGCGCCTGGTCGGAGAGCTTCTCGGCGTAGTAGCGATAGCCCTCGACGGAGGGTACGCGGCCGGCCGAGGTGTGCGGCTGTTCGAGCAATCCGGCCTCGGCCAGATCGGCCATCACGTTGCGGATGGTGGCGGCGCTGAGCCTCTCGCTGTTGTTGCGGGCAAGCGTGCGCGAGCCGACGGGTTCGCCGGTCGAGATGTAGGTCTCGACGATCGCCGTCAGTATCTCCTTCTCACGTCTGCCGATGGTCGCCATGGATATACCTCAGCCTTGTCCTGGCGGTGCGGTCTCCTCCAGAAGCGATTAGATGCAGCAGCTTAATCTGCGATGCGGGATGACTCGCCCCAGCCTCGGGCCTGGCTTAAGTTTAGCAAAGCGGGCTCAACTTGCGAAGAGCCGCGCAGGTCAGCGGCCTTGGCCTCAAGGATTTGCAGAGGCAATCTTTGCGCTGGGCGGAGTAAAATGAGCACGACTTCAGAAACACAAGGAATCGGGGCCTGGGAGTAGTGCGGGCCTGCAAGAGGGCACGCCTGCTATGCTCTTCAAGACCGTGAGCGCCGCTGTGTACGGCATCGATGCCAACCTGATCGACGTGGAAGTCGACGTCAGCGGCGTCAAGAAGGACGAAGACCACTTCACCACCGTCGGACTGCCGGATACGGCGGTTCGCGAGAGCCGCGAGCGCGTTCGCGCTGCGCTGAAAAACTGCGGCTACGATATTCCTCCTACGCACATCACCATCAACCTGGCTCCGGCGGACCTGAAGAAAGAAGGCTCGGGCTTCGATCTGCCGATGGCGCTGGGCATTCTTGGCGCCTACGGCGGATTGAACAAGCGCGAGATGGACGATTACGTGATCGTCGGCGAGCTCTCGCTCGATGGCGGACTGCGTCCGGTGCGCGGAGCGCTGCCGATCGCCGTTGCGGCGCGGGCGAGAAAGATTCCGAATCTGATCGTTCCGGAGCAGAACGCGCGCGAGGCCGCGGTGGTGGCAGGCGTGAAGGTCATCCCCATGCGCTCGCTGATCGACGTGGTGCGGCTGGTCAACACCGGCGAAGGCCCGGCTGCGCTGACGGTGAACAGCCAGGCGCTGCTCGGGCAGGAGGAGCACTTCGCCGTGGACTTCAAGGATGTCCGCGGACAGCACACCGCCAAGCGTGCGATGGAGGTCGCCTGCGCCGGCGGACACAACATCCTGATGATCGGCCCTCCGGGCGGCGGCAAGACGATGCTGACCAAGCGCATGCCGACGATCCTTCCGCCGCTGACCTTCGAGGAGGCGTTGGAGACGACGAAGATTCACAGTGTCGCCGGAGTGCTGGATGCGCAGAGCGGACTGGTTGGCG
>Ga0326727_10012436_pt1 | contig 19382 bp, 20 predicted proteins | sample MB2enrmetagenome_FD_207643 | JGI IMG/M metagenome (GOLD analysis project Ga0326727, IMG submission 207643) | Lab enriched peat soil microbial communities from McLean, Ithaca, NY, United States - MB29MY | ecosystem: Environmental > Terrestrial > Soil > Wetlands > Peat | place: USA: New York...
CCTGTTGCCTGTCTGATCTGGCGCGCTATCTCAAGGCTCTCCCGGTACGCTGTCTCGGCCTCATCCAGGTTGCCCCGTTGCCTGGCCACGTCGCCGACCTTGTTGAGCGATACGCTCACGTCGCGCAGGGCGTCGGGCGTATCCACTGTTGCCTGTCTGATCTGACGCGCTATCTCAAGGCTCTCCCGGAACGCTGCCTCGGCCTCATCCAGGTTGCCCCGCTGGCGGGCCACGTCGCCGACCTTGTTGAGCGATACGCTCACGTCGCGCAGGGCGTCGGGCGTATCCACTGTTGCCTGTCTGATCTGGCGTCGTATCTCAAGGCTTTCCCGGTACGCTGTCTCGGCCTCATCCAGGTTGCCCCGTTGCCTGGCCACGTCGCCGACATTGTCGAGCGATACGCTCACGTCGCGCAGGGCCTCGGGCGTATCCCCTGTTGCCTGTCTGATCTGGCGCGCTATCTCAAGGCTCTCCCGGTACGCTGTCTCGGCCTCATCCAGGTTGCCCCGTTGCCTGGCCACGTCGCCGACCCTGTCGAGCGATATGCTCACGTCGCGCAGAGACGGTATATCGTTCCTATCAGCTTCTTCTCTCGTTATGGATAGAAGGTGGTGTGAGACTGCTTCTGCCCTATCGAATTGCCGGAGTGCCATGGCAGCGTCGAAAGCGATGGCGCCGGTAGTCAAGAGTTCGCGACCCTCGATTCCTTTTCCAGTGAGTCTATCCCATTCGGCTAGCATGGTTTCATAGAACTGCTTGCGGCCCGGCTCCTTTACCCGAGACGTCTCGGTATCGGCGGAAGCGGATACCTCTGCTTCCCTTGTCTCGGCCACCGGGGCGTCGAGGCTCAAGCTGAGATTGCGGATGGACCACATATCCGGTGCAAGCTCCTGGACCCTTTTATTATAGGCAGAGGGGAGCACTATGATGAGTGGCCTCTTTACGCGAGTTCGTATCAACTCCCGATGTTCGTTAAGGCGCATAAGTACGTTGTCGCGTGCGGCCCGCCAGAGTGCGTCATCATCATCTCTGTAGAGCTCCAGCCAGAGGGGGGCTTGCATATGCGCTAGGATATCCGGGGGGCGCCGGAAAGTCTCCAATACATCTTCAGATACCGATTGCGGCGAGGAGGGTGTTATTATCTGAAGCGTGGAAACTTTGGACTTGAAGAGGTTTGCAAGGCGCACCCTGAAAATATCGACTACATTGGTAGAAGAAGAGAAGAGGAATATGAGGGCAAATTCGGTAGACCAGTCAACGTGCTGTCGAAGTTCCGACCAAGCTTTTTCAGCCTGCGGAGAAAGCTTAGCTGCCGGTTGCATCAACGCCTTCTAATACCTTTTGCAGCAGGGGATGGACATCGTACCAATCGTCGTTATTCCGGTAATTGAGGACGAGATGGGTGTCGAAAAAACGTGCCAAGCGAGGCAGGTCCTTTATTGCCTCCAGGTTGGGAGTTTTTCTGCGTGAAATGCCGCTTAGCCACTTTAGGTCTTCCTTCGCTATCGGCAGCATATCGCGTCGCAATTGATTTTCCGCATCCGTAACTATGTCGTCCGTTATCCTCGCTTGGTCGTTCATCCCGGCTTTCACCAGGCATTCTCTTGTCATACGGAAGAAATCGCGCAGGTCGCCGCCTGTCATTCTGGCTATGCGGTCCATCTGATCGTGGGAGAAGAAATCCTGCCATGCGGCACATCGTTTACTTATGATTTCACGCATTATGCTTAGCCCATTAGGGTCATCCGCACACGTATTATTTTCGATTTCCCTTTTCATGACGTGAACGCTGGGAAGGTTGCATATGGTGCCTCCACCTAACTGGCGCCCCAATCCCGGCGTAATTGGGGTGAGGTAAGGGGGTATGGTATAGACGACGTGCAGAAGGGGCAGGTGGAGTTTATCGGCATGGCCGGAAAATAGGTTCTCCACGCTCCTGTAAACATTGTCAGCGTCGTCGCCGACGCCGCGTATCTGCTCTACTGAATCGACAATAAGAACAACCTTGTTATCCGCGTCGTTTTCTTTGGCCCTTATATCCTGTACAACGGCTGTGGCGAATTCCTGTGCCTGCTGCGTCAGGCGCGCTACGTAGCCCTTTGCCCTGTCCTGAATCAGTTTCCTGAATGTGGGGTCTTCTTTCAGAGATGCCTTTATACCGGCCTTCACGCCGCCCGCGCCGGCTTCGACATTGATTTGGTCGATCTTGATCTCAGTGGTCAGGAACTTTCTGATCCTCTCCCAATAGCTTTCGTGGGCCGGATCATGTCCGAACTTCTCGCTGAACTTGTCGCTCAACGCACCCATGACGGATATGAAGAAATCGGTTACTTCAACCGAGGTAGTCAAATTCATGTAATCCTGCATATCGCAGAGAAAGACGATGCAGCCGTCCTTTTCCAGCAGTGTCTTGAGCCTGCGTAGCTCGGTGCTCTTGCCGCTCCCGCGCTGGCCGGTTAGTAGGTTGATGCTTGCCGCCTCACTCCAGATTATTTTCTGATAGAGGTTCTTGATGGGATCGCCTGGAGTTCTCTCAAGAAATGGAACATAGTAATCGTCATTCGGCTCCAACGGCCGGTCGTTCAGGTTGTTGTAGAACTGCTTCATACGGCCCTGCGTCATCTTATCCATGTCGGCGTTCCCCTTGAGGATAATCGTGCTTCATAATTGAAGAATAGACGATAATATCAAATCTTTCAAGTAGTTCTGAAATCGTATTTCTGAAATCGTAGTGTGCTTTTCTGATCGGTCGAGCAAGCAAATAGTGATTGCTAATTTCTTCTCTCGCAACAGATCGCGCCGGCCCTGACACCCTCTACATTATCCTCTGCTTGACGAACACCCGCCCCGTGGCGTAATCGTAGACCCACAACTCCAGCATATCGGACAATAGGTAATAGTGCCCGAAGCCGCTCCCCTCGATCGTCGGCGACAGGCCCGGACCCACCGAAAGCCCTTCTGCAGCCGCACGGGGCGCACAAACCAGCAGCGCCGCGATGTCCCCGCGCATGGGCGTCTCATTCCGGGGGACCCTCCCCTCGGCCGTGAGATAGGCCCCGGCCCTGTCCACTTCCATCTTCTCCCGGAGCGCCGGGCTGTCGGCTGCCGACACCTCCCACAGGAGCCACCTCGTCGGCCGCTGTACCTGCGCCGGTCCCTGCTTGTTCGGATAGCCCACCAGGACAAAGGCGAGCCTGTCCTGCCTGACGTTGCCTTCCCCGTCGAAGCACGGCTCTACGCGGATGCGGACCTTGAAGCTGCCGTGCTCTTCATCGTAGAGGAGGTCATTGCCTGGAGGACCCTGACCGATGCTCTCCCTGAAGGCGTAGATGCCCGCCGTCCCGCTCTGTACCTGCCGGTCGGCGGGCCGCTTCGACGGCCGCTTCCGGCCGTCCGGCGTGGTCCGGCCCGGGGACTCGAACGACGCGTAAACCTTCGTGATGTCGTGGCCGTCGTAATGGGGCGGCAGGGCCGCCCGGCTAAAGTCGAAGGGCGCGGTGTCGAAGACCGGCGGGACTTTCTTGTCTTTGTGCTCGCCGCTGCCTCCGCCGAACTTCATGTCTTTTGCCTGGGACGCCAGCTCGCGACCGAGAAGGCCGCCGCCCCGGCAGCCTGCAAGGAGCAGCATGGCGGCCAATATGAGGAGCGGTTTTCTAGGCATGTCGCTTTAACCGTCGATCATTACCCTGTCGTTTCCGACCTTAGGCTGCGGCGGCGTGAAAATGGAGATGTAAAGCAGCTCGCCGCCGGCAGCCGCCCGCGTCGCGTGGGCCACGCCGCGCGGGCATACGTGGAAGTCTCCGGCCTTGACGGGGACCCACTTGCCGTTGATGTACATCTCCCCGGCCCCCTTGTATACGTAGATAAGCTCGTCCACCGTCGTGTGGATGTGCCTGCCCAGGCCCTTGGCGTCCCGGTTGGTCGTCAGGGCGGCGGTGGTGCGGGGCGACTCGAATACGATCTCTCCGCGACTCGCGCCTTCCTTGGATGGATGCGAGGCGAACCATTCATCCAGGTGTATCAGGACGGCCTGCGGGGGAACGGAGTCGATGAGGTGCTGCGCCATGGGCGCCGCAGCCGCCTGTCCGAGGAAAAAGGCCACAAACAGCGCGCCAATAACCATGATTTTCTTCATCCCGGCCGCCTCCTTTTCCGGTTTCATTGACCTAAGGGCGTATCAATACTATCACGGCAGGCCACGGGCAATAAAGTATATTCCCGGGACGCCATGGGCGATCTGCTCGCGCCATGGGCCGCCCGGCCCGCGCAGCAGCCTAAAGTCCGTCTGCGGGACTTCCGATAATATCAATTGGAGTAATGTTGCGCGTCACAGGTGATGGCAGCGGTGTCAGACTATATTGAAGAAAAGATGGGCCGAATAGTTTTTTCGCCTGCCTTCGGGCGGACGGTTTTTGGTACGGATCGTGCAAGGATAGGCTCGATGCTTCCGCAAGGATGCCATATCACGTACCCTGCCATGCCCGCATACGGTGAAAACCGATGGTAGACGTCCTCGTCGTTGACGATTCTAGGGTCATAACGAAGATCGTTTCGAGGATACTCGAAAAGGACCCGCGTATAAGGGTGGTAGGGACCGCGGCGAACGGCTGCGAAGCAATCGAGAAGGTAGAGAAGCTCAAGCCGACAGTAGTGACGATGGACGTCGAAATGCCGGTGATGAACGGGATAGACGCCCTCAAGCACATCATGGCGAACAACCCGGTCCCCGTCATCATGCTCAGCTCCCTGACCCGCGACCATGCGGACATAACGATGGAGGCCCTGAACCTCGGGGCGTGCGACTTCGTGACGAAGGACTTCTCCAACTGGTCCCTGGCGGACAAAGAGCAGGAGCTTATCAATAAGGTGAATGACGTCTCGCGGAACGGGGCGAAGCTGCGCCTTCTCAGCATGGTCCAGAGACGCCCGGCGACAGGGGTCCTCTCTGTCGCCAAGCGCACGACCGCAGGGCGCGAGATCGTGGCCATCGGCGCCTCGACGGGCGGGCCGCCGGTGTTGCAGTATATCCTCTCCCAGCTGCCGGGCGACTTCCCCGTGCCCGTCGTGATCGCCCAGCACATGCCCCGGACCTTCACCCAGCATTTCGCGGAAAGGCTCGACAGGGCGTCCCACATCCGCGTGAAGGAGGCGGAGGACAGGGAGGCATTGCAGGCCGGCGTCGCCCTGGTCGCACCGGGAGACACCCATCTCACGCTTAAAAGAAAGGGGAGCAGGACGACCGTGGAGCTGGTGACGGACAACGCCTATATCTACCGCCCGTCCGTCGATCTTCTGATGCGCTCCACGGCCCAGGCGTATGAGTCGGGCTGCGCCGGCCTGATCCTGACCGGGATGGGGAGCGATGGCCTGGCCGGCATAAAGGAGCTGAAATCGAAGGGCGGCTACGTGATCGCCCAGGACGAGGAGACCTGCGTGGTCTACGGTATGCCGAAGGCGGTAGTCAACGCCCATCTTGCCGATGCGGTGTTGCCTCCGGAGCGCATACCGGAAGAGATCATCAGGATATTGTAGGGGAGACGCCTATGGCAGAAAAGGCCGCAAGAAAGACCGGGTCGAAGACGCTCGGCAGGATGATCGCCGAGCTGAAGCATTCGGACGACTTCGCCAGGGCCGGCATCCTTGAGAAGCTGGCGTCGTCGCCCAGCAAGGAGCTGGTGGAATGCCTGGCGCTCCTTCTCAAAGACAAGAATACGGCCGTCCGGATGGACGTCCTCGACACCCTGCGCAGGATAGGGAATTACAACATAAAGGCGGTGATCGGGCTGCTGTACGGCCCGCACGAGGACATAAGGGTATACGGGTGCGAGGTGCTTCAGGGCCTCAAGAACCCCCTGTCGCTGCCCCACCTGGTGGAGGCTGCGCGCGACGAGAACGAGAACGTGAAAAACGCCGCAGTCGTCGCCCTGGGCGAGTTCGACGATCCGGCGGCCGTGGACGTCCTCCTCGACGTGCTCGAACAGGAGGAGTGGGTCGCCTTTTCCGCAATTTACAGCCTTGCCAGGATCGGCAAGAGACGGGCGGCGCCCGCCCTCATGGACGTCTTCAAGAACCGGGGCGAGGAGCTTTCCCTCGCCGCCTGCGAGGCCCTCATGAGCTTCGGCGACGACCGGATCGTCGATGAGATAGTGGAGTTCATCGGCAGCCTGGAGGCGGACAAGAAGCGCACCTTCGTAAGGATCATTATGGAGCACGGGGACGGCCGGATATTCGCGAGGCTGACCGGCCTGATGGGCGAGGCCCTCCTGCAGCAGCTCCTCGATTACATCGAGCACGAGAAGAGGATGTCCCTCAGGATCATCGACCTTCTCGCCCATTTCAAGTGTGCCGATTCCGCGCTGGCCCTCCTCGATATGCTCAAGGAGATGGAGCCGGACGCCGACGAGTACGGCCACATCCTCGACCTCTTCATGGGGCTGGGGGAGGTGTGGGTCCCGGACATAGCCAGGTATCTTTCCGTCGAGGAATACAGGCTGCCGGTCATCAGGGCGTGCGGGGCGGCAGGCTGCCATGTGGACAGCGGGCTGCTCCTCGACGTCTTCCGCTCTTCGCCGCTCGCTGCGAAGAGGGAGATCATGAAGCAGTTGGGCAGGATTACGAACGGCAACGGCAACGATATCATACGCGAGGCGATGCGCGACGCGGACGGCCATATCCAGGCCGAGGCGGTGGCGATCGCAGGCAGCTTGCCGATGCGCGAGCTGACGCCGGACGTGCTGCGCCTGGCGAAAAGCGGCTACGCCGACGTGCGGGTGAGGGCGCTGATCGCCCTGATCCGCCTGGACCGGGAGACGGCCGTCTCGACCATAGCGGCCTTCGTGACGAAGGGCAGCGCGGAAGACAAGAGGACATACCTCGCCGTCACGCCGCACCTCGACGGGGGCACGAATTTTCCCTTCCTGAAGAGACTCATAGGGGACGGCGACGAAAGGGTGCGCCAGATGGCCGTGCGCGTCGTCGGCAACTTCGTCGAGGACGAAAAATATCTCGGCCTCTTCAGGACCATGCTGGAAGGCGGCGATGTCCCGGACGAGATGCTCAAGGTGATAGGCGAGAAGAAGCTGAAGGGGTTCAAGGACGTCCTGGTGAGGATCCTCGGCGACCCGCTTGGGGCGCTCTGGACGCGGTATCACGCCCTTGCGGCCCTCTCCGTCTTCAGGGACCCGTCGCTCTTTTCCATGTTCGCCGGCTGTTTGAAGGACGAGAACAACCTTATAAAGATAGGCGGCCTGAAGGCCCTCGCTGCTATAGGCGATAAGAGGGCGATCCCCCGCATCAGGCCGTTCAGCAAGAGCATGGACGAGGACCTGAGGGCGGCGGCAGCGATAGCGCTGGAGCGCCTCTTGCAACCCGGAGAGCTATGCTGACAAGCCAGGAATATACCCTCCTCAGAGACTTCATCTACGAGAAGACCGGCATCTACTTTGCGGAGAACAAGGCGTATCTCCTGGAGAGCAGGCTGGCGAACCGGATAGACGAGCTGGGCCTCTCATCCTACGAGGATTACCACTATTTCCTGAAGTACGGCGGAATAAAGACGAGCCAGGAATTGACGTCCCTCTTCGACCTCGTGACGACCAACGAGACGAGCTTTTTCAGGAACGTGCCGCAGCTCGACGCCTTCACTACGCTCGTCGAGAAGAGCTACATGAACGGCCGCAATACGGACGGCCCGGTGCGCATATGGAGCGCCGGCTGCTCTACCGGCGAAGAGCCTTACACGCTGACCATACTCATGATGGAGATGGCCGCCAGGACGGGCAGGAGCATACCCTTTGCCGTCTTCGGGACGGACATAAGCATGAAGGCCCTGGAGTCGGCGAAGCGGGCGGTCTTCAACAATTACAGCGTAAGGAACACGGATAAGGCGATAATCGACAGGTACTTCACCCACAAGAACGGTATGTACGCATTGACGGACAAGGTGAAGAAATGCGTGGCCCTCGATTTCCTGAACTTAATGGATTCCGATTCCTACCGAAAATATAGGCAGATGGACGTGATTTTTTGCAGGAACGTGCTCATATACTTTGACGAGAAGGGGAAGAAGAAGGTGATAGACAACCTTTACCAGTGCCTGAAACCGGGAGGATACCTCACAATAGGACATGCCGAGAGCCTCCATAATATATCCCGCGGGTTCAAGCCCCTGATATTTCCCGGCACTATCACCTATCAGAAGGGATGACGATGAAAAAAGTCCTGATCGTTGACGATTCTCCTACCATACGAAAGCTGCTGGGATACGCCCTAAGACGCAAGAGCTACATGACCGAGGAAGCCGAGGACGGGCTGGACGCGATGGAAAAGCTGAGCGACTCGCAGATCGATCTTATCATAGTGGACCTGAACATGCCGAACATGGACGGCATCTCCTTCGTCAAAAACCTGCGGAGCGGCTACTACAACCTGGACGTGCCGGTAATCATGCTGACCACCACGAGCGACAGCGAGCTCAAGGAAGAGGCCTACGGCGCCGGCATCAACATGTTCCTCACGAAACCGATAAAACCGGAGGTCCTTCTGGACAAGATAGAGACTCTCCTGGGCGGAGGGGTCTGATGGAAGAAAACATCATCGAAAGAGAAGAGATGAAGGAGATCGTGGAAGAGTTCGTCGTCGAGGCGAACGAGCTTGCCGAGAAGGCGATCCAGGATATCGTCGCCATCGAGAACAACCCGGACGATGAGATCGTCAACAGCATCTTCAGGGCGGTGCACACGGTGAAGGGGACATCGAGCTTTCTCGGCTTCAACACGCTCTCCACCCTTGCCCACAAGTCGGAGGACGTCCTGGGCATGGTGCGGAAAGGGAACCTGAAGCCCGACAGGGACGTGGCGAACGTGCTCCTGGCGGCCCTCGACCTCATCCGGACGCTCATCGAGGAGATAAAAGAGACGGGCGCGGAGAAGAGTGATATCACCGCGGTGACGGACAGCCTGGAGCTGCTGAAGAACCCCAGCAGGGAGAAGCTTGGAAAGATGCTCGTGATGGACAGCGTCGTCGAGGTGGACGACGTGCACGTGGCGCTGAACAAGCAGGAAGGGGGAGAGGAGAAGAAGCTGGGCGAGTTGCTCGTCGAAGACAAGGTCATGACCCAGGGGCAGTTGAAGGACTACCTGAAAAAGCAGAAGACGCAGCCGCACAAGGAAGAGAGCACGATCAGGATAGACGTCAGGAAGCTCGACGAGCTGATGAACCTCGCCGGGGAGCTGGTGCTGGGGAAGAACAGGCTCATCCTCCTCAACAATATGGTCAAGAAGGGCGGGGCGAAGAACAACGTCCTCGACAACCTCGCGGACATAACGAACTACATGGAGCTGGTGACGAACGAGCTTCAACTGTCCGTCATGCGGGCGAGGCTCGTGCCCATAAGCAAGCTGTTCAACAAGGTGCCCAGGCTGGTGAGAGACCTGGCAGGGGAGTTCGGGAAGGAAGTCGAGCTGGAGATGGAGGGCGAGGAGACGGAGCTGGACCGCTCGCTCATAGAAAGCCTCCACGACCCGCTGATACACATCATAAGGAACTCGGTAGACCACGGGATCGAGACCCCCGAAGAGAGGGCACGGAAAGGCAAGCCGAGGAAGGGGCAGTTGACCCTCAAGGCGTATAACGAGGGCAACAACGTCATCATAGAGGTCTTCGACGACGGCAAGGGGATCAATGTCGAAGCCGTCAAGAAGAAGGCCCAGGAGAAAGGGCTGATGGGCGAGGCGGAGCTTGCCGCACTCTCGACGCGGGACGCCATGAACCTCGTCTTCGTCGCCGGCCTGAGCACGGCCGCAAAGGTCAGCAACGTCTCGGGCAGGGGCGTCGGCATGGACGTCGTGCGCAACAACGTAGAGAAGATGAACGGGCAGGTCTCCATCGACTCGGAGGAGGGCCGTTGGACGCGCCTCACCTTGCGGCTGCCCCTCACGCTGGCGATCATGCGCGCCCTTATCGTAAAGGTCCTGGACGAGCTGTTCGCCATCCCTCTCAACACGGTCACCGAGCTGGTCAAGCTGAAAGAGGGGCTGATAAAGTCGGTGGAAAAGAAGGAGGTCCTCGTGCTGCGGGACAAGGTGATACCCGTTGTCGATCTGGCGAAGGTCTTTACCGGGCAGGCGCCGGAGGTCGAGGACAGGTACCTTGTCATCTGCAACGTAGGCGAAAAGACCGTCGGCGTCAAGGCGCGGGCGGTAGAAGGGCAGGAAGAGGTGGTGATAAAGCCCCTCGGCACGTTCCTGGGCAACATCAAGGGCGTAGGGGGGGCGACGATAAGGGGGGACGGCAAGGCGATCCTCATACTCGACATGTCCGCCCTGATCGATCTTTTCTCTGCCCAGAATGCGAACAGAAAGATCGCCTAGGAAAGGCGCACGGGACGGAGGCGATTCGCCCCCAGGCTTAAGACCGGGGCCGTCCCTGCCGAATATATACCCTGGAGGAGGGTAGGTCATGAATGAGGGAAGGATATTGCAACTCGTTACGTTCAAGCTCGAGAATGAGGAGTTCGGGGTGGACATACTCAAGGTCCAGGAGATAAACAAGATGATCGACATTACCCGCATACCGAACGCCCCCTCCTTCGTCGAGGGTGTTATCAACCTGCGGGGCAAGATCATCCCCATAGTCGATCTGCGCAAGCGGCTCGGGTTCGACAGCAGGGCCTACGACAAATCGACGAGGATAATAGTCGTAGAGCTCGACGGCATCGTCCTCGGCTTCATCGTGGACTCGGTCTCCGAGGTGCTCAGAATCTCCGAGAGCACCGTGGAGCCGCCGCCGCCCATGGTCGCCGGCATCGAGTCCGACTATATTGAAGGCGTGGGCAAGCTGGACAACAGACTCCTTATACTCCTTGAGCTGAAGAAGGTTTTCTCCAATACCGACAGGAAGGAGATAGAGAGGACCGCCGGGAACAACTAAGGGGGAAGCGATGGACGTGAAAAATTCCTTTTCGTCCGATTCCATCGTAACGATCCAGGCCATCGGCAGGGAATGGGCCATGCCCGGCAGGCACGGCCCGCCTTTCGTCAAGCGGTTCAAGGGCCCCTACCGGGACCACGAGGGGCGCAAGCCGCCCGACCGGCACGAGCACCCGCCTTCGGAGGAAAGGAGTGACGGCCCGCCAAAGGAAGCCGCCCCTGGCGAAGGTTTCGAGATCACGATATGAAAAAATTGCCTACCCGGAAAAAAGTTCCTCTTTAACCCGCCAGGTGCGCCCCACAGTCCGGCAATACGCCGCGCCCAATTGTTGGGGCTCAGCGCCCCCTCCACCGGCAAAGCCGGGCCGGGGTGCCCGCTTTAGCGGGTCGTCCCCCCTCATGAAAAGCATTCAATGGCAGCGCTGCTGCTTAGGACAGCATCAGTCAAAAGTATTCAGCGGTATGACAATTGCAACGTCCGGGGTATGTTGAGCGATGTCTTCAGCGTACTGAGCGGCAAGATGGCCAACGAGAAAAAGCTCGACATGATCACGAACAACCTGGCAAACGCCCTTACCCCGGGCTTCAAGGCCATCGAAGCGGCCTTCACGACGAGCACCGTCGATGAAAGCACGGAGGAGGGCCAGGTGCCGACGGGGTATGTCAATATTCCGGATGGCTATATACGGTTTTCTGACGCGCCCCTCGTCAATACGGGGAACCCCCTCGACCTCGGTCTGGAAGGGAGCGCCTTTTTCGCGGTCTCCACGCAGGGCGGCACGATGTACACGAGGAACGGCCAGTTCATGCTCGACAGCACCGGAAAGATCGTCACCCATGACGGAAACGGCGTTCAAAGCCAGGGCGGCGGCGATATCACCGTACCGGCGGGCGGCAAGGACATCAGGATCGGAGGCGACGGCTCCGTTTACGTGGATAAGCTGTTCATCGGCAGGGTGAAGGTCGTCGATTTTCAGAACAAGCAGGACCTGAAACCCGTCGGCGGGAGCCTCTTCGTCAACGCCAACTCCGGGAACCAGGAGCTTCCGGCGGAGCACTACGTGTTGCACCAGGGCGCTTACGAGACTTCGAACGTCGATATAATGAAATCGATGGTGCAGATCATCAGCGCATTGAGGGCCTACGAATCGTATGCGAAGGTCGATCAATCGGCAAGCGACATGCTAGGGAAGCTGATCGACCTGGGCAAATTTTAGGAGGAGCTTATGCTTAGGGCTTTGTGGACCGCCGGCACCGGCATGAACGTACAGCAGACGAACCTCGACGTGATCGCCAACAACATCGCGAACGTCAACACGACTGCTTTCAAGGCGAGCAGGGCCAGCTTTCAGGACCTGATGTACCAGACGGCGCGCCTCATGGGCACGAAGACGGAGCAGGGCAACCAGGTCCCGACCGGCATACAGATAGGCCACGGCGCCAAGCTGTCCGCAGTCCAGAAGCAATTCACCCAGGGTGATTACCAGCAGACGGGGAACCAGCTCGACCTTGCCATCGAGGGCAACGGCTTCATCCAGATCCAGTTGCCTTCGGGCGAGCTGGCATACACCAAGGCCGGCTCCTTCCAGCAGGACGCCGAGGGCAGGATTTGCACCACCGACGGATATCTCCTCGACCCGAGCATTACCATACCGCAGACGGCCACGGCCGTTACCATTGCGAACGACGGCACCGTCTCCGTGCAGTCGCAGAACTCGACGGCGCTTCAGCAGATCGGCACCCTCAACCTCTGGACGTTCCCCAACGTTGCCGGATTGAATGCGATAGGCAAGAACCTCTACCAGCCGACGGACGCAAGCGGCGCAGCCGTTTCGGGGACGCCCGGCCAGAATGGGTTCGGCACGATCCTCCAGGGATACCTGGAGCTGTCGAACGTCAACGTCATGCAGGAGATGATAAACCTTATCATAGGACAGAGGGCATATGAAGCCAACTCCAAGGCTATACAGGCGGCCGACCAGATGCTCCAGATCTCGAACAATGTCAGACAGACATAAGGTCGCATTCCTTCTGGGGCTTTTCCTCCTGGCTTTTTTGTGCGTCCACCAGACGCTGAGAGCGGAGACGGTCGATGCGCAGGTCGGCGCCTTTGTCCGGCAGATGTACGCGGACAATGATATACGCATAAACTTCGGCCCCCTGCCGCACAACGCGAACGGGGAAGTGAGGGTGAAGAACGTAGCTTTCAGCAAGGTCCCCGATGCGACCGGCGACGGCGTCTGCCTGGTCTCGATAGAGGGGAACGGCAGGGAGAGCGACGTCTACGTACCCTTCAAGGTATCGGTCAAGAGGTCGCTTTACATGGCCAAGCGCAATATAGGGAAAGGCGACGTCATCCGCCTCGGCGACCTTGCCGTGAGGGAGAGCTACCTGAACGGCGTAAGCTCCGCCTACCCGGTCGGGGTTAACGACGTAGTGGGCAAGGAAGCGAAGAAGGAGATACCCGCCGGGGCGATCATCCTGAACCAGGTTCTGGAGGGCGTTATGGCCGTGCAGAAGGGGCAGACGGTCAGCATCATGGCGGAAAACAAGAGGCTCTCCGTCCAGGCGAAGGGCACGGCCCTCGAAAAAGGGAGATTGGGGGACCTCATAAAGGTGAAGACCCAGGGCGGTAAGGAGATCGTCGGCAAAGTGACCGGCAATGACGTTGTGGCGGTGGAATTTTGAAAAGAGCAGCGATTGTGTCGATCGTCCTCGCCTGCGCCCTGGTCTTTGCGGGGTGCATCTCCATCGAGCCCTCGAAGATAGCGAACGAGCCGATGACGATCTCCAAGACATACAAGGCCGCGCCCTCGAAGCCCGTCTTCCCGGAGACGACGAACGGGGCCGTTGCGCAGGGAAGGCTCGGCGCCCTTTTTGCGGACCAGAGAGCCCGGAACGTCGGCGACATCCTGACGGTCAACATCGTCGAGGTGTCCCAGGCCTCGGAGAGCGCCCAGACGGCCCTCACGAGGAAGTCGCAGACGGTCTCCCAGATAGGCGGCCTCTTCGGTATGGAGAACCACCAGAGCGGGCCGTGGAAGAACCTCGGGAATATCGTGAACGTCAACACGCCCAACAACGACTTCACGGGGACAGGCCAGACAACCCGACAGGGGGCGTTGTCCGCCACCATAACGGCGCGGGTGACGGAGGTGATGCCGAACGGCAACCTCGCCATCGAGGGCAAGCGAGAGATCTACGTGAACAACGAGAAGAAGGAGATACTCCTTCAGGGCATAGTGAGGCCGAAGGACATTGCCTCCAACAATACGATATCGTCCACCCAGATAGCCGACGCCAAGGTCATCTATACCGGCATAGGCGTCGTGGCGGAGAAGCAGAGGCCGGGCTGGGGTGCGCGGCTGTTCGATTTCATCTGGCCCTTCTGACGGGCCCATTATATGTGGAGGCGCAGCGTGGCTAGAGGAAAAGACGCAGGGATCGCGGGGGCGGCAAGGTCGCGGGTTCTTCTTATTTTCGTGGCCGCGGCCTTTTGCTGCTTTGCCCTCGCCGCGGCGCTGCCGCGCGACTGCCATGGCGCGCGGATCAAGGACATCGCCTATATCAACGGTGTGAGGCCGAATATGCTCATCGGGTACGGCCTCGTCGTCGGGCTCAAGCGGACGGGCGACAAGGTGCAGACGATCTTCACCACCCAGGCCCTTGCCAACATGCTCGAAAGGATGGGGATAAACGTTGACCCGACGCTGACGAAGATCAATAACGTGGCCGCAGTGATGGTCACCGCCGAGCTGCCCGCTTTCGCGAAGGTCGGCAACAAGATCGACGCGACCATCTCCTCGACGGGAGACGCCGGAAGCCTCGAGGGCGGCGTGCTACTCATGACGCAGCTCAAAGGCGCTGACGGCCAGATCTACGCGGTGGCCCAGGGAGCGGTGACCGTGGGAGGGTTCGCGGCGGCGGGAGCGGCGGCTTCCGTTTCGAAGAACCACCCGACCGTCGGCAGGATCTCCAATGGCGCCATCGTCGAGCGGGAGATCGAGTACGGGGCGGTGAAAGGCGATACCGTGACGATCAGCCTCAAGAAGGCCGATTTCACGAACGTGCGCAGGGTAGTGGAGCGGGTGAACAGCCGCTTTGCCGGCTGCGCCACGGCAAAAGACGGCGGGACCGTGTCGCTTTCCGTCCCGGAAGAGATGCGGGAAGACCCGGTCACGTTCCTCTCTATCGTGGAAAACCTGGAGATCAAGCCTGAATACCAGGCAAAGATAGTCGTCGATGAGAAGACGGGGACCGTCGTCATAGGCGAGGACGTGAAGATCGCGTCTGTGGCCATATCTCACGGGAACATCAGCGTGCAGATTAAGGAGACGAAGAACGTGAGCCAGCCGCTGCCGTTCTCCAGGGGCGGGCAGACGGTCGTGACGCCCGAGACGGAGATCCGGGTGGAAGAGGACAAGGGGCATTGGTACTATATGGAGGAAGGGACGAGCATCAGGGAGCTCGTCAACGCCCTCAACGCCATCGGGATATCTACGAGGGACGTCATCATCATCCTCCAGACGATGAAAGCGGCCGGCGCGCTTACCGCCGAGCTGGAAGTGATCTGAGGCAAGCCATATGGACGGCAGCATAAAAACCGACCCTTCCGCTGCCGGATTGACCCCGGTGAGCGCGAACCCGGAGCGGAAGAAATCCGTCGAGAAGGCCGCGGAGGGCTTCGAGTCTTACTTTATATTCAGTATGCTGAAGGAGATGGGCAAGACGGCCACCCTCGGGGAGAAGAGCTACGCGGAAGAGACCGAGATGTCGATCTTCTACGAGAAGGCAGCCGACTATATGGCCAAGAAGGGGATAGGGATAAAAGAGGCAATAACGAAGTATTTGACGCGAAACGATGCTAAAGTTTTTAGCGGAAACGGCGAACATAAGTAAGCAGGAGGTGTTTTGCCATGAAGATAGAGAACGACAAGCAGATAGTCCTGCTTAACAACCTCGCAAAAACTTCTTCCACGACAGGCGGCAAAGACACAGCCGGCGCAGGCTCGCAGACCGTCTCCGAATCGGGCGACAAGGTAGAGCTTTCCGGCTGGAAGGGCGAGGTCGCAAGCCTGACGCAGCAGGCCGCCGCCCTGCCCGACGTGGACGAGGCGAAGGTTGCGAGGGTGAAGCAGGCAATCGAGTCAGGGACGTACAACGCCAGCGGCAAGATGGTTGCCCGCGCCATGATGAAGAGCAACCTGCTCGACGAGACGCTCTGACATGGAACGGGAAGGGTTGATAGAGCTGGAGGAGCAGGAGCTTTCCGCTCTGGGCGATTTCCTCAAGGCGCTCACCGCCGAGAGGGACGCCATAATTTCCTTTTCCCTGGAAGGGATAGTGCGCGAGAATAACAGGAAGGAAGAGATCCTCAAGCGGCTCGAATATATCGAAGCCGAGAAAGAAAAGCTCCTCGCCTCTTCGGAGGGCGGCCCGGCGCCGCGGGAGGCGCAGGGACCGCTCGTAGAGAAGATCCAGGGCACGGTCAGGGAGGTCAGGATTGCGCTGGAAAAGAACATGCGCCTCCTCTCTTTCTCCATGGATCACGTGAAGTCGTCCCTGGAAAAGGTTGTCGAGTTCATAAACAGGACATCCTACGAGAAGGGCAGGACCATCTCCGTCATGGTGTCGAGGCAGGTCTAGTGTCGATAGGATCGGTACTCAATATCGCCCGGAGCGGACTCGACGCGAGCCAGACGGCTATCCAGACGGTCTCCCACAACGTGGCCAACGTCAACACGCCGGGCTATTCGGAGCAGCAGGCCGTCCTCGTGGAGGCGGAGCCGACCCCGTCGCCTGTGGGCCTTCTGGGCAACGGCGTCAGCGTCCAGCAGATCAAGAGCTACTTCGACCAGAACCTGCAGGACGCGATCACGAACAAGAACAGCGATGTCCAGGAGCAGCAGGTCTACGAGCAATACCTCACGCAGATACAGAGCGTTTTCAACGAGGACAACTCGAACCTTTCAACGAACATAACGAACTTCTTCAACGACTGGAGCACCCTCTCGACGGACCCGACGAGCACCTCCGACAAGCAGACCGTGGCCTCCGACGGGGAAACGCTCTGTACGACCTTCAACACGATGTACTCCAACCTGACGAGCCTCCAGTCGGATCTGAACGGCGAGGTCTCCACCCAGGTAAGCGACATCAACGGCATAACCTCCCAGATCGCCTCCCTTAACCAGCTTATAAGCCAAAGCGGCGGGGGGACGTCCCAGGCGAACGATTACGTTGACCAGAGGAACCAGCTCCTCCAGCAGTTATCGGGCTACATGAACATCAGCTATTTCACGGACGGCAGCACGAACATGGTGACCGTTCTGACCTCGAAGGGGTCGAACCTCGTGGACGGTACCGTCTCGTACCAGTTGACGGGAAACCAGGACTCGTCCAACGGGATGATGGGCGTGTCGTGGCAGGGTCCGTCCGGGGAAACGGATGACGTTACGAGCCAGATAACGGGCGGGTCGCTGGGCGCGGTCATCGCTACGCGGGACAATACGATTCCCGGCTACCTGGGGAACCTCAACGCGTTGGCCAAGTCGATCATGCAGAGCGTGAACTACTTCCACGAGCAGGGCAACGATAACGCGGGCGTCCCCTTTTTCCAGACGAGCAATACGTCGGATTACGCACAGGGGATAAGCCTCGCGAGCCAGATCGAGGACGCTTCAGGCACGGTCCAGACGCAGAACATCATGGCAAGCTCTTCCTCTGCGGATACGACGAACAACGACGTAGCCGCCCGGATCGCCTCCCTTGCGAATGAGGCGGTGCTGGGGGACAGCACGATCTCTTCGACGACCTTCGGGTCGGAGACGAGCGCCCTCGACCTCACGGGCAGTATAGTCGTAAACGGCACGGCCGTTGCCGTTGCCTCTACGGATTCGCTTGGCCAGATCGCGGACAATATATCTGCAAGCGACGCGGGAGTCTCCGCAAGTGTCGTGACGGTGAGCGGGGGGTATAAGCTTGTCCTCACGGCGCAGGACGGCGCGCAGAACATCTCGGTCGTAGACGGCTCGCTTTCGACGCCCTCCACGGGGACGCCTTCCATCACGCAGACGCTCGGCCTGAACGGGTCTACCTGGGTCAACTATGAGGCGGGTGTCGTTGCGGGCGTGGGGCAGGCGACGACGAGCGCGACGGACCTCGCCACGTACGACCAGAACGCCCTGACCTCCCTCCAGCAGCAGCAGTCGCAGGAGTCGGGGGTCTCCATCGACGAAGAGATGTCGAACCTCATTATGTACCAGAACGCATACCAGGCATCTGCCCGCCTTTATACCGTCGCGCAGGCGATGGTCGATTCCTTGTTGCAGTCCGTGGGGGTGACAACGACATGAGAGTAGGCGACAACTTCATGTACCAGAATTACGTGAGCACCCTGTCAAACCTGAAATCGCAGATGGACCAGGCGACCGAGGAGGTCTCCTCCGGGAAGAAGGTCGTAGTGCCGTCCGACGACCCCTCGGCCTATGCCCAGAACCTGGAAGTGCTCTCCCAGTTGAGCCAGAACACGCAGTATAAGAGCAATTTGACGAGTCTACAGACCCTGAGCGGCTACTACCAGAACTCCCTCAATACGGTAAGCAGCGTCCTGACGAGCGCCAAGCAGCTCGCCGTGCAGATGGCGTCGTCTACGGTTGACGCGAGCTCCAGGACGGCAGCCGCGAGCCAGGTGGACGACATGATCAGCCAGCTCGTCGCCGTGGGCAACACGAAGGTCGGCGACACGTACATATTCGGGGGAACGAAGGCGGACACGGCGCCTTATGCGGCGGACGGCACCTTCAGCGGGACGAGCAGCGTGGGCCAGGTGGCCGTCGATTCCTCCACCACGATGGCAGCGGGCATATCGGGGAACACCGTCTTCGACGGCACGGTCAACGGCCAGGACGTCAACATTTTCACGACCCTTCAGCAGTTCGCCACGGACCTGACCAACAACGATACGTCCGCCCTCCAGACCGACACGACCAATCTCGACAACTGCGTCAGTCTGACGGCGAATAACCTGTCTTACGTCGGCACGTACGCCGACGACATAAGCAGCCTGCTGACGACGAACTCGAACACCGACACGACCCTAAACCAGACCTCTTCCAGCCTGACCGGCGTGGACATGGCGCAGGCCGTCTCGGATTACACGACCCTGTCAACGGCTTACCAGGCGGCCCTTTACACAATGTCGAAGGTCGAGAGCCTGAGCATACTCAACTACCTGCCCTACGCGTAAAAAGGGAATGAATGCTCGTACTGTCGAGAAAGAAACACCAGTCGATCCTGATAAGGGGAAAAGGCGGGGACATAAGGGTAATCGCCCTGGAGGCCGACAAGGGCAGGCTGCGCTTGGGCATCGAGGCGCCCCAGGGGTACACGATCATCCGCGAGGAGCTCCTGGGCGAGATAAGAGAGGCCAACAGGCAGTCGGCCCTCGAACGT
>Ga0326727_10012437_pt1 | contig 19381 bp, 19 predicted proteins | sample MB2enrmetagenome_FD_207643 | JGI IMG/M metagenome (GOLD analysis project Ga0326727, IMG submission 207643) | Lab enriched peat soil microbial communities from McLean, Ithaca, NY, United States - MB29MY | ecosystem: Environmental > Terrestrial > Soil > Wetlands > Peat | place: USA: New York...
GCGATCTGCGTAGCGTCTGGCAGTACCCGTACGACCGGCCGCATAACTACCTCATCACGGACTTCGAAGCGTATCTCGACCTCTACCGGGGAACGGGCGACAAGAGGTACTTGCAAGCCGTGCAGGGTGCGTGGGATCTTTACCGCGAGAATTGGGAACATGTAGGAGGTTCCATCGCCATCACTGAAATGGGTGAATTCCCGCCGAAATCCTACCGGCTGAAGGCGCAAATCCCGTTCTGTGATACGGGCGAACTCTGCGGGAGCGTGTTCTGGGTTCGGCTGAACCAGCGATTTCATCTCCTGGATCCGGAACGGGAGATGTACATCACCGAGATTGAAAAATCCATCTACAACGTCGGCATTGCCGCTCAGGTTGACACGCGAGGACTTCTCTACCACGCCAGGCTCGTTGGGCAAAAGGGGGATTGGCTGGTTGGAATTTGCGACAACTCCTGCTGTGAGGGGCAGGGTACGCGGCTGCTGGGATCGCTGCCGGAGTATATTTATTCCATCGCTCCCGACGGACTTTACGTCAATTTGTTTCAGGCATCGACCATCCGGTGGCCGCAAGATGGCCGGACCCTTGAGTTGAAGACGACGACCGATTTTCCCTACCATCCGGAAGTCCAATTGACTTTAGGGCTAAGCCAGCCGACGCGATGCAAAATCCGCGTGCGTGTTCCTTCCTGGGCCAAGCGCGAGATGACGATCGACGTGAATCGCGAGAGGGCCGCTAGCGGCAAGCCGGGAGCCTATGTGACGCTCGATCGAGTTTGGAACAACGCCGACACGATCGCCTTTACACTGCCCATGGACTTCACTTTGACTCAATACGAAGGGTTGGACAAGATACCGGGTCACGAACGGTTCGCTCTGGAATACGGTCCGGTGTTGCTGGCCATCGACGGGTCCGCGGATGCGAGGCTGGTTGTCGAGAACGGGTCACAGCCCCAGGACATTCTCAAACAGATCAAACCCAAGTATGGGAGACCCTTGCACTATGATGTGGCCGGCGCTTCTCCGCAGCAATATATGCCCTACTGGGAAGTGCAGGACGGCCCCTTCACTTGCTACCCCGTAATCGATAAACGGCTGTAGGCCCCGTTTCCTATTGAGGATTGCAGAAATATCGTGTTCAGGGTTTCAAATCGCAGCAAAGAGGAGAATGGATGGGACGACTTGTACTGCTTTCCGTGGACGGCCTGCGGCCAGACATCTACCGCTCGCCGGAATCGTGCCATCGCTTCCCGAATCTCGCGGCGCTCGAAAAGGCGGGTGCGAGCGCGGAAGCAGTGGAGACCATCTATCCTTCCACGACGTACCCTGCACATGCGACGATCGTGACAGGTCTTCCACCTCGGGCGCATGGCATTTACAGCCATCTTGCCTCACTCGACCCCACGGAAAAAGCTCGACCCTGGTGCTGGTTCGCTCCGGTGCTCAAGGCGCCGACACTATGGGACTTGGCGCGCGCCAGCCACCGCCGGACCGCCGCCCTCAGTTGGCCAGTGAGCGCCGGCGCCGCTATCGATCACAATATACCCGAGATTTGGAATCCCGCCGTCGCCGATCCGCATCGCGATTTTGAAACACCCGCGCGGCACGCCACCCCTGGGCTTTTTGGGGATGTGGCGAAATTGCTGATGCCGATCATGGACAAGGCTGATCCCGATCAACTCCGCGGCGAGGCGGCCATATATTTATGGAATCACTTTCAGCCGGATTTGTTACTGGTGCATTTCGTTTGGTACGACTCGAAGTCGCACACATTCGGTCCGGCCTCACCACAGGCGCTCACGGCCTTGGAATCAGCCGACCAGGCAATTGGAAAGATCCGCGATGCTATTTCCTCCGACCCTGCAACCACGCTGGTGGTGCTTTCCGATCACGGCTTCGCGCCCGTCGAAAAGGAGACGGCGCCCCTCGTGGTCTTCGCGGAACATGGACTTTTCGCCCGTGGCGCTGATGGTTCGTTGACCTTGCGGCGGCTAGGCGCCGTGAGCGCCGGTGGTTCGTTGGCGGTTTACTGGCTGGAGGATCCTTCCGCCGATGACCGGCGGCGGTTGGCGACGGCACTGGATCATCTGCGTGGCGCGGGCGCTGTGCGGGAGATCATCGACCAGCGGCAACTCGAAACTCTGCAAGCCGACCCCGACGCCGAACTCATGATTGAGGCGGCGCCAGGTTTTAGTTTTTCCGACCGGCTGAATGGACCCGTGCTGAGCGATTCGCCGAAGGACCGCGGAACCCACGGATATCTCCCCACCCACCCGGGTATGGAAGCAATGTTCATCGCCGCGGGACGAGAAATCGCTCCGGGAAAGAATCTCGGGCGCGTCTCACTGAAACAGCTCGCGCCGACCTTGGCGCGGGAGATGGGATTGCCCCCTGACATTCTGGCGCCGGGTGAGAAACCGCTAGCACTGTCGTAAGGGCGGAGCCTAACGTCAAAAGGTAAAGGTTGAAGAGTAAAGGCTAAAGTGCGAAGCCGAGCTGCATTCCTGAGATGAGGCACGTGGCCATTTCTTTTCAACCGCTTAGTTATCGAACCTGGTTCCTCATCTTTTACCCTTTAACCTTTACACTTTAACCTTCCTCAGCCCCCAGCGCAGATTCGCGCCCTACCTCAGGCTGCTTCATTTCCGCTGCGCACGTGGACAATGTCCTTAAGCGCCGTCTGTATGACAGGCTCTTGCGGATAACCGTGGCCAAGGTGTTGGCGAAGACCTTCGGCGTAGGCAAATCCACACTCCTTACCGTAACTTGCCCCCCACGCCGTCATCCCGTCCAGGTACTCGTCAATTCCGTGGTGAGAACGCAGCCATTCCCGTTGCGAAACGTGACGGGATAGCATCTCGCGTTTTTGCGATAGAGTTTTGCTAATATCGACATAAAACTGCGGATAGGTGCGCCGTCCCATGGTGTCCTTCCCCTCGGAAGGATCGGCATAATACAGGGCAGGGGTCGCGCGGCCACGCGGCGCGGGAGGAGTCTGCCGCGTCTCATAGTTGGGCACCGCCAGAGCAAAGGTGGCCCCCCGCGCCAGGCGGGAGGCTTCTTCGTGATCCGTCATGTAATCCACCGGCGAATGCGTGATCACTACGTCAGGATCAAACCGGCGCATCGCATCTACCACGCGGCGGAGGTTTGGGGCGTTATAAACCACCTCGACGTCCATCAGGCCGGCGCAAGCGTAACTGGCGCCCAGGTAAGCTGCGGCGGCTTGCGCTTCGGCATAGCGAATCCGCGCGATTTCCTGCTTTCCTATCGTGGCCGAGCCGCAATCCCCGGCCGTCATGGTGACGATCCCTAGCTCCCAACCCAGGTCTTTCAGATGAAATAGCGTTCCGCCCACCAGGATTTCGGCATCATCGGGGTGAGCCGTGACCACCAGCAAGCGGCGGGATTTCAAATCAGTTGTCATTAGTTAACCTCCGGAACCAAAGGCCCGGCGAGCTCCTTGGTGAAGTAAAGGACGCCAGGCTGAGTTGGCATCCAGGTGGATGGTACGTGGCGGGTTACTGGGTGCCGCAGCGTTACCCACAGCGACAGCCCTTGCCATTGCATTCCGCGGCCAAATTCGCCATCCGCGCCGCCAATCGCATAGTCGGCGCGGGTAAAGAACGCGGGGCCGATGGTGTTGGCGAAAGCGGGAACCAGCGTCGTCCGGCTCTTAAAGCTAGTGATGGCGTTCTGCTCGATCGTCAGGGGGTGTAGGCGGGCGCCCAGGCGATGGGTCTCGAGTCGCCAATCGGAGTCGCTCGAAAACTCCATTCCAAAGTGCGGCTCCCAAAACGCAATATGGCAAGCGCGTCCAATGCCGTAGACCACTACTAGCTTGGCCCCCTCTTTGCGCAGAGCACCGATGCGGTCCGGGTACTCGGGCAAGAGCTTCCTTGTGGCAAAAAAGCGCTGCCCCGGCGGCACTGTGAGTTCACCCAACGGACCGTAAAAGGCCGTCTCCATGGCGTACTGGAAAGCCCCCGGATGCCCGGCGGGAAGCGTGTTGCCTTCGGCGTCGCTCCACTCATCCATGTTGAAGCCGGTGACGTGATCGCAGGGAACGTTCCAATCGCGCAGGAAATAGACTGTCCAACGGTACATGCCCATGGGCCCTACGGGCAGAATCAAGGCCAGCTTGCGGCCGACCTCGCGCGCACGGCGAATCTCCATGGCCAGCTCATGACCCATCATGACATCGAAATCCGCCACGTTGTTCGCCATGCGAATCGAGTAGTCCTTGTGCCACTTGGGTTGACGCTCGAAAATGGCTTTCGGATCGTCCGCCACGCAGGCGTCCCACTGAGCCAGGTCCCACCCGGCAGGGAAAAAGCCTTCCAACAACGAGCCTTTCAAAGTTGTAAGGAGATTCATTTATTCCCTCTCATGTTATCTTTATGACTACAAATAATTGCAAATGTCTCACAGCATTTTCAGGATGGGGCGCACGGCCTAATTGCGGCGGATGAGCCCCCTGCCCACGCGGCCCTACGTATCCTACACTTTTTTGCGTAGGGTGGAGCAGGATCATTGGGGGAGCGCGAAACAAATGGTGGAGCCGTTGGGGCAAGGCAAAAGTCAAAAGGCAAAGGGCAAAAGTGAAAAAGTCTGCGGCAGCTACCCCTTATTTCTGACTCTTGCCTCGCTCCCGTATGAACCACAGGCGGAAGGCGGTAGCTGCTGCCACCGCACTCCAAGAAACGCTCTGCGGCTAACTGCACGCGGTCATTCTGTGGTACTCTCTTGCGTCGGGCTTTTTGTCCAAGACCACGACAAACTCACACAACCAATTCACGCCTTGAAGGAGGCAGATATGCGAGTACTTCTCCACGCCACATTGCCGCACGAGCCTTTTAACACCTTTGTGAAGGACGGCAGCGTCTCAGCGAAAATGAAGCGCATCCTTGACGAACAGAAACCGGAGGCGGTTTACTTTACGGAGTTCGATGGCCACCGCAGCGCGCTGCTGATTCTCCAGATGGAAGATGGCTCTCAGATCCCATCAGTTGCCGAGCCTTGGTTCGTCACGTTCAACGCCGATTGCCATCTTCATCCGGTTATGGTCCCCGAGGACTTGGCCAAGGCCGACTTGGCCGCACTCGGCAAGAAGTGGGCGTAAGAACCGGACCTCTCCCCATTCTCAAAGGCCAGGGAGTTGATCGTCTGGACCTGGGCGGCCGAGGGAGGCAGTGCGCAATCACCTTCTCGGTAAGAATCTGATTTTACCGGCAATCAGGCTGGCGTGAGGCCATGAGAGCGGGCGTGGGCTTGGCGAGCGAGCCGCCGTTCGTGCGTTAGCTCCGCCAGCTTGTTCCCGGTCAACTCCAGGTAGACCTTCTCGACCTGCGACGAGAAGGAATCTCCGTGGTCGCCACGATCTGCAACGAAGCGGGCAATCTGCGCGTTTCCCTTCAGTGTCGTCCGGATTGGTTCAATCTGGGCCTTTGCCTCGGCGGGCGCCTTGCCGGCCATGAGCGCGCCAACCTGTTCCCTTAGTTCCTTGAAGAAAGCCTGCTGATCGTCTAACACCGTCGCGGCGGAACGCGAGCCGTGTCCTGTGCAGACGATCTGTGCGCCGAGCTTCTTGGCCGCCTCGAGCGTCTCCACCCATTTGCCCACGTCCCCATCACCCACATAGTTGTAAGGCCCATTGACGCAGACGTCTCCCGTGAAAAGGATTCTCTCTTGGGGAAGCCAGGCGAGCGAATCTCCGTGGGTGTGCGCTACTCCCAGGTGCATGATTTCGACGCGGTGTTTGCCGTCGTCAAAAATCAATTCGCCCGAGTACAGAACAGAAGGCGGCTTGAGCCTGCTGGCCTTTACATCGGCGCGGCCCATCGCCGCCCTTTCCCAGTTGCCCGGTTTGCTGTCGTAGTAGCCGGTTTCGTACCGCTTCATCTCCTCGATGACGCCGGTGTGGGCCACCGGCACCGCGCCGTTTTCTACGAAGACCTGGTTACCGTAGGCGTGGTCGCCATGGTGGTGCGTGTCGAGGGCAAACCGGATCGGTTTGTCCGTCATGGAACGAATCTTGCCGATGACCTGCTTTGCCCCGGCCGGGAAATTGGCATCGATCACCAGCACGTAATCCTCGAATAAGATCCAGCCGTTGTTGCAGACTGCGTCCGCGTTGTCAGCCACTCGCCCCTCGTGAAAATAGATGTCCGGGGCGACCGGATCGACCTTGCCTACCTCGGGCGCCGCCGGAGATGGACCTGCCAATAACTCCGCCTCCGCCGCGAGACTCAAAAAACCTGCGCTACCCGCCAGAAACCCCCGTCGGCTAACCTCGCACATTTTTCCTCCTTGCGTCGATTGCTGATGCCCCATGCATCAATTGGTTGTAGCGCCGGGTTTTGGCCCGGCATGCAGCACTCTAATGGGCGGTGCTACAGGTGCACGCATTTCCCAAACGTAACAATACTTGTGTGCCGCCTAAACTCCCTGGGGGATAGAGTCTACTCTAAACTTCGATCAGTTCCACAATTGCGCGATGGCCCGGGGCTCGGGCCAGGGCGCTATCGCAGGTGAGCAGCGGTGCCTCAAGAGCTTCTGCCAAGGCGACATAAGCGGCATCATACGCTGTGACGTTGCGGCGCAGTTCCCAGATACGATCGAGAAATGGCCAGTGGGGGTGGCGTTCGAGCGGGAACTGGACAAACGCCAGGAGGGCTTGCCGGGCCCGTTGCGCCGACATCTCGCCGGCCGCCTGATAGCGTCGCAGGACTTGCGCAACTTCCAGGTCGATGAGATGCGGGGCATGCAGCACTACGAGCGGATCGAGTATGCGATTTGCGACGCGTTCCCCGGACGGCCGATGTAGCAACACTTCCACCACCGCGGAGGCATCGACCACGATCACCGGCGGTCCCTCTCCTCTCGTACGATCTGGGCAGGAGGCACACGGGGATTGATCGGTGAGAGAACGGCCAGCCGCTCCTTGAGTTCTTCCAGCGTGGGGCGCTCGGCGATGCGCTCGATTTCGCGAAGCAGATAGTCGGATAGCGATTTGCCTTCCTGGGCTGCCCGCGCCTTCAGCTTGCGGTGCAGAGGGTCAGGGACATGGCGAATTTGAATCATGGCCGGCATGTGCATAACATATTTGCATGTGAAGCACATGTCAAGGCAATTCTACATCATGGAATCCTTGTATTCGCCAATTGCTTCAAGAGAAACTCCAAGAGTCTGTCTGACTTGAAGTATTCGTCCACTTCTTCATGGCCCTTTCCTGGGACGACGACCAGTTCGACGGCGCCGCCGAGCGCCTTGTACGCTGTAACAAATGGCTGGCTATTCTCCTGCATGGGAACGGTGTGATCAGAATCACCGTGCAAGATCAAGATTGGGATCTTCGCCTCGGCGAGCGGACCGGCATGCGATATAGGGCTCAGTTGAATTAATTGCTTCTGGAATTCAGGTGCGGACGTGTACCCATAAGCCGTCGCTGCTTGCATGAACAGGGGGGAATCTTTCGGAGGCCAACTGTCGAGACTCAGAACGGGGTAGATCGCCGCAATGCAGCGGACTTCTCGGGGATTCTCCTCCGCCCAGTCAAAGCTCATCAGCCCGCCCCGGCTTTGGCCCAGGAAGCACGGCCGGCGGGAGAGGTGAAATTGCGAGGTGACGTCTTTGTAGAACTCAGAGTAGATCGAGCGTCCCGCTGGGGCCCCATACGACTCCCCCACATCCACGCCGGCAATCCAAATTCCCTTCGCCAGAAGTTTCGCGAAAAGCCAGTGGGTGCTGACATTCGGGTATTGTCCATTGGGGAGACTTAGCAAGGTTGGCGCATACCAGAGCCAGGGCCGATTAGCTTTTGGGGAGTCGGCAGTGGGTTTGAAGAGAAAACCTTTAGCCGCGCCGGCCTTGACGTCGATTCTCGAAGCTCCCGCCGGTACGAACGGGTCGTCTGCTTGGGCGCGGAGGGGCAGAGCCGTCGCCACCAGCGCGCCAAGTAGGATGAGGAAAGAGATTGCCCGTGCCATATCATGACCCCCCATGCAGCTTCCGCCGCTGGGAAGCCATGATACCAAGCATTCATGTGGCTCTGGTGATAAATTGGGGCATACTTAAACCTATGAAGACGACACTTATAATCGACGAGAGTCTTCTCGATCACGCTCGACGACTGACTGGCATCCGGACGAAGACCGCATTGGTGCGGGCCGGGCTGGAGGCTTTGATTGCTCGTGAAGCCGCTCGACGCCTGGCCGCGCTGGGCGGCGCGGAGCCCGGATTGCGCCCGGTGCGCAGGCGGCGGACCCGGGCCAACCGATGATTCTTGCGAATACTCTGGTTTAGATCCAACACTGTTCACTTAGCTGTCCTCAGGGATTAAGCGAATCCAATTACGTGCGAAGCACCTTGGAGTGCGTGTGGCAGCAGCCACCGCCTTTCATTCATGCGAGTCCCGTATGAATCTCGGGCGGAAAGCGGTGGCTGCTGCCACACGCACTCCAAGGTGCTTCGCACGAGCAATTGCGCGCTAAGTGAACCGCTGCCATTCCAGAGCAGAATCACCTGGGGGGGCGCGCACGATAAAGACTGACCGCCCGCCTAAGGCCAACTCAATTCATTGTTGTGGCTGTAGGCGATAGTCACCGCAATTGCAGGCATCGACAAACTTCATGACGACGTTCAGCTTTTCAACAGTCTGAGCCTTGGGTTCAGGCTTCCCCTGCACGGTTCCTTGCTTAGGCGGGGCGTAATCCTGGATGTAACGGTAGCGCCATATCTCAAAAGGTTTGGCAGGATTTCCGCCGCCTTGAGGATGACTGTCGATCTCGTCGGGCGGCCCATACATAATGTAGATTCGACCACGGTCCGTCTTCCAGCCGGGAATGTTTGCCGCCCAGTGTACGTTCGCGTATGCGATGCGGCGATAATACTCCTCTTTGAATTGGTTTTCCGCAGAGCCAGGATTCGGATTGCGACGCTCCCAGAATTGGTAAACAAACTGTTCGCGCTCCTCGTCAGTCGAAAGCTTCTTAAAATCAGCCCGCTCAGTGTCGGTAATGATGTAGGGAACTTCCTCCTCGAGCCAGCGCTGATACTTCGAAGGTAAATTCGACGTGCTTTTGCTGTTTTCGTCTGTTCGCAGAGAACCTGCGGGAATGCTGATACTCTTTGCGGAAGCTGGCAATTTCGTCTGCGCAGGTTTGATGACTTCGGTTGCCGTATGCTCGCTGCCCTTAGGCTGGGCATGGGCCATCGCGCCAAGGCACAATCCCATCGCCACAAATGCTGTGGTCAACAGCGTGGTCGCAGCCAGTCGAGAGACCGCCGGCCGTTCCTTCGCTCCAAGCAAGCGCCTGATGCGGGTTGCCAGCGATCCTCCACTTGCACCGAGAGCAACCGCCGGGAGGGAAGACTGTTGCTCTGCCAGAAAGGATAAAGCTTTTGCATACGACAGCCGATCGCCGCTGATGCCGATCGCCAGATCGTCGCAACAGTGTTCACGTTCCCGGCGTATTTGATTCGATATCCACCAGGTGGCGGGATGATAAAAGAGCAGGATTTCCACCACGGACTGGAAAATATTCACCAGATAGTCGTGGCGCCGGATGTGGGCCAGTTCGTGGGCGAGCAAGGCCTCAGTTTGGCTCGCCGATAATCCCACGAGGCAGCCCACGGGAATTAGAATAACCGGGCGCAGCCACCCAATGACGGTGGGCACTTGAACCATGGCGGAATTCACGAGTTTGATCGCGCGCGTGACTTCAAGGCGACGGCTCAGCTTCTCCAATAACAATTGCAATTCCTCAGAAGCCGGCAGTGCAGCGAAGGACTTCATCCTTCGAGCGGCGACAAGCCCAATACTCAACCGGCCCCAGAGAAGTATCACACCAGCGAACCAGATCGATATGACCCACGGCACGGAGTGATCCAATTTGCGTGCCAACCGCCCCTGCCAAGGCTCTGCCGGACCCGTCAAGCCATTCTGAAAACTCAGGGCAGAAGGGAAATCATTTGGTGCGCGGGTTATCTCGCCGGACATAATTCGTGGTGCGGCCGCGAGATGCTGCCATGTGACTAATGGCAGAAGCAGCATCAGAAGCATTGCACAACACGCTGCCCCATAGCGCAATTGTGGTGATTTGCCCGTAATCATGCCCAGGACAATCGCGAGCAAAATCGCGACAACGGCTCCCTGCCACACGAAATGCAGCAAGGTCCAGCCGAGCGCGTGAACGGCCGGCTGCTGAGAAAACTCCATTAAGGTTCTCATCGCGATCCTTTCTCGAACTGGTCTAGCATCTGCCGGATCTCTGCCAGTTCAGCGGAGGAGACTTTTTGCGATGACAGTGCGCCAAGCACGAGGCTCTTGGTGGAACCGTCGAAGGCTCGCTGCAAGAGATTTTTTGCCAATTGGCGTTGGGTTTGCTCTTTGGGAAGCCGCGCCTCGTACACGTGCGAGCGATAGCGCTCGCTACGGGCGAGCAAACCTTTTTCCACCATGACTTGCATCTGCTTCAGTACCGTTGTGTAGCCCGTTTGTTTGCTGCTCAAGGCGTCGTGGACCTCGCGAACCGTGCTCGGCCCCAGGTTCCAAAGTATGCTGAGAATTGCCAACTCAGCTTGGGTGGGAAGGGGAATTCCGGAAAAGGATGGGTCGTTTCGTTTCATGGGAGCACCGTACTACGACTATTATCGTATGTCAACGATTATTTTCGTAGGCGGCTCGCGGCTCTCCGAATGACCGTGAAGCGCTCAGGATAGTCGCGCCTGCGTTCCCGCCGAATCCGCAATGTTTCTCCCACTTCCCGTGGGGAAGATTTCTTCTAGCCTCTAACCCTGGGTTAATCCTATCGACAATAGTATCGATATGGTATACAGTGAACGATGTTTGATTGAGGGTTGCGCAATGTACCTGGCAAGTCTTGTAACCTCACGCCTGCTTATCCTGCTCCCTTAGCTACAGTGCCGAGCCTTCGGGCTGGACGTGCCGGCAAGCTATGGCGGAAGGCCGGGGACCCATAAAGGGAGAGAGGATTCCGGTCTGCCGACGTGAAAAATCATGTTGCCGAAAAGCGAGCTTTAGTTTTCCTCAAACTATATTACTGATAATAAAAGGAGTTAACGACTTTTCATGTGCTCCATGAAAACTGTCAAGCCATTGAAATTGAAAAGGTTAACAATCCTGGACCGAAGTTGGACTGAGAAAAAAGGGGATTAAAAAATTGAGGTAAGTCTGCAGAAGTTGTTGAAAACACATATAGAAATAATGCCCGAATTTCGGTCTGAGCAGAAGTTGTTGAAAAATAAGCCAGTTAAGGTTTTCCTCAAACTATGTTGTTGAAACAAAATGGGTTAATGGTTCGCGGGGCAAAATATACGGAGCAGGAGGCGCGGTTGGGGGTTACGTCTGAAGATCTCGAAATCGCCAATCAAGATTTCAAACCGAAAGTCGAAATTCGAAAATGGAAACCCGAAAATCGGTCGCTGCCTTGAGGGCTAGACCTGTGGCTTGTAGCCAGTGGCCAGTGGCTGAAAACAAACAAAATCCGGAGCGGGAAAGGTGGGCTGAATTCGCAAATCACCGATCCCCAATCACCAATGGCCCGCTGGCCCAATGCCTGCTTACCACTTTCCGCTTTCCGCCTACTGCATTCCGCCTTCCGCCTACTGCTTTCTGCCTTCAGCCTTCTTCTCTACTGCGGCGTGATGCGTTCCAGGCCGTCCAGGTAGGGGCGCAGGGCAGTGGGAACGATGACGGAGCCATCGGCCTGCTGGTAATTTTCGATGATGGCCACCCAGGTGCGACCCACCGCGAGGCCGCTGCCATTCAGCGTGTGCAGCAGTTCCGTCTTGCCGGACTTGCCGCGCCGAAAGCGCAGGTTGGCGCGGCGCGCCTGAAAGGCCTCAAAATTCGAGCAGGACGAAATTTCCTTATACTCGCACGCGGCGGGCAGCCAGACCTCGATGTCATAAGTCTTGGCAGAGCTGAAGCCAATGTCGCCCGTGCAAAGCGTAATGACGCGGTAGGGCAACTCCAACCGCTGGAGGATTTCCTCCGCATCGTGGGTCAGTTTCTCCAGCTCGTCGTAGGAGTTTTCCGGAAGCGAGAACTTGACCAGTTCCACCTTCTGAAATTGGTGCTGGCGGATGATGCCGCGCGTGTCCTTGCCGTAGGAGCCGGCCTCGCTGCGGAAGCAGGCCGTCCACGCGCAATGCTTGACGGGGAGCTTCTCAAATTCCAGCACCTCGTCGCGGTAGAGATTGGTTACGGGGACTTCCGCCGTGGGGATCAGCCAGTAATCCGTGCCCTCCAGATGGAAAAGGTCCTCCTTGAATTTAGGCAACTGGCCGGTGCCGTAAAGGCTATCCGAGTTCACGATGAACGGCGGCAGAATTTCCGTGTATCCATGCTCATGGGTGTGCATATCCAGCATGAAGTTGGCAAGCGCCCGCTCCAGCCTGGCGCCCACTCCCGAATACACGGCAAAACGCGCGCCCGTGATCTTGGTGGCGCGCTCGAAATCCAGAATTCCCAGCGCGGGCCCCAGATCCCAATGCGCCTGGGGTTCAAAATCGAACTGGCGCGGCTGGCCCCAGCGGCGGACTTCCTGGTTGTCGGCGGCGGTGCGCCCCACCGGCACGCTTTCGTGTGGGATGTTGGGAACCAGCCGCAGCACCTCTTGCAGGCGCTCATCGCAGGCCTTCGCTTGCTCATCCAGTTCCTGGATCTCTCTGCTGAGGGGTTTCATCTCCGAGATGAGGGAGGAGGCATCCTGTTTTTGCTTTTTGAGCGTGGCAATTTCATCGGAGACTTTGTTGCGCCGCGCCTTGCGACCCTCCACCTCCAGCAGCACCCGGCGCCGCTCGCGGTCGAGGGACTCAAAATCCACCAGTACGTCGCTTGCCCCGCGCTCGCGCATTTTCGCTTTAACCAACTCCAGATTATCACGCACAAAATTGAGATCCAGCATCTCGAAGTTTCACTCCTTGGCTCGGGGAGAGCCGCAAAATCAGTGGCCAGAATCAGGAACAGCCAATCTAAACCACCCGTCCAAGTCTGTCAAACCGGGGGCGTTCCGGGGGCTCCAAATCAGGTCCCGGAGAATGTGCAGCCCACTATAAGCGGAGGCTAGTAGCGGGGAAGGCTGGATTTATGCAGAAGACCGTGGGGCCGGGGGCTACGCGAAAGCCGGGCCGGAAATGCCTTATCATTGTGCATAAATCAATCCATAAATTCCTGCGAGTGTCAAATGTATATTGCGAAAAAACTGAACCCTTTCGCCTGGCAATCTTGATCGTAACTTGTTACAAACAAAGGGCTAATGTTTCTTGCGATCATTGGACCAGCGAAAATCGCGGTGGTGCTGATTTTCTCTTTGTGGAAAATGCGAGTACCTTTTCCACAAAGATTTCCACAGGCAATTTTCCCCTCGAATTAGCAATAACTTACCGCTCTCGCAGGGCTTCTAAGGTGGAAGATTTCAGTTTTTCGCGAAGGGATTCGGGCACTTTTGCCCTGACTAGTACACGGTCGGCTTCGTAACGCGTGGATATCACAGTTCCTGACTGATGTAGGAGCGCCAATTGCTTTCCGTCACTCGATGAGAGATCAAAACTCGCTTCAACGATGGGATCAGCGGCCAGCGCGTCGGCAATGTGCTCACGCAAATTGTCCAGGCCTTCCCCTGTCAGGGCGGAGACGATGACACTGCGATCTGCCGCTTCAAGTTTATGCCGCTCCGCGGGCGCAAGCCGATCCACTTTGTTCCAAACGTGCAAGCGCGGCGTGGAGGCAACGCCCAAGTCTTCGAGCAAGGTTTCGACGGCGGCGTCTTGCGCTTCGTGTTCCGGATCGGAAGCGTCCGTGACGTGCAGCAGCAGTCGGGCTTCATCCAACTCTTCGAGAGTGGCCCGGAAGGCCGCTACCAGGTGCGGCGGCAGTTTGCGGATGAAACCGACGGTGTCGGAAAGCAGGGCCGTGCGATGTGAGTCAAGTGGGAGGGCGCGGATGGTGGGATCGAGCGTGGCAAACATGCGCGCAGAAGTGACCACCCCGGAAGACGTGAGAGCATTAAACAGGGTGGACTTGCCGGCGTTGGTGTAACCCACCAGCGCCACGGTGTCGAGATTCTGGTCGCGCCGATGGGCCCGATGCAGGGCGCGTTGCGACCGGACACGCTCAATGCTCGCGGTGAGAATCCGGATGCGCTGGCGGATACGGCGCCGGTCATATTCCAACTGTTGTTCACCGGGACCGCGTGTGCCAATGCCGCCGCCCAGGCGCGAAAGCAAGGTGCCATGCCCCGAAAGCCGGGGCAGCAAGTAGTTTAATTGCGCCAGCTCAACCTGGAGTTGACCTTCCCGGCTGCGGGCCCGCCGGGCGAAGATATCGAGGATGATTTGGGTGCGGTCGATGACCTTCAGGTCGAGAAGCTTCTCGAGATTGCGTAGCTGCGAGGGTGTGAGGTCGTGGTCAAAGATCACCAGATCCGCGCCTGCCGCGTGCGCCTCGGTTCGAATTTCATGCACCTTGCCGCGTCCTAGTAGCGTGGCCGGATCGGGCTCAGGCGAGCGTTGCAGCGCCGTTCCCACCACCCGGGCCCCGGCGCTGGCAGTGAGTTCCTTCAACTCGCGCAGGGAATCTTCCGCATCGGCAATGCCAGCGCTCACGCTTTCGCGGCGAGTGGATTCCCATCCTGCCAGAAATGCTCTTTCCAAAACTTGCGAGCGTCGAATGCTTCTATACCTCCGGGGCCGGGTGAGGCGCGGGAAGAGGGGCTACCCGCGGCAGCACAACGGTAGCAATAGCGTGTTTGAAGACCATCTGCTCCTGATGATTACTTTCGAGAATAAGGGAGTACTTATCAAAACTCCGAATGCGTCCAGTCAGTTTGACCCCACTCAACAGATACACTGTCAGCAGGAGTTTTTCCTTGCGGGCGGAATTCAAAAAACCGTCCTGAATATTTTGAGGTTGCTTATCCATGTTTTCTCTCTCTTTTTATACGGCATTCTTCCAGGGTCGCCCGGGCGTAAGGTTCACAGTACCGGTGAAGGAGCAGGCGGAGCAAGCGCCTCATGTTCTGCGGCGGCAAGCGTCCGGCCCAGGGCTTCCAAAATGCGACCTTGCACGTGCGGGTCGTCGCCGAACCCTTCGAACCATTGGATGTCTTGCTCGCGCCGGAACCACGTCAACTGGCGCTTGGCATAGTGCCGCGTGGCGAGTTGCGTTGCGATGACAGCTTCTTCTTGACTGGCCTTGCCTTCCCAAACTGTGCGGGTTTGCCGGTAACCCAAGGCGCCTAAAGATTTGATGCGCGCCGCGTCCGAAAGGTGAAGCAGATCATGCGCCTCCTCCATCAGGCCTGCCGCGAACATGCCCTCCACGCGCCGATTGATGCGGTCGTAAAGCTGGGCGCGGGGCGGATCAAGGCCGAGCTTAATCACGTGATAACCCTCCAAACCAATTCGACCGCGCGCCTGCATCGCCGAAAGCGGTTGCCGGGCAAGAATACAGACCTCCACTGCGCGAATCAACTTCTGGGCATCGCGAGGTTGAATGCGGGCCGCCGCTACCGCGTCGAGGCGAGCCAACAAGCGGTGCAGAAACTCCCGGCCGCGGCGTTCCACCAAGGCTCGCAACCGCTCGCGCAGGGCCTCGGAACGAACCGGCCCTTCAAAAAGCCCCAGCAGCAGCGCTCGCAGGTAAAGCCCTGTTCCCCCCGCGAACACGGGGAGCTTCGCGCGGCCACGCAAGTCAGCAAGCACTTTCAACGCCTCGCGGCGGTAATCCCCCGCATTAAAGGCGTCGGCCGGCTCCAGGCAATCCAACAGGTGGTGCGGGATACCGCGGCGTTCCGCCATGGGCAATTTTCCGGAGCCTACGTTGAAGCCGCGGTACAACTGGACGGAATCGTAGTTCACCACCTCGCCGTTCAGCTGCTCCGCCAACACCAGGGCCAGCTCCGACTTGCCCGCAGCGGTGGGGCCTACGATCGCAACCAAGGGATGGCCAACAGCAGAAGAAACCCGTCCGCCTTCTTCAACTGTGGAATGGAATGCCACAAACGAATTTTAGCACAACCCGAGAACCTTTTTGGGGATCTGGTCCCGGCGCCGGGAGTTGAACCCGGTCCATGCTCTGATCTGGAGCTTCACGGTTTATAAGACCGCTCGTGCGCCGTACACCACGCCGGGTCTTTGGGCTGGAAGATGGAGTCGAGTTTAACGTATGAGGGGCATATTCAAAAAGGATTTTAACATATCTGCCCGAGTCAAGGGTAAATGCCAAGCTGGCAAAGAGTTGCACGCGTGCCCGCTCATTTGAGGCAATATTTCAAGGCGCCAAAAGGGGCAAAATGTCCGCGTCTAAACTTAACCCGCCCTTCATGATCGGCACGATTGTCCTTAACCGGCTCGCGAGACACTATCGATGGAGCAAAACCATGGACCAAGTTCCGAGTTCCGCCGTCATCATGGCGACAGGACTGCTCGTCGGCATTTGGGTTTTCCTGTTGCACATGATTATGAGTCAAGCACCCGACAAACATCTGCGATTCCTTCTTGACCTCACCGAGGCAAGCGGAGAGGGGACAAAGGGTTCGTTACTTTCCGTGTCGTTGCCCAATCTACCCGATGATCCCGGATCGCACGAAGTGGGTGGAAGCGTACTGTACGGCCCCTCGCAGTCTTCCGCAGAACATGTCCGGTGGGAAGTGCCGCTTCTGTTTGCCACGTCATTACGTGGGCGGGGATTGTAATGTGGTTGCGAGAGTGAGTTTGGGCAGCAAGGTTGCAATTGCCGCTCGGCACTACCTTGGCTCGAAGTGAACAACGTTGGCTGGAAATCAGTTCCAACCTCCGCGTGCGTGTGGCATGCAGTGGAAGTGTGTGTTCCTTCAAAAGGGCTACGAATCAGGGAAAGCAGGTTGTGGTCAAGCCGGCGGGGTTCGGTGAACTCCCCTCGCCCCGAAAACCGGGAGGAGTGCGGCGTGGGTAGCGTCGCGCTCCAATCCGGCCTAAGGGAAGAGATATTTTATGCCGCGGTTAATGTGCGGCTTTGAACTACCGGCCATGTGGGTGACGTGGAAACCTGCCCACGCGGGCCGCCTCTTGGGAAGGAGGAGTTATGAAAGGTAACATCAAGGCACTGCTTGTTCAGGCTCGGCACGACCCGTATGATGCTCTCCGTCTGGCATTGGAAAAGCAATCGATCGATATTTTAACCGCCGGGAATTGCGCTGAGGCGGCCTTGGCGCTGTGGTCGAACCGCCCACCTCACATGGTATTCACGGAAGTTCAGCTTGCCGACGGTAGTTGGGCGGATGTTTTAACGTTGGCCTCGAAAGCGTCCGAGCCGGTGAACGTCATCGTGGTAGCGCCGTTCGTCGATATAGGTTTCTATGTCCAGGCCATCGAGCGCGGCGCATTTGATTTTATTGTTCCTCCCCTTTCCGATCCTGAACTCCGGCACGTGGCGAGGACTGCCGCAGAAAATGCAATCAGCCGGCGTCAGAAGCGCGCCTCGCTTTTGCCGCCTGCCTTCCTTACGCCTGAGGATGTTGAAAAAGAACATGCCATAGCCGGCGCCGATGATTGAAACTCTTCCTGAAGATCCTTCTACTCGCAGGACCTCGCACTAGCCAGAGCCCCCTCAGCGCTCCGGATGAGGAGATAAACGGGTTTCTCCAAAGCCTGTGAAGACTGGTTCCATCACCCGCCCCACTGTGCTATCCATGCGTCGTGAGGAATCAGCGCTAGGTTGAGAATTCCGCATCAGCACGCTGTTTCAGCGCCTTGATATGGCCAAAGGTGTAAGCGACGGAAGCGCGCGATCCACCCACCATTTCGGGAAAGTGGTCGCCGATGACGACCCCATCAAAGTTCACCTGCCGCAGGGCGCGCATCACCTTGTACATGTCCATGTAACCGCTGTCGACAAAGGTTTCAACAAAGTGCGGCAAGGGCGCCTCGACGTTGCGGAAGTGAACCTTGAACAGTTTCTTCTGTTCGCCAAAATACTGGATTGCTTCAGGGACCGTCTTGCCCATCAGCTTGCCGCCTTCCAGCCACGTACCCGCGCACAAGCACACACCAATGTTCGGGCTATTGGCAATTTCGAGGGCACGAACGTAGCCCTGGAAATTGCCGAAGATGCAGCGTGGGACTCCCCCGAGCACAGGGACCGGCGGGTCGTCCGGGTGGATACCAATCCTTACGCCCTGCTCTTCCGCGACGGGCACAACTTGTTTGATGAAGTAGGTATAGTTCTCCCAAATTTCTTCTTCTGAAAATACGCGCCCGTGGGTAAGGGGAAGAAAGAAATCCTTGCCATTCCAGGAGCCCTTGTGCGGCTTATCGAGATTGAGCGCTCGCGCCGGGGCCCCGCCGCGGGTTGTTTCGCGCTCCGAGCTCCAGATGCCATTTCCCATGTGAGCATAAGTGGTGTAGCGTAATCCCACCTTTCCGAGCAGGCGCAAATAGGCTTTGTATTCCTCCACCTTTTGGTCGCGGCCGGGAAGATTCAAGGTGACTTCTTCCATGTTGTGTACGCTGAGATTGCCGATATTCCAAACCTTAAGCCCTGCGCTTTCGACGTTGTAAATCAACCTTTGATAATTTTCGAGGTTGGCGGTTTTGGCGTCGGTCCAGATGTTGACGTATTCAGCTCCCAGCTCCCGGACGAACTGCAGGTCTTCAGGAGTAGGGTCGGAGCCCACCTGAACGGAAAGTTTGATCCCCGGCGCATTCGCGTACATCTTGGGAGTGCCGGGAACGGGATCGGCAAGCATTGCTGCCCCCGCCAAACCGCCCGTCAGCGCAAGTTTTGCAAACCTTCTCCTTCCTGGGTCAAACCCGTTTTCTTTATGGATTGTCGCGCGAGGTTTTTCAACAGGCATGGGATTATCCTCCCTTGAGTAAACTCGTGAGGCGGCTTTTCGTATGAAGCATCGAAGCAGGTTCGTGGCGGTTTCTCACCCCGATTCGGATGGATTCCCGGCGGCTGGAAAATTGCAGGCGCGGGAATACGAACCTCCTTCAAATCCATCGGGATCTGGGCGTGAGTGATTTCCACCGGTCCTCGCCAGAGTTCTTTTCGGCTCGCCCGATGGTAAGTTACTTCGCGACGTCTTGCAAGGAAAGTGCGTGGCCTTTCGGGGCAGCGGATTTGGGAAGGAAGTCTTTGTTTGTAGGGAAAGGTCTTGAGGTGGGTCAGGGATCGGTCGAATGTCTGGGTTTACTTATCCCAAAGTCTCAGCACGGGACCTTGCTTGCCCCATACTGGATCGCTTGATGGGAATGGCAGCGCCGCCATCCTTGCCACCGCCTCTTGATCCGGCGCTTGGCGGCAGACATCCCACTCTTGTCCGGGAGGGTATGCGCCGATTACAAGGAAATCGCGGCTTGCCTGAAGGCGGCAA
>Ga0326727_10012440_pt1 | contig 19378 bp, 12 predicted proteins | sample MB2enrmetagenome_FD_207643 | JGI IMG/M metagenome (GOLD analysis project Ga0326727, IMG submission 207643) | Lab enriched peat soil microbial communities from McLean, Ithaca, NY, United States - MB29MY | ecosystem: Environmental > Terrestrial > Soil > Wetlands > Peat | place: USA: New York...
CATGCCACTGGTCGGTACCGTAGCGGGGCACGTTGGGGGCTTTCTCAAGCACCTCGACCGCTTTGTACCCCTCAAGCCGGGGGAAGAACGCCTTGGCCTTGTCCGGATCGCCGAACACCTTGGCCACCGCCAATTGCCGCTCCGGCGTGAGGGTTTGCTTGCGGAAGAACAGCACCTGGAATTCGGCCAGGGCGTCGCGCAGTTCGGCGCGCAGGGTCTCGTCCTGGACATCGGCAAGGTCCACGCCGTGCACGGTGGCACCGATCAGCGGGTTATAGGGCTGGAGTTTCAATTTTGTGTAGCGGGCCAGATTGGCATCCACATGAGACATGAGAATTTCCTATGCTTTGAGTAGCTCATGGCAGCACGAGCACGCCACGTTGAGCGCGTGGTTGTCGCCGGATTTTCCCAGGCGCAGATGTGCTCCGCGCCAATACAAACTATATTGGGCTAAAACACAATATATACTATAGACATAATAGTATATATTTCAGCGGGTACTCCGACCTTCCGCAAGGCGTAATGCTCTTGTCAGGTGGCGTAAGGGGGGAAGGTGATTGGCGTATCACTACGTGCGGCAATGTCTGAAGATGTGCAGCAGCCGGGCGCGGCGCCCACCGCCCCTTCAGCAGAAACTACTCAGACATGGCGAAAGCTCCTCCGCCATGCGCGGGATAGGAGATTAATTGGTGCTGAGCCCAGCCTGATATGTGAATATCACTGATCAAATCGATTTAAAAAGCCGGGTATAGCCCCTCGTTATGGCCATAACGGCCAAGCGCGCAACGGGCCCGCAGACCCAGCGTGTAAGCGCGCGGTCCACGGGCGTGCCTTTGCGGATTAGAACTTGTAGTCCACCGCCGAATACACTCCTAGCCCGGCGCCGGGGTATTCGTTGGCAACGTCGGCATGGCCGGCGTTGAACGTCGGAGCGATGGCCACGGCGTACTTGGTGTTGGTCAGGTTCTCGATGCTGAGCGACACCAGCAAGCCCTTTTTGTCGGCGCGCTGCTGCTGCCAGCCGAGGGTGAGGCCGTAAACCACATAGGGCCGCGCCTTCCAGGTGTTCAGGTAGTCCACGTACGTGCCCGAGGAGGCTGTGGCGTCGACGTTGGCATAGAGACCGTTGGCGCCGTCAAAGGCTAGCTCGCCCTGGTAGTATTCAGGCGGCAGGCCGGGCTCCTTGTTGTTGCTCACATTGTAGCCGCCGATATAGCTGTTGTTGTTGAAGGCAAAATCGCTCCAGGTGAACGTCTGCACCAAGTGCACGCGGTTCACGCCGGTCGTGTCGCCCCAGTAGCCGTCGCCGCCGTCCTGCCACAACACCGTGTCAAGCTCCGACTCGACGCCCTGATGGGTGGCGTGCGGCGCGTTGATGGTGAGGTTGGCGTTGATCGCCGGATCGTAGATGGTCAGCAGCTCATCGGAGACATCCGCATAGTAGTAGTCGATGCTCCCCTGGAAAATGCCATAACGGCCGCGCGCGCCCACTTCCACTGTGTCGGCCTCCTGGTTCTTGAGGTTCAGGATGCCGTAATTCGGGTATGTCACGGCCGTTGTGCCGGTATAGGGACCATAGCCGCCCGCCCAGTCCTCGCGCGGCTCGATATTACCGCCATAGGACGTGAAGAGCTGCAGCTCCGGGCTCACATTCCAAAGCAGGCCGATGCGCGGAATGAGGTTCGTCTCGGAACTGCGGAAGCTCGGGGTCTGCACGATCTGCGTCTTGGTGCCCACCACGTAGGTGTAGCCAATAGTGTTGAAAACGCGAGGGGTGTTGACGACAGCGCCGCCCAGCGTGACCCACACGTTATGCAGCGCCTCGAAGTCGTTGGAGACCAACGCCGTCTGATCGATGGAGCCGTTGAACTTGTTCCAGTAAAGGCGCTGGCCAGCATACACGCCGGGAATGTTGTAGTAGGAGGTGGGCGCGATCTTGTAGGTCTCACCCAGGTAGCTGTAGCTTGTGCCGTAGGGGGTGGCGCCGTCGGCGGCGATCGCCTCTTCCTTGGCGTCGCCGTAGATGTCGTCGGACCAATAAGCGGCAGCGGTGAGATCGTTGCGGTGGCCAAGCAGTTGCGAGGTGTTCTCGTACTTCACCTGTGCGGCGATGTTGCCGTAATCCCATTTCGCCAGGATCGGCGCAGAGGTACTGCTCGGACCAATGAGGATGGGGAAGTTCTGGTAGGCGAGGCCAAGCTCAACGGACTGATTATCGGCAAAGCGCAGCTTGGTCACGTCACCAATCAGCTCGGAACCCGGCTGGTTGCGCTTGTAGTTGGTCTCCAAATAGGCGAGCTGGGCTTGGTCCGGTGTGGAACTCTCGATCTGCCCGCGGGTGAGCGCGCCGGGACCGTAGAACAATTCCTTGCCGTAGCGGAAGTACACACGTGTCTCGGCGTTGTCGTTGATCTGGTAGCCAAGATTGGCGATGAAGTGCTGGGCCGAGGCGTTGGAGTGTTGCTGCCAGCCGTTCTGGCTCTCGCCAATGACGTTGATGTAATAGTCCCAGGGGCCAACCACGCCGCCGGTGGCCGCCGAGCCCTTGATATAGCCAAAGCTGCCGAATTCGGTGCGTATTTCGCTGTACGGCGCGGTGCGGCCTGTATTGGTATGATAGTCGATGGTGCCGCCGAGAGCGAGGGCACCCGTGGTGAAAGCATTGTCGCCGCGCAGAATTTCCGTGTAGTCGAGGCCCTGCGGATCGAACAGTTCATAGGGCGTACCGGAAGGCGTGGTCACCGGCAGGTCGTCGAACTCGTACTTGATGCCGTTTCGGAAATAGCCGACGCCGTTATTCACGCCCGAACCGCGGATCGAGACCTTGATCGAGTCGAAGCCACCGGCGCCCGTGGCGGCAGCGATGACACCTGGCTGCAGCTTCAGCAGGTCGGCATTGCTTCGCACGCGGCCCTTGGCGACATTTGCGCTGTCCACCACCGAGAAGCCGCCGGGAATCTTGCTGAGCCTGGCACGCGCGGCCTGGGCAGGCGTTTTGCCTTTAACAACCACGTCGGTGAGCTGCGAGCCATTAGCCGGCGGGGGCGGGGGCGTTTGCGCACGCGCCGCGCCCGCATGCAGTGCCAGCCCCACCCCCCCCAGCGCCAGCGGCGCGTTCAACCAAAAAAGACGGCTATTCGGGCGTTGGCGCTGCCCGGCGGTACGATAAGTCATTACGTTTTGTCCTTGAATTTGAGCCCCAGACGGAAACAGGACAATCGATATTCAAAGCCGCGATTTTTATCAATATCAAATCTATCTATTTTATAGAGAATTTTGCATTCAGGGGCGAAGGCTAGGCTTTCAGTTTACAAAAAACATTCCATGTCCGGCCTCTTGATGGCAATTATTCTCCATCGAAAATGACACGGCATCGGTATGAAACTCCACGTCCGGTATGGCGGCGAGGAGGGTCTGCGTATACGGGTGACGCGGGGCGCGGAAAATGTCGCTGGCCTCGCCCATCTCCACTATATGGCCGTCCTTTATTACGGCGATGTCGTCGCTCACGCGGCGGATCACGCCGAGATCATGCGAGATGAACAAGCAAGCGAGGTTGAGGTCGCTCTTGAGTTCGGCAAGCAGCGTGAGGATTTGCGCCTGCACCGGGATGTCTAGGGCCGAAACCGGCTCGTCACAGATGAGCACGGCGGGTTCCGCCGCCAGGGCGCGGGCGATGGCGACGCGCTGACGCTGGCCGCCGGAAAGTTCAATTGGCCGGCGTGGCAGATGCGACCCATCGAGGCGCACCAGACGCAGCAACTCCAGCGCGCGGGCGCGACGGTCCGGGCCATGCTTGTAGCCTGCCACGTCCAGGGCCTCGCCCAGGACAGCTTCCACAGTGTAGCGCGGGTCGAAAGAGCTGAGTGGATCCTGGAACACCGGTTGCACGCGGCGGCGGGCGGCGCGGCGCTCCGCGGGGGAGAGGGCCAGCCAAGGACGGCCCTGAAACTGGACCTCGCCGGAATCGGCTTTCTCCAGCCCCAGGATGATGCGGGTAAGCGTGGTTTTGCCCGAACCTGAGCCGCCAACGATGCCCAGCGTGCGGCCGGCGCGCAGCGTGACAGAGGAGGGGGCCAAGGCCAAGCGCTTGCCACCGCCGGGGCTGGCGAAGCTCTTGGTCACGCCGATTGCGGCGACCTCCACCGGCGTGGAGCGGCGTGCCGCAGGCACGGATGGCGCCGAATCGTGGGCATGCACGGCGGCGGCGGCGGCCAGTAGCTCGCGTGTGTATTGGTGCTGCGGACGGCGCAGAATCTCCTGCGTGGGGCCGGTTTCCACAATCTCGCCGGCGCGCATCACCGCCACGCGGTCAGCCAGACGCGCCGCCACGGCCAAGTCGTGGCTGACGATGAGCATGGCCGTATTGCCCTGGCGCAGGCTGGCCAGCAGGTCGAGCACTTGCATCTGCACCAGTGCATCCAGCGCGGTGGTGGGCTCGTCGGCAATCAGCAGCTCAGGCTGGCAGGCAATGGCCGAGGCGATGAGCGCGCGCTGGCGCAGACCGCCAGAAAGCTGGGCCGGATATTGCGCGGCGCGCAGCTCGGGTTCGGGCACGCCCACCGCGCGCAGCAGTTGCAGCACACGGGCCTCGCGCTCGGGGCGCGTGATAGCGCGGTGCAAACGCAGCGGCTCGGCAATCTCCTCGCCCACCTTGCGCAGCGGGTCTAGCGAGAGCAGCGCGTCCTGCAGCACGAAGCCGATGCGCCCGCCGCGGATGTCGCGCCACTGGGCCGTGGAGAAGCGGCGCGTATCGGCGCCGTCGAACTCCAGCGCCTCGGCGCGCACCACGCCGCCCGTGCCGGGCAAACCCACCAGCGTACGCAGCGTCACGCTCTTGCCGCAGCCGGACTCACCAATGAGCGCCAGACATTCGCCGCGGTTGAGCGTGAAGGAGATGCCCTTCACCACCTGCTCGCGCCCGCCGGGGAAATCCACTCGCAGATCGCGCACGTTCAGCAGCGGGCGCATCAGGCGCGGCCCTCGCTGCGGCGGATCAGCTCACGGCCCAGCGTGTTCACCGCCAGCACGGTGGCGGTGATGACGCCCGCCGAGAAGGCCGTAAGCCACCAAGCATTGAGGACGTAGTCGCGGTCTATGGCCAGCATGGAGCCCCAGTCGGGGGCAGGTGGCGGCGCGCCCACGCCTAGGAAGGAGAGCGTAGCGACGGCGGCGATCTTCCACCCGATGTCGAGCGGCAGCAGGACCAGCACGGGCTTTATGGCATTGGGCAGCACATGGCGCTGTATCACGGTGCCCAACGGCAGGCCCAGCGTGAGCGCGGCCTCGACAAACCCGGCACGGCGCAGCCCCAGCGTCTGGGCTCGCACCTGCCGCGCGGCACGCGGCACCCCAGCAACGCCCAGGGCGAAGACCAGTGTGGTGTCAGTAGCCCCCCAGAAGGAGATAATCACCAGCACCAGCAGGATCTCGGGAAAGGATTGCAGCATATCGGCGAAGCGCATGAGCGCGTTGTCGGCGAAGCGCGTGCCCAGCCCCGCCGCCAAGCCCAAGGCCGCCCCCGCCAGGGCGCTGAACAGTGCCGCACTGGTGCCCAGCAGCAGCGAGGGCCGCGCCGCGTAGACGATGCGCGACCAGACGTCGCGACCGTCTTCGTCGGTGCCCAGCCAATGCGCGGCGCTGGGCGACGCGAACAGGTTGTGAGCGTCGGTGGCCAGAGGGTCGGTGCCCGCCAGCGCTGCGGGAAACGCCGCCGCCAACAGCAGCAGCAGCAAAAATACCACCGCCAAGGTGAGACCCGGACGCAGGTTGCGTAACGCGAAGCGCGGCACGGTCAGGCTGGCGAAAAATAAGGTCGTCTGGCTCATGAGCGCTCCGTGCGGGGATCGATCACCGCGTTGATGAGGTCGATAGCGATATTGACGAGAATGTTAATGGCCGTGGCGAGCAGGGCGATGCCCAGCACCAGCGGCACGTCGCGGTTGGTGGTGGCGTCCGCCATCATGCGGCCCAGCCCCTGGCGGTTGAACACCGTCTCCACCACCACGGCCGAGGACAGCAGTCCGGCGAACATTATGCCGGCGATGGTGAGGGCGGGCACCAGCGCATGGCGCAGGGCATGACCCAGGCGCACGCCCGCCTCCGAGAGGCCGCGGGTGCGCGCCGTGAGAATGAAGGGCTGCTCCAGAATGTCCTCCAACTCGCGGCGCAGCACTTGGGCCAGCACGGCGGCGATGGGCAGGGCCAGGGTGATTGTCGGCAGGATGTTGGCCGTCCAGCCGCGCGTGGAGGAGGAGGGAAACAAATGCAGGTTGAATGAGAAACCCAGCAGCAGGATGAGGCCGGTGATGAAGCTGGGTACCGATGAGAGCGTGACCTCGATGCCGGCGAACAGCGAAGTGAGCCAGGGCGCCCGCTTGGCCGTGGCCAGCGCCACCACCAGCGCCAGCACCACCCCCACCGCCATCGCCGAAACCGCCAGCATGGCGGTGGCGCCAATCTGCCCGGCGATGAGTACCGCCACCGGCTGGTGCAGCCGGTAGGAAATGCCGAGATTCCCCCGCAGCAGGCGGCCCAGATAGTGCACATACTGCACGTGCAGGGGCTGGTCGAACCCGTATTCGGCGCGCACCTGATGCAGGATGGCCGGTGTAGGCAGCGCATCTGGCCCGCCGAGCAGCGTAATGGCCGGGTCGCCCGGCGTAAGGTTGATGGCCAGGAAGATGAGGGTGACGGTGCCCCACAGCACCAGCGCCCCCGCCCCCAGGCGCCAGAACAGATGCCGGTACCTGCCGCTCACGCCGTGCTCTCCTGCAGCCAGATAGTCTCGAAATGCGGGGTTTCGTGCGAGGTATCGTAGATGACACCGCGCACCTGGCTGCCAAAGGCGATTAGCGACTGGTTGTCGTAGAGTGGCACGGCGGGCACCAACTCGATGAGCCGCGCCTGCGCCTGCGCGTAGAGCGCCGCCAGCGCCGCTGTGTCAGTGGTCTCGCGGGCCCGCTCCAGCAGCGCGTTCAGCACCGGATCGTTGAGGCGCGAGGTGTTCTGACCGCCCAGGTGAAAGGTCGGGATCTGGCTGCCATGATAGTTAATGTACAGCGCGTCGGGCGTGTTGGTGTGCCACACGCCGCCGCTCATGGCCTGGTACTGCCCGGAAGTGCGCTGCTGCAGCAGCATGCCAGTGGGCAGCGCCTCCAGCTGCAGGTCAAAACCCACGCGCCGCAAATCCGACTGGATTTCCGCAATCACCGGGATGGAGGTGACGCCCACCGCAATGGCGACGCTCGCCGCCAGACGCGTGCCCGCCTTCGTGCGGTAGCCTTCTGCGTCGCGCCCGGTCCAGCCGGCTTCTTCCAGCAGCGCCTTGGCTTGGCCGGGGTCGTAGGCGAGCGCGCCTGACGCTGAGGCGTCGTAGAACGGCGTTGTCTCCGACAGGAAATTGGCGATGGGCCGGTAGAGGCCAAAGCCTGCGATCTGAGCGATGCCGTTGCGGTCCATGGCCAGGCCGGCGGCGCGGCGCACGCGGATATCGTCAAAGGGTGGTGCCGCGACGTTGAACGCGATGGCACGGTTGGGGCAGCCCATGCGCACGCGATTGGTCACGGTGAGCGCTGGGTTGGCGAGGGCCGCCGCTCCGGCCTGGGGCGGAAGGTCGATAGTGAAGTCATACTCGCCCGAGGCCAGCGAGTAATACCGCACCGATGCGTCGGGGACAAATTCGAATTCCAGCCGGTCGAGATAAGCCGGGCCCTTATGGCCGGTGACGGGCGGCGACCAGTTGTAGTCCGGGCGCCGGATAAAGATCATGCCTAGCTGCGGCGTGTAGTTTTTTAGAATGAATGGCCCGGAGCCGATTGGATGCGCGTTGAGGCTGAGCGGGCGCTCCTTGATGACCTTGGGCGACTCCATCGCCAGCCAGGACTGCGCCAGTACGTAGAGGAAGGGCGAATAGGGCGCGTGCAGCGTGGCCTCAAAAGTGTACTCGTCCACCACCCGCCCGCTGGCGTAGGGCTGGATATACGTCCCCGCCAGCGGCGATTTCGTGGCCGGGGCGCGCATATGTTCCATGTTGATGAGCACCGCCTCGGCGTTGAATTTGGCGCCGTCGCTGAAGGTGACATCGTCGCGCAGACTGAATGTGTAGGTCTTGCCGTCGGGCGAGATGGTCCAGGATGTGGCCAGCCAGGGGGCGGGCAGGCCCTGCTCATCGAGATATACGAGATTGTCGAACAGCAACCGGCCGATCCACTGCACGTTGGTGGCGGAAAGGGCGTGTGGGTCCAGCGCGCCAATGTCAGTGGCCACCGAGACCCGTAGCGTGCCGCCGGGGCGGCCGGGCTGCATCTCGCGATAGCCGCCCGAGGGCAGACCCAGAGGCGCATCGGCGCGGGCCGCGCCCGCCGCCAGTAACGCCGCCACCCCTGCTCCGCCGCGCAGAAAAGCTGATCTTGTTAGCATCTTGCCACACCCCCGCCGCGCTTTATGCGCGGATGGCCTCAGCCGCCCCGGCGGCGAACTGGCTCAGCGGCTTGGGCAGCCCCAGATGTTCGCGCAGGGTGGTGCCGGTGTATTCGTGGCGGAAGATGCCGCGCTTGCGCAGGATCGGCACCACATGGTCCACGAAGATTTCGGCGCCCGACGGAAAGGCGTCCGGCATGAGGTTGAAGCCATCAGCCGCCCCGGCGCGGAACCACTGCTCAATGGTGTCGGCGATCTGCTCCGGCGCGCCCACCACCAGGCGGTGCCCCGAGCGGATGCGCCGGGCGAGTTGCCGCACGGTCAGGTTTTCGGCTTGGGCGAGCTTGATCTGTGCGTCGAAGAACCCGTGCGAGCCCTTCTCGGGCGGCGTGAGGTCACCGAGCTTGTCCCAGGGCAGCGGCGCGTCGATGTCCAGTTCCTCAGGCTTAATCCCGATGCGCCCGGCAATCTGCGCGATAAGGCCGCGATTGCCCTCGAAACTGTCGAGATATTCGCGCCGACGCTCGGCCTCCTCCTCGGTGGAGCCGATGACCGTGGAAATGCCGGGCATGATCTTGAGGTGATCGGGGTTGCGGCCCCACGCACGCGCGCGGGTCTTCATCTCGTTATAGAACTCGATGCCCGCCTCCAGTGTGGTCTGGGTGCAGAAGATGGCGTCGGCATAGCGCGAGCCCACAGCCTTGCCGCCCTCGGAGCCGCCAGCCTGGAAGATCACCGGACGGCCCTGCGGCGAGCGCGAGACGTTGAGCGGGCCCTTGACGCTAAAGAAGCGGCCGTGATGGTTGATCTCATGTACCTTGGCCGGGTCTGCGTAGTGGCCGCCCTTCCAATCGCCGACGATCGCATCATCCTCCCAGGAATCCCAAAGCTTGATGACCACTTCGGTGAATTCGGCGGCGCGGTCGTAGCGGCTCACATGCAGCGGCGCCTCGTCCAGCCCGAAATTCTGCGCAGCACCATCGCCCGCGTTGGTGACGAGGTTCCAGGCCGCGCGCCCGTGGCTGATCTGGTCCACCGAGGCCACGCGCCGGGCCAGGTTATACGGCTCGTTATAAGTGGTGGAGAGCGTCGAGATCAGACCAATATGCGTGGTCGCCGCTGCCACGGCGGTGAGCAGGATGGTCGGCTCCGGGCGGCCCGCTGGCCCCTTGGCCACGCTACCGCCGAGTTGCGGGCCATCGGCGAGAAAGATGGCGTCGAGCGTGCCGCGCTCGGAAATCTTCGCGATGTTGATGTAGTAGTTGGAATCGTTGATGGAGGTGGGTGGCACCTCGCCCAGGCGCCAGGCGGCTTGGTGCCCACCCAGACCCAGAATGTTCATGCCAATCGAAAGCTGCTTGCGGTCTGACATGGCTTTGATCTTTCCTAGAGAGAGGGCAGTTCCAGTTCGCGCTCATGGGCGGGCGGCTTGGTGTCCGTGGTCTCGCCTTCCGCCGCCTGCTTGCGCTGCAGCGCCCAGCGCGTGACGGGCTCGGTGCCGTTGAGCAGGTAGTCACCGATGGCGCGCTCGCGGAAAATCGCGGGGTTGTGCGAGGCCGCCGTGCGGGCATTGCGCCAGTGGCGGTCCAGGCGGCGGCTCTCGGCCGTGGCGGAAGCGCCGCCGACCTCGAAGACCTGCGAGGTTAGCTGCAGCACGAGGTCGATGACGATCTGCTGGGCCTCGAAAGTGCGCACATTGGCCCGCACGAAATCCTCGGGCGCCGCCGCCCCGGCCAGCTTGGCCTCGTAAAGCTCCTGCAGGTGCCGGGAGTTGTTCTCGATGATCGAGTCCAGCGCATAGGAGAGGCTGGCCGCGCGGCCCACCACGCGCTGCACCAGCGGGTCGTCCTTGGGCGAGGATTTGCCGGGAATGCCAAATGCACGGGTGCGCGGCTTCACGAACTCCACAATGTCGCGCACCGCCGCGCGGCCCACACCGGCCATGGCTGTGAGCAGGACCATCTGCAGGAAGGACAGATTGTAGCTGTCCTCGCGCTTATCCTCCGGCGAGAAGCGGCGGATGATCTGGCTGTCCTCTATGCGCACGTTGTGGAAATGCGTGGTGCCGCTGCCGGTGAGGCGCTGGCCGAAGCCGTCCCAGTCGTCGATGCGCTCAACGCCTTCAGCATCGGTGGGCACCGCCACGGAGAGGAAATCGTCGCCGTCCTTGGCAGCAGCCACGATCCAGTCGGCGTAGATAGTACCGGTGGAATAATATTTGGTGCCGTTCAGACGCCAAGCCTCGCCCTCACGCGTCAGCAGCGTGGAATTGCTGGTCTCCTCGGTGCGCTCGGCCATGGCGTAGCCAATGAGCTTGTGGTCCAGCACCTTGGGGAACCAGAACGCGATCGCCGCCTCGTCGCGTTGCAGCAACCGCTCTTCCAGGAAGGCGAAATGCCCGCGAAAAGCGTGCGCCACATTGGAGTCGGCAGTGGCCAGCTCCGCCAGCAGGCGGAAGAATTGCGGAATGCTGGCGCCAAAGCCCCCCAGCTCGCGCGGGATGCGCAGCTTGCCTAACCCGGCCTCGCGCAGCGCGTTGATATGGTCGAAAGGCAGCTCGCGGCTAATCTCGCGCTCCACCGCCGTCATAGCGATCTGTGCGAAAATGGGCCGGAACGGTGCGGCCAACGCCTCGTAGTCGACCGCCGCTTGGTGGAAGACTCCGCTAGACTGGATTTCCGGCCACATTGATGCATTCATGTTTGTGTACCCCCAGGGTAGAAACTCTTTCTCCCGCCCCCTGCGTCTGCGCGCACCAGCGTGAAAATCTTCTACCCTCAAGTCCTAAATATCTTTTTCTATCTTGTCTATAGAGTTTATCTAATCTATGGGCAATTTTGGGGCCTGTCGATTTGCCGGTTTGGGTCGGCCGCCACCACAGGGACATCACGCAACACCGGCGGACAGGCGCACCTCCCTGCCGCCCAACACAGGACACGCCAAATGGCCGACAAGGAAAAGAAACAGCTGCACGTCAACTTGTTCGAGATGAACTGCGTCAGTCACATCATCCACGGCCTGTGGGTGCATCCGGATAACAACCGCCACCGGTTCAACGACATCGAATTCTGGACCGAGTTGGCCCAGCTCCTCGAATACGGCACGTTCGACGGCATCTTTTTGGCTGACGTGGTGGGCGCCTATGACCATTACCGTGGCGGGCCGGAGACGGCGCTGCGCGAGGCGCTGCAAATCCCCAATAACGACCCGTTCCTCATCATCCCAGCCATGGCACAGGTAGCGAAGAATCTCGGCTTTGGCGCCACCTCGTCCACCACCTACGAGCCGCCCTTCAGCTTCGCGCGCCGCCTCTCCACGCTCGACCACATCACCAAGGGCCGCGTGGGCTGGAACATCGTGACCAGCTATCTGCCCAACCAGGCCGCCAATTACGGCCTGGACGGCGAAGTGCCGCATGACGAGCGGTACCACCGCGCCAACGAGTATCTCGACGTGCTCTACAAGCTCTGGGAAGGCTCGTGGGAGGAGGACGCAGTGATCCAGGACCGCGAGAACCGCATCTATACCGATCCCTCCAAGGTCCATTACATCAACCACGCCGGGCCGCACTTCAGGGTCAAGGGGCCGCATCTCAGCCAGCCCTCGCGCCAGCGCACGCCGGTGCTGTTCCAGGCCACCGGCTCCAATGCGGGCAAGGAATTCGCCGGGCGCCATGCCGAAGTGGTGTTCACCGGCGGCGGCTCGCCCGAGGCGGTGCGGGCCAACGTGGCCGACATGCGCACCCGCGCCGCGCGCTATGGCCGCAACCCGCAGAACATCAAGTTCCTGGCCGGGGCGGGCATTATCGTGGGCCGCGACGCCGACGAAGTCTCCGCCAAGCTCGACGACTACAAGCGCTTCATCAGCGCCGAAGCTCGTCTGGCGCATTCGCAGTCGCGCATCGACTACACCGCTTTCCCAGAGACCGTGACCATCGGCGAACTGAGGAAGCGCGAGGTGACGGGCTACGAGTTCATCCCGCCGCGCTACCGCGACGAGCAGACTGTGGGCGAGGTGCTCGCCCAACTGCGTTCGGTGAATTACGGCCGCTTCTTTGTCGCTGGCACGCCGGACATCGTCGCCGACAGCATCGAGGAATGGCTGGATGTCGATGACATCGACGGCATCAACCTGGTGCAGTACCTCACACCCGGCACGGCGCGCGACTTCATCGAGCTAGTGGTGCCCGAGTTGCGCCGCCGCGGGCGCTTCCGCGACAAGTACACGCCGGGCGAGACCCTGCGCGAGCGTCTGCTGGGTGCGGGCAATGCCCGCCTGCTGCCCGAGCATTACGGCGCACGCTTCCGCGACCCGGCGAATTTCGATCTGCCCACCGAGGCGCTGGCCATCCCCGAGCAGGACAATGGCGCGGGGCTGGAACTCTCGCACCACGAATTCAGGGAACGCGCGGCGGCCAACTCCGCGGCTGAATAAGCGAAACGGCGGCCTGGGCCTCTCCGGCCGCCACACCATTTTAACACGGCACAGGACCATGACCGCCCATATCATCGCGTCAGAAGAAGAAGCGCTGAAGGTTGCCGACGAGCTTCGGCTGTTTTTGGAGTCCGGCGCCGCCGGACGCGACCGCACCCCCACCCCACCCCAGGCGGAACTCGACTGGCTTTCAGCCAGTGGCATTCTCGCCATCACCATTCCCCGCGCGTTTGGCGGTGCCGGCGTCTCGTATGAGACGATCGCGCGCGTGTTTCAGTTGCTCTCGGCGGGCGATCCGGCCGTGGCGCAGATGGTGCAGAGCCACTACCTTTTTCTGGAGGCCGTGGGCGAGGACGGCACCCCCGAACAGCAGGCGCATTTCTTCGGCGAGATTCTAGCCGGCGCGCGGCTGGGCAATGCCCAGGCGGAAACAGGCGGAAGTTCGGCGCTGAACCTTGCCACCAGCCTGCTGCCCGACGGCGCGGGCGGCTACCGGCTGAACGGCAAGAAATACTACTGCACCGGCGCGCTGCTGGCGCATTGGCTGCCGGTGGCGGCCTTCGACGAGGAAAACCGCTTTGTGCTCGCCTTTGTGTCGCGCCAAGCCCCAGGCGTGCAGGTGCTGGACGACTGGGATTCCTTTGGCCAGCGCGTCGCCTATAGCGGCACCGCCATCCTCACCGATGTCGCCGTTCCGGCCAGCCATGTCATTCCACATTACAAGCTGTTCGAGCGCACTGCCATTTTCCACCCCTACGCCCAGCTTTTGCACACGGCCATTGATGTCGGCATTGCCCAGAACGCCCTGGCCGATGCCCTCGCCACGGTGCGGGCGCGCAAACGTCCGCGCCTGGGGGCGGCGGTAGCCACGGCAACCGAGGATCCGCATGTTATCCTCCGCTTTGGCCAGTTGGTCACGCAATTCCACGCCGCCGAGTTACTGCTCGCCCACGCCGGGCGCGCGCTGGATGCCGCCCGCGCTAATCTGACCGAGGAAAACGCTGCTTCCGCCGCCGTTGCGGTGGCCGAGGCCAAGGCTTATGCCGAAGATGTGGCCCTGGCCATCGCCACCGACATCTTCTCGCTCTCCGGCACCTCGTCCACTGAGCGCGCCCGCAACCTAGACCGGCACTGGCGCAACATCCGCACCCATTCGGTGCATGATGCAAACCATTGGCGCTACCACGTGGCGGGCGACTACCTGCTCAACGGCACGTTGCCCGCCAAGCCCGTGCGCAAACGGGCCCAGGATTCGATAACCAGCCTATCATCCAACAGGGAGTTCTCCACGTAATGGCAATTTCCGACTACCGTTCCTTCGGCCGCACCGGCGTCAAGGTCTCGCCCCTTGTGCTCGGCACCATGATGTTTGGCGGCCGCACCGATCTTGAGACATCGGTGCGCATCATCGACCGTGCCATCGATGCTGGGATCAATTTCATCGATACCGCCAATGTCTATTCACGCGGCACGGCGGAGGAGGTCACTGGCGAGGCGCTCAAGCGCAACGGCAAGCGCGGCCATGTGTTCCTGGCCACCAAGGTTCATCTGCCGATGCACGACACCGACCCCAATCTGCGCGGTTCCTCGCGCCGGCATATCATCGCGCAGGCCGAGGCCAGCCTGAAGCGCCTGAGCACCGACTACGTGGACCTCTATCAGATTCATCGCCCGGAGCCCGATACCGCCATCGACGAAACCCTGCGCGCGCTGGACGACCTCGTGCGCTCCGGCAAGGTGCGCTATATTGGCTCCTCCACCTTCGCGGGCTGGCAACTCGTGGAATCACTGTGGGCCGCCAAGGAGTTGGGGCTCAACCGTTTCGTCTCCGAACAGCCGCCGTATAACCTGCTCGACCGCCGCATCGAGCGCGAGTTGCTGCCCGCCGCGCAGACCTTTGGCCTGGGCGTGATTCCCTGGAGCCCGCTGGGCGGCGGCCTGCTCACCGGCAAGTACAAGCGCGGCGAACCCCTGCCCGCCGACAGCCGCTACGCGGTGAACGCCAACCGCCCGCAGGCACGGCGTCTTACCGACCGCGTCTACGACGTCATCGAGCCGCTCACGCTCCTTGCCGCCGAGAAGGGCTTGCCGCTTTCGCAGCTCGCCACGGCCTGGGCAATCCAGGCGCCTGGCGTCACCGCGCCGATTATCGGGCCGCGCACCGAAGATCAGTTCGAGGACGCGCTAAAAGCCGCCGAGACCACCCTGACCAAGGAGGATCTGGCGCGCATTGACGAGATCATTCCCCCGGGTACGCACGTATCTCCCTTCTACGAGGCCCGGTTCGGCGCCAGTCTCTACCGCTGGTAGGCTGCGAGTTGCCCCCCGGTGGCAACACCGGGGGTTTTTCTTATTCAGCCGCCTCGTCGAAGGACGAGAAATTCTTGCGATACAGCGTGGCGTAGAGCCCGCCCGCGCCGAGCAGCTGCTCATGGTTGCCCTGCTCCAAGATCTCGCCCGCGCGCAGCACGATGATGTTGTCGGCGTCGCGCACCGTGGCCAAACGGTGGGCAATGACGATGCTGGTGCGTCCTTCCAGCAGCACGCGCAGCGCCTGCTGGATCTGCGCCTCGACGAAACTGTCGATGCTGGCCGTGGCTTCGTCCAGGACGAGGATATGCGGGTCGGCCACCAGGGCACGCGCGAAGCTGAGCAGTTGGCGCTGGCCGATGGAAAGGTTCTGGCCACGCTGCTCCAGTAGCGTGTCGTAGCCCAGCGACAGGCGCGAGATGAACTCGTGCGCCTGTGTGGCCTTCGCCGCCTCGATGATCTCCTCACGGCTGGCCCAGTGCGAGGAATAGCGGATATTCTCCAATATGGTGCCGGTGAACAGGAACGGCTCCTGCAGCACAATGGCGATGTGCCTGCCCAGCGAGGCCAGCGTGACATCGCGCACATCCTGCCCGCCGATGCGCACCTGTCCCTCGTTCACGTCGTAGAAACGGTGGATGAGCGCCGAGACGCTGGTCTTGCCCGAGCCGGTGGGGCCGACGAGCGCCACGGTGCTGTTGGCGGGCACGGTGAAGCTGAGGTCCTTCAGCACGGTCTGGCCGGGCTTGTAGCCGAATTTCACGTGGTCGAACTCAATCGAGAACGCCTTGGCCTCCAGCGGCTGCGCGCCGGGTTTGTCTTCGATCTGCAGCGGCACATCGATGACTTCCAGAATGCGGTGGCTGGCCGCCGTGGCCCGCTGCATCATGGTGTATTGTTGGCTCACCGTGCGGATGGGGTCGAAGAAGCGCTGCACGTAGAAGATGAAGGCGACCATGATGCCGAGGTCCATGGTGCCCTTAAGCACGAAATGCCCGCCAATGAGCACGATCGCCGCCATGGCCAGGCCGGTGAGGATGTCCACCGTCGGGACCATAATCTGCGAGGTCCAGGAGACGGCCACCTGAGCCTCAAAATTGTCGTTGGCCTTCTGCGCGAAATCGGTGAGGTTAACGCGCTCGCGCCGCGCCCCCTGCACCACACGCACGCCGGCAATATTCTCAGCCAGTGCGCCGTTCACGATGGAGGAGGCATCGCGCGCCCGGCGGAACTTGATTTTGGCCTGCGGCAGCCAGAGCGCACGGATGAAGATCATCACCGGCAGCACCGTGAGCGTGACCAGCGCCAGGCGCCACTCCATGGCTAGCAGCACGACGATAATGCCGACGAGCAGCACGAGGTCGCCGGTGGCCTGGATCGAGGTCTCGAAGAATTCCTGCAGCGCGTTCACGTCGCCCTGGAGACGGGACATGATGCGCCCGACATGGGTCTTGTCGAGGAACGAGAGTGAAACGTCCTGCAAATGCGCGAACATGGCGCGGCGCATGTCGAAGATGACCCGCTGGGCGAGCCGCGCCGAGAGCACCTCCTGCGAATAGGAGGCGGCGGCATTGAAGGCGATGACCGCGAGGAAGATGACGCCCACGGTGTTGATGGGCAGCGCGCCGGGCTTGTGCACAGCGGCGTTCACGGCGGCGCGGATGACATAGGGGATCGCGAGCTGGGCTGCGACGAAGCTCATCACCGCGCCCAGTGCCACGAAGAACCCGACCCTGTACGGGGCCACGAAGGCCGCGACGCGCTTGAGAACGGAGGAGTTGAACGGCGCGTAGATGTCCTCATCCACCTCGCCGCCCACGCCGGCATGTCCGCCGCCAAATGCCGCACCGCTCATGCCGCCACTCCTTCCGTTTCGCTCTGGCTCTGAGCGCGGAACAGCGCCGCGTAATAGCCGCCTGCCCCAAGCAGGCTCTCATGCGTGCCTCGCTCAATGATACGCCCGGCCTCCAGCACGATGATCTCGTCGGCGTGCAGCAGAGAGCCCAGCCGGTGCGAGATGATGATGGTGGCCTGCGCATGGGTGGCGGCGCGCAGGGCGGCCCGCAGCTGGTGCTCGGTGGCGGCGTCCACGGCGGAGGTGGCGTCGTCGAACACCAGCACCGCCGGGTCGGGCACCATGCCGCGGGCGATGGAAAGGCGCTGGCGCTGGCCGCCCGAGAGCCCCATGCCGCGCTCGCCGATGCGCGTGGAATAGGCCCCCGGCAAGCTGGCCGCGAAATCGTGGATCTGCGCGGTGCGGGCGGCGTCGATGAGCTCGTGGATCTCGGCCTCCGGGTCGGCGTAGGCGATGTTGGCGTCGATGCCGTCATCGAACAGGAAGACGTCCTGGGCGATCAGCCCCACTGCCTCGCGCAAACTGTCCAGCGTGACCTCGCGGATGTCCTTGCCGTCCAGCGTGATGCGCCCGGAGGTGACATCGTAGAAGCGCGGAATGAGCTGGGCGATGGTGGATTTGCCCGAGCCCGACGGGCCGACAATGCCCAGCGTCCGACCGGGCTGGACGGTGAAGGAGATGTGCTCGATGGCGGGCGTGGTGTCGTCATAAGAGAAGGAGACGTCCTCGAAGCGCAGCACACCCCGCGGGTTTTGCAGCGCGGCGGCCCCGGCGGAATCGCGGATGGTGGCGGGCTTGTCCAGGATTTCGAACAGGCGCTTGCCCGAGGACACCGCACGCGAGGAGGCGTTCATGATCATGCCCATCTGGCGGACGGGAAGCTGCAGAATGGTCATGAGGGTGAGGAACTCGGTGAGTTGGCCCACCGTGAAGTGATGCGCCTGCACCTGCTGCCCGCCCACCCACACCACCAGCCCCATGGCCAGAAAGTAGCTGGTGTTGATCTGCACCATGGCGCCGGAACGGATAAAGATGCGCCGATTGGAGAGGCGCAGGGCCTCGTCACCGGCCTCATCGTATTTCTTGATCTCGAAATCCTTGGCGGCGAAGGCGCGTACCACGCGCATGCCCTGAAGGTTCTCCTCCATCACGCGGGTAAGGACAGACATCTTCTCCTGTAGCCGCGTCCAAGCCAGACGCAGCGTGAGCCCCATGCGCCCGGCGCGCCACACGGCAAACGGCACAAAGCTCATGGCCAGCAACGCCATGAGCGGGTTTTGCAGCACCAGCATGGTGGCGCCGATGCTCACCAGCAGCACGAGCGAGAGGCAGGCTTGCAACGCGTTCTCGATAAAGCCGCGAACGCCCTCAAGGTCCAGCATGCCGCGGGTGATGAGGTCGCCGGAATGGACGTGGTCGTGGAAGTCGAAGGACAGGCGCTGGAGTTTCTCGAAGAATTGCAGGCGCAAATCGCGGCCTACGGCCTGGGCGATGTGCTGCGCCTGATAGCCCGCGACCATCTGACACAAGCCGCGCCCGGCGGCGGCGGCAATAATAAGAAGGCCCATATGGGCAAGCTGGGTAAGAATGGCGTTGGGCGAGGGCGCGTGCTGCATGAGCGGCCCATGGGTGTGCTGCGAGAGCAAGGCATGGGCCTGGTCCACCGACCAACCAAGCAGGCGTGGAATGGCGAGGTTGAACAACGTGGCGGCGAGGCTGGCGGCACCGGCGAGGGCAAAGCGCGCCTTATACTGCCAAGCGTAACTCAGCACGCGGCCTAGGATGCGCGGGGCGTTGGCGATGTCCAGCACGCGGAGGGGAGAGGTTTGGGGATCGGGCACGGTCTTCTCTCGGTTGGGCGTTGGCGACGCGCGGAGCAAGTCCGGTCGGGTTGGGGCAAACGCGGAGGACTGGCAATACGCCACCCCTGGGCGCGTGAAGGTTGCATAGAGCGGTTTGGTGCCGGTTAGCGCATAATTCCTATTATTACGATATGTTCTGTTGGACAAGACGTTGTTTAGCTAAGCCCGGCGCGGTCGACCGTGTCCGTGCGCTTTGCGTAACATGAAGGGAGCGGCATGCGTGCCGCCGCAGCCGGGGCAGACGTCGCCTGCGGCAGGCACTAGCGAATCACTGTGATGGGGTGGACGCCCCCCGACGGCATCGATGTGCCAAAGTGTGGTCGTCAAAAACCACTTAAAGGAAAGCGTCCATGGAACAGGTTAGCACAATCGGGTTGGATATCGCCAAGCGGGTTTTCCAGGCTCATGGAGCGGATGCCGCGGGGCATGTGGTGTTTCGCAGGAAGCTGGCTCGGGGGAAGGTCCTGATGTTCCTTGCCTCTCAACCGCCCTGCGT
>Ga0326727_10012441_pt1 | contig 19377 bp, 13 predicted proteins | sample MB2enrmetagenome_FD_207643 | JGI IMG/M metagenome (GOLD analysis project Ga0326727, IMG submission 207643) | Lab enriched peat soil microbial communities from McLean, Ithaca, NY, United States - MB29MY | ecosystem: Environmental > Terrestrial > Soil > Wetlands > Peat | place: USA: New York...
CATCCTCCAGCCGGGAGGCGAGGTTCACCGTATCGCCCATGACGGTGAACTCCTGCTTCTGGTCGCTTCCAACCATTCCTGCCACAACCGGACCGGTGTTGATCCCAATATGGATATTGAGCGGTATGGAGAGGTTCTTCTCTTGATTGAACTTATACAGTCGATTCCGGATCTCGATGGCGGCGTTTACAGCCTTCTGGGGGGCATCCTCCAGAGCCTTTGGTATACCAAACAGCACCATCACACAATCGCCTATGAACTTGTCGATGGTACCTCCATGCGTCTCTATGCAGTCCCCCATCATGCAGAAGCAGTCATTCATGGTACACGTGACCTGTTCAGGGTCCAGCTTCTCAGACATAGCGGTGAAACCCGAAATGTCTGCGAACATTACGGTAGCGATACGGCGTTCAGATTCAATGGGAGGAATATTCTCTGTCATAGAGTTTTATTCTTTCGGCTAAAACTGCTCCTAATGGTTGGATTCCAGTTTTGCCAGGGCCTCCTGCGTTCGCTTCAGCCAGTAGCTCTTGGGAGTTACCTTCATCTCTAAATACAGAGCTTCCGCTTTTTTCAGGTTCTCCAGGGCTTCTTCATTTCGGCCAGCATCAGCGAATAACTCCCCTGAAAGGATATACCCAATAGCAGATAACGGTCTTTGTTTCAGCTCTTCGAGTACCGTGATGCCATTTCGGATCTGTTGCTGGACTTCATCGATGTTTGCGGGGTTCATTTTACCTTTGAGGGTCCCGAGCAGCGCCCATGCTATCCCTTCAACATTTTTTACCTTGTGATCCTGTGCAAGCTTTAAGGATTTTTCGGCACATTCATTGGCATGCATCAGATCACCTGAAGCACAAAGAATCATACCTAGGTGCCATGAACACCAGGCTGTCAGGTAGGGTATGCCGATCTTTTCCTGGATCTTGAGGCCCCTATCAGCATGCTCTGTAGCAGTTTCATACTCCCCATGGAGGTAGTAACCTAAGGCTAGCTCCGTCCTGGCCATACCTACCAAATATTCAGCTCCTGTTTCTTCATAGTACTTAATAGCTTTTCGTGCATGATCAGCAGTACCGTCTCCGTCTCCTTCACAATAAGATAAAACGGAGTGGCCGAATTCCACAAACCCGGTTATGAACCTGTCATTTATTTCCCGGGCATTCTGTACCCCCTTCTCCAGAACAATCTTACCTTCCGCAAACTCTCCCATCCACCCCAAAGATATGCCGCAAACCGCACTGATTGATGAGTACACATTGGATCCACCCACATAGAGATCCTTTTCCAGGTGATGCTCCTCGAGGGACGGGAGGGTCCTGCGGCTGAGTTCGACCACTTTCAAACAGTTGCCGGTGAAAAAGTTCGTTACACAAATTTCACGTGCAATCTGGGCCATCAGCTCGATCGATCCAATCTTCTCAGCCGCATCGAAACACTTCTCTGAGTATTCCGTTGCAAGGGGTATGTTCCCCTTGTAGGTATGATAATGGACCATTATGCCATATACCTTTGTGAGACCTCTCTCATCTCCGACCTCCTGCGCAAGCTTTTCCGCATTTTGGAGGATCTCAAGGGTACCTTCAGGATACCCCATGAAATGCATCGGGATTATAATCGAGAGGCAGACACCGAGCTTTTCTCTCCTGGTCTCCTTGCTCTCTGGCTGGGCATCCAACACCTTGAGGGCCTCCTGGTAGAAACGGATAGCCTCCAGATGGGCGTAGCTCCTGACAGCCTTGTCCCCTGAGAGCTTCAGGTATGCATAGGCCTTCTGGGAGTTCTCACTGAGAGAGTAGTGGTATGCAAGCATTTCATAAAATTCCTCCAACCGGTCCTTGTAGATCGCCTCAATGGCTTGGCCCACTCTTTCGTGGGTCTCCTTCCTCTTCTTGATGAGCAGGCTGTTATAGGCGACATCCCTGGTGAGGGCATGCTTGAAGATATATTCAAGTTCAGGAAAGAGATTTTTCTCATAGATGAACTCCAGGTCCTGTAGATTGAGGAGAGATGACTTCAGATCTTCCTTCATGGCCGCAACTGATTGGAGGATGCGGACGGCAAACTCACGACCAATGACTGAGGCCATCTGCATAATCTTCTTGAGATTCCCTTCTAATCGATCAAGACGTGCTGCGATGATACCTTGGATGGTCGCAGGCACCTGGATGTCAGTGGGATTAAGGGAGAGAAGATATCGGCCTTCCTCTTTCGTGATGGAGCCATTCTCTACAAGATTCTGGGTGAGTTCCTCGATGAAGAGAGGGTTGCCTTCGGTCCTTGCTACAATGAAATCACCCAGAGAAGCATCCACTTCCCCACAGAGGATGCCTTGAACCAGGTCTGCGCTCGTCTTCTTAGAAAGTTGGTCAACCCTGACCTGGCTGTAGTAGGTCTTGGTAGACCAGTTCGGGTTATACTCGGGTCTGAACAGGAAAATGAGCAGAATCCTTGTGGCGGCTAGACTGTTGATAAGATATGATAGAAACTCTTCCGATGTCTTGTCCATCCAGTGCAGGTCTTCAACCACAACAACCAGGGGCTTCTTCTGGCTCTCCGCAATAAGAAGTAACCGTATGGCCTCGAATACCTTGTCCCTCCTCTGCTTGCCATCGAGCTTGAGGTACTCCTCTTCCTCTCCGGTAAGCGAGAGGATCTCAAAAAGAGGTGGCAGGATTTGAGAAGGCTGGATATTGAGTTGTGCCACCTTCTCACTGATCTTATATTTCATGGATGATTCGTGCTCATCTTCTTTGATATCAAAGTAGTCCTTGAGCAAGTCCAGAATGGGAAGGTATGGTATGGCATCGCCGTAGTGGATGCACCCACCTTCGATGATGGTATATTCTCCATCGTGGAGAGATTCCTTGAATTGACGTAAAAGTCTTGATTTGCCCACACCAGGCTCTCCCATTATTCCAACAACCTGGCCATGGCCTTCATGTGACTGTTCGAGACAATCCTTGAGTAGATTGAGTTCTTTATTCCGTCCTACAAAGGGAGACAGCCCCTTCTCCTGGCATGCCTCGATCCTGGTTATTGTACGCCTGGGACCAAGCACCTTGTAGGCATTCACAGGCTGCTCCTTGCCCTTAACCTTGACACCACCAATGGGCTCGAAATCGAAATAACCTTCAGTCAGACGGTATGTATCATCGGCTACAAGGATATCACCGGTCTCTGCCGTGCTCTCCATGCGGGATGCCAGGTTTACCGCATCCCCCATGACTGTGAAGTCCTGTCGCTTGTCACTCCCCATCATACCTGCGATGACAGGGCCGGTGTTGATCCCAATGTGAATGTTCAGAGGGGTCGTGAGGCGCTTTTCCTCATTAAATGTCTTCAGCCTTTTCCTGATCTCCAGGGCTGTATTCAACGCCCTGTGAGGAGCATCCTCCTGAGCCTTAGGTGCACCAAAGAGAACCATGACACAATCACCTATGAACTTATCAATAGTACCGCCATGCTCTTCGATACAATCCCCCATCATAGAAAAGCAGTCTTTCATGACCTCAGTGACTTCTTCCGGGTCCATCTTTTCAGACATGGCAGTAAAGCCAGAGATATCAGCAAACATTACCGTAACAAGACGGCGGTCGGATTCAATGGAATGATTGTTATCGCCCATAGACTTCTCCCCATGTAAAAAAAGAGCTCTCAGGTTGCCAATAAAATCGCAAGAGATGGATGAGCTATGGTTTTAATTATAAAGCATAATGATTATATTACAAGATTAAAGCACTCTCGATAGTGAAGCTTGCTTGCAGTGCTTTTGGCTGAAGTGTTGATTATGGTTCGAAACATATGAAAACCATCACATCATACCAGACTGTCAGAACTGGCATGTAATCTATGGTTTTCCATGCTCCTCTTTTTCGTAGATTATGAAAGAGGTTGTCGAAAAACCCAGAGGACGATAAGTAACGAAAATAATGACCTCACAGAATGCCCGACATTGAATTTCATTAGATCGAGACTTGTGTTTTAATAGTCCAGATTTGATTATTTTGAGACTTGCTGGGGTTTTTCGACAGCCTCAAATGTAAGTTATGGTCTTGAATAACCATTGGCCTTGTCACAAGACATATAATTTAATCTAAAGAAAAATGAACCGCTTTCCCCGCTACTCGAGAGTTCATGCCAATCAGTATAAGTTAGGACTCAAGCATCTTGTCTTTCTGGTTTTAACTTCCCGTAATAGCACTGGAGAGGTCGTTCTTCTGCTGCAATAAAGCAATAATTGCATGAGATGCACTTTGAAACTTGCTGCCTGCCTTCCTTAAGTTTTTTCACAATATCCGGTTCAATAATGAATGGGCGGCACATGGATACCATGTCTGCCTGTTGATTCAATATGATCTGATTCAGATCATCCAGTGACCGTATCCCCCCGACCACAATGACTGGGATGGAAACATTGGCCTTGATAGTCTGAGCAGCAGGTACATTGTAATTCGTCAGTGGCCGGACAGGTGGCATAACAATATTGGCAAAAGGTCTCATCATAGCTTTTATGAAAGACGGTAATGTCTTGAACTTGAAGTGATATGCAAACAATGCATCCAATGGTAATGATTCACCTCGGATTGTATAAAAGCCATCTTCAATAACACCGCAGGACACCTCAATGGCTGAACATCCAGACCGCTCAAGGAGTTCTGCAATCTTAGCTGCCTCTTCAAGACGCATACCATTCCTGCGGCCATCATAGGCATTCATCTTTATCAGTATTGGAAAATCACCAAAGGCTTTTCTGGATCGTTGGTAAATTTCTTGTACTATGCGAAATCTGTTCTGAGTGTTCCCTCCCCATTTATCCTGGCGGCGATTCATGTATGGCGAGAGAAACTCTGATAGTAAAGTTCCATGGGCTGCATGTAGTTGCGCTCCATCAAAACTAGCCTTTTGTGCCCTTCCTATCGCTTGTACAAATTGATCGATAATCCCTTCAATCTCTATTTCAGACAACTCATGAGGCAGTTCCTCACTGAACATCTTGTCTTTAAGGGCAGAAGGAGCAATAGGGGTTTTACCGGTAATCTTTGAACGAGTTTGCCTACCGCAGTGTGCAATCTGCATGATTATTGGTGTGTTATATTCATGGATGGCATCCATGAGGTGTCTGTAGGCTGCAATGCAATCATCTTCATCGATCATCTGCATCCTATACAGCCATGCTTTCCCGTTTTGCTGGATTCCGGTAAATCCTGTTATTATGGCTCCCACTTCACCTTTCGCTAGCTGGATGTATTTCTTTTTCAGTTGTTCGGTAGGATAACCTCGTTCATCTGACATCCCTTCATGGGTGGCAGAACGTATGATTTTGTTATTTAGTGGTATTCCTGCTAGTTGCGTAGGTTCAAAAACCTTATAAGTCATTTAAAAAACCTCCTTCAATTTTCTTAGACATTGCGGTAAGCAATTACTCTAGTTTCGCCAGGGCCTCCTGTGTTCGTTTTAGCCAATAGCTCTTGGAAGTCACTTTCATCTCCAGGTGCAGACCCTCTGCCTTCTTCAGGTTCTTTAGGGCTTCTTCATTTCGGCCTGCATCATTGAAAAGCTCACCCAGGTAAAGATACCCTATGGCTGAGATCGCTTTTTGTCTCAGCTCTTCGAGTATCGTGATGCCATTTCTGATCTGATTCTGCGCTTCATCGATACGTGCTGGGTCCATTTTCCCCTTGAGACTCCCGAGGAGCATCCACGCATGCCCTTCACAGTTTTTAATCTTGTGTTCCTGTGCAAGCATTAAGGCTTTTTCAACACATCCCTTGGCACACATCAGATCACCTGTAGCGCAAAAAATCATGGCCAGCCACCATGAGCACCAGGCTGTCATGTAGGGTATGCCAATCTTATCCTGTATGCTAAAACCCTTGTCCGCATGCTCTTTCGCTGTCTCGTACTGCCCACGGAGGTAGTATCCTGAACCTAGCATCACCCAAGCGATACCTACTATAAATTCTGATCCTGCTTCTTCAAAGCACATTATAGCTTTTCGTGCATGATCAATAGTGCTGTCGCCATCTCCTTCAGAAGAAGACAAAATGGAGTGACAGTGTTCCATAAACCCGGTTATGAACTTGTCATTTATTTCCCAGGCATTCTGGAGCCCCTTCTCGAGAACGGTCTTTCCTTCCGCATACTCTCCCAACCACCCCAAAGACATACCGCAAAACCCGCTAAGTCCTGAATACACATTGCGTCCACCCGCATAGAGATCCCTTTCCAGGTGATGCTCCTCTATGGCCGGGAGTGTCCTGCGACTGAGCTCGACCACCTTCAAACAATTGCCGGTGAAAAAATGCGTAGCACAAACAGCATATGCACTCTGAGCCATTAGTTCGACCGATCCGATTTTATCGGCCGCTTCAAAACACTTCTCTGAGTATTCTGTTGCAAGGGGTATGTTTCCCTTGAAGGTATAATAATGGATCATTCTACTATAAACAGTTGCAAGGCTCCTTTAATCCTCAAGCTCCTGTGCAAGCCTTTCAGCCTTGTGGAGAATCTCAAGTCCACCTTCAGGATACCCGATTAGCCATATCGGTGCCATGATAGAAAGGCAAACATCGAGCTTTTCCCTCCTGGTCTCCTCGCTTTTGGGCTTCGCATCCAGCACCTTGAGAGCCTCCTGGTAAAACCGGATGGCCTCCCGGTTAGCATAGCTCCTGGCAGCCTTGTCCCCTGAGAGCTTCAGATAATGATAGGCCCTTTGGGAGTTCTCACTGAGTGAGTAGTGGTATGCAAGCATCTCGTAGAACTCCTCCAGCCGTTCAGCATAGATAGTCTCAATTGCCTGGCCGACCTTTTCGTGAGTCTCTTTCCTCTTCCTGATAAGCAGGCTATTGTAGGCAACCTCTCGGGTCAAAGCGTGCTTGAAGATGTACTCAAGTTCTGGAAACAGACTTTTCTCATAGATAAACTCCAGGTCCTGGAGAGTGAGCATTGATGACTTCATGTCTTCCTTCATGGCCGCTACTGATTGCAAAATACGGAAAGCGAACTCCCTACCGATGACTGAGGCCATTTGCATGATCCTCTTGAGGTTGCTTTCCAGGCGATCTAACCGGTCAGCAATGATCCCCTGAATAGTGTCTGGTATCTTGATGTCAGAGGGTATACAACACAGCACATATCGATTGCCTGCTTTCTCGATAGAGCCGTTCTCTAGGAGATTCTGGGTAAGCTCTTCTAGGAAAAGAGGATTTCCTGCTGTCCGAGTTATGATGAGATCATTCAACTCTTGATCCACCTCACCACCTGCAAGAACGGCATGAAGGAGATCCTGGCTTACCTTCTTCGAAAGCTGGTCTACTCGGATCTGGCTGTAATATGTCTTGTTCGCCCATAAATGAGTATACTCAGGTCGATAAAGGAGTATGAGCAAGATTCTTGTTGTGGCCAGGGAGTTGATGAGATAGGTAAGGAACTCCTCGGATGTCTTATCCATCCAGTGCAGATCTTCAACCACAACAATCAGGGGCTTCTTCTGGCTCTCTGCAATAAGGAGCAGTCTGATTGCCTCAAAGACTTTATCTCTGCGTTGCTTGCCATCGAGTTTGGAGTATGCCTCATCCGTTACCTTGAGGGACAGAATTTCGTGGACAGAGGGAAGAATGGATTCCGGAAGGCCTCCAAGTTGACTGATCTTTGTTCCGATCTTTTGTTTGATAGCCGCTTCGCCTTCATCTTCTTTGATGTCGAAGCAATCCTTGAGAATGTCCAGGATAGGAAGATAAGGGATGGTATCCCCATAGTGCAGACACCCACCCTCAAGGCAGGTATACTCCTCTGGAGGAAGCGATCGAGTAAACTCCCTGATAAGCCTTGACTTGCCCATACCAGGCTCTCCCATGATACCCACCACCTGGCCATTGCCTTCCTTCACCTGTTCATAGCAGTCCATAAGAAGGGTCATTTCCTTTGTACGGCCCTGAAACGGAGTAAGTCCTTTACCAAGAGATGCAGCGATCCTGGTCTTAACCTGTCTGGGGCCGATGAGACGATATGACTGAACCGGTTGATCCTTGCCCTTCACCCTAATAAAACCAACATCTTCGAAGTCAAAGTAACCTTCAGTCAAACGATAGGTACTCTCTGTAACAAGGATATCTCCAGTCTTGGCAGAACTCTCCATGCGAGAGGCCAGGTTCACTGTGTCTCCCATCACGGTAAAGTCCTGTCTCTTGTCACCTCCCATGAGACCGGCAATCACTGGGCCGGTATTGATCCCAATGTGTATGTCCAGAGGTATGACAAGACGCTTCTCCTCATTGAACTTCTGGAGCCTTTTCCTGATCTCAAGGGCTGTATTCAGTGCACGGTGCGGTGCGTCTTCCTGGGCCTTAGGTGCCCCAAAAAGTACCATGACACAGTCCCCGATAAACTTATCAATGGTACCGCCGTACTCCTCAATGATCTTCTCCATCATGGAGAAGCACTCCTTCATTATTTCGCTTACCTCTTCAGGGTCCATCTTCTCACTCATGGCGGTGAAACCGGAAATATCAGCAAACATCACCGTAACAAGACGCCTGTCGGACTCGTTATGAATATTCTCACTCATAGTATTACCCCGTTGTGTATGAAACAGCTCTTGATGTCAGAATAAAAACATCTACTGGAGAACCCTGGATATTGGCGATTCACAGACTCCCCCTCTTACAAAAAGAAAAAGCTCTCTGTAGATGTCAGGAAAATCTCAAGGGATGAATAAGCTATTGTTTTAAATTATAAAGCATTATGTTTATAGTACAAGATCATGAAAAAATCTATTTGAATAGGGAAGCACCATGAATGGCTTGACTTTCCGGCTTCTCAAAGTAGATTAAATAATATCTATGTAGCTGACTTATTGTGGCAGTTACTTTCGAGCACTCCTCATCTGAGACCTGGCACCCTGGTATGGCTATCTCATAAAGCATGGAGGCATATACATGAGGAACAAACCATCAGAAGAGACCATTCAGAAGATCCTGGGTCGTTTCAAGGACAAGGTGACTACTGCCGAAGAAGCCGTATCGATAGTCAAGTCAGGGGATAAGGTCTTTGTGGGCACTGCATGCGCTACACCGCAGACCTTGATCATGGCATTGGAAAGGACCAACAAGAAGCTTTCCGATGTCCAGCTCTTTCACTTCCTGACCGGTGGTGCCATACCCAAGAAAGATGGAGTACCCTATACACGGTTCCACCACAAGTCATTCTTCGTGGGCACTGATAACCGAGAAATTGTGAACAAGGGTGAAGCTGATTACGTACCCATATCACTACCCCAGGCATGTGCCCTGATCAACAATGGCAGGATGATCCCCGATGTGGCCCTTATACAAGTGAGCCTGCCTGACGAGTACGGACATGTGAGTCTGGGCATATCCGTGGATGTCACCCGCACCGCAGTGGAAAAGGCAAAGGTGGTGATAGCAGAGATAAACCCCAATATGCCCTGGACCATCGGTGACACCTTCATTCCGGTGGACCATATCGATCACATGGTTCTGGTTAATACACCGGTAACCGAGTATGTCCACCCCAAGGTGGTGGATGCCATCTCGGAGAAGATTGCACGATACGTGGCTCGGATCATCGAGGATGGATGCACGATCCAGATAGGTCTGGGCCGGGTTCCCAACGAAATGCTCAAGTATCTCACCAACCGGAAGAACCTGGGCATCCACTCGGATGTCATCACCGACCCGGTCATCGATCTCATAGAGAAAGGTGTGATCACCGGGAATGCAAAGTCCATACACCGGGGTCAGATCGTGACCAGCTATTGCCTGGGCACACAGCGTCTTTATGACCTTATCGATAAAAACCCCATGTTTTCCTTCCACCCCATCGAGTACATTTGTGATCCGTCCATCATGGCCAAGAACAACAAACTGGTATCCGTTACCCAGGCCTTTGCCATAGACCTCACCGGTCAGGTGTGTGCAGACCAGTTCGAGGGGAAGTTCTACAGCGGCGTGTCCACCCAGCCTGAATTTTTGAGAGGTGCAGCCAGTTCACCAGGGGGTAAGCCGATCATCTGCCTGTCATCAACCACTGAGGATGGTAAGGCCTCACGCATACGCCCCCTGCTCCATGAAGGTGAAGGAGTAACTATCGCCCGTTCGGAGATCCATTATGTGGTGACCGAGTACGGTACTGCGTATCTCTTCGGCAAATCCATCCGAGAACGTGCCCTGGCACTCATTGAGGTCGCACATCCGTCTTTCAGACCATGGCTCTTGGAGGAAGCAAAGCGACTCGGGTATGTACGCTCAGACCAGAAAATGAAGAGCAAGGTTGCCTACCCGTGTGACGAGGAGTGTGATGTGAGGATGAAGAATGGCATGAAGGTCTTCATCAGGCCTTCCAGAGCTAGTGATGAGGGGGGTCTGCAGGAGCTGTTCTATCACCTGACACCGAAAGATGTTTATACACGGTTTTTCACCGGACTTGATTCACTTTCTGTATCGAAGGCTCAGCATCTCTGCAATGTTGACTATGACCACGAAATGGCCTTTGTGGCAGTTACCGGAGAAAAGGAAGAAGACGAACGCATTGTAGGCAGCTCGTGCTACTATGTGGATGAGGCAACCAAGCTTGCGGATGTGGCATACATGATACATCCTGAGTGGCAGAGTGTGGGGGTAGGCAGCTTTCTCCAGAAGAAGATGGTCGACTATGCCAAGGCTCGGGGCGTACGAGGCTTTACCGCAGACATCCTGACCGAGAACGAAAAGATGATCAAGCTTGCCCGCCAATGTACGACGGACGTATGCATGACACCGAGCTACGGCACCTATGAAGTCACCATGGTATTCGATAAGGAGTCATGACGGATTGTTGTATAAACCTGTGCAAGATTTTAATCCGGGTGTACCGTAGATTATGATTAGAACTATACACATTGGCTAAAGCGATGATTAAGCAATATAACCTACGGTTCCATGAGTAAACGCTCGACCAGAGATTATGAAATAAGATCTATGCTTGGCAGGTGCCTGCACAGAGCATCGCACTCTATTATAATTCTATCTGACCCTAAAAAACGATCCTGGGGGATTTTAAGGGGTCAATGAGATCATAAATCTCTGCACATACCCAAGACATCTTTCTTTGATACAATTTCAACACTTGGGATGGGTGTATGTTTTTTCAGGGCATCCATTGTTATGGCTTCACAAACACCAACAACAGCGGGGCGGGAGAGGAATGGAAGACAAGAGCAATAATGCACATGACCAGGATGAAAATTGATAAGCCGATAATGAAGGTACAAAAAATTAGGTCGTATATTTTTCATCAATCACCTCGAATCCATTTTCAGATCGTAATAGGGATATGCTGAAATCAGGGACCCCAAAAAACAAGACACGGATTTAAAGTCAGTCACATTATATTTTACAGATGCTCGGGACAAAATATATCCCAAAACAGATGGGGAGTGAAAATATGATTTTGAACAGCAACTACTTATTTATTATATATACTATTTATTATTATTTTATAAAGAACCTTTTTTAAAAATCGAACATTCTGGAGGCAAAATGAACCCAAAACCCGCATCACGGAAGAAGTCAAAATTAGAGGCTTACATCGACACTAGGCTATGGAACTCAAGGATTAATGGATCATGGGAAGTAAAGACAAAGCAGATACTCAAAGAAATCGAGATGAGATATTTACACGGAAGGAGAATAGTGGAAAAGCCGGATCTATTAAAAGATCTCACAAAGTACATCGATGTAAAAAGAAAACAGTTGAATAAGCATTGGAATTATATAGAAAAACAAGCAACAGGCTGGTCAAAGATGCTTGATACTGACGAAGAAAATATCCTCGATCTGGTAAGGAGTAAACTCATCACGAAACAGAAAGATGTCAGGATCCTGAGGAAAATAATGCAGATAACAGGTCACATCGAGGATGACAGTTTTGAGAAGCGCCAGAAAAGGAATCCAAACATAGTTGCGTAAGCACATCCCCTACCCATCAAGAATCAAAGTGCAAAAAAGGCCTATACGAGAACAGCCTTTAATGCACTTTGATCATTCAATCATAAAGTCATTACAAGTCTTCTCAGGGATATCCCCATTATGGCGAGGGTAGTTGAAAACAAAAGAAAGCCCGGAAAGATCCGGGCTTGTACTGGGAATATTAGCGTAAGATCAAAAAACGGCAATTGTTTGATTGTCTGTGGGCTTAGCCGTTGTCATGGATCATCAAAGCGCCATTGATGATCCATGAGAGGATACCTGAGCTTTTCTGGAGAAGGTGCACTTCAAAATCAGTTCTCCCGACAAGATCATCGCATGAGGAGAACATGAAAGCATGGATGTTGTCTCCAAAAGTGGGAAATATGGTTAGAGAGCCCGAGATGACCTGCGTGGTCTCCCAGAACGTGTTTGAGTGTTTTGAAAAAAAGGTTTGTTGAAAATGTTTGATACCCATTTACAAAGATAACTGGGAAATTACTTTGGCATCCAGTAAAACAGGATCCTATTTGTTTGCTTTGTTACGCTATAACACCTATTAAATCAGTAACACAATATCATTATAACGCACTGATATTAATGCGTTATTCAATGGTGACAAATGTCACCATTGAATAATATAATTTAATCTTGCCTGGGTTAATTGTTAATTCATCGCAGCTTGCTGCGGGGTGATTCATTAAAATGCTTTTCAATATTGATTATGTCTTTCAGAAAACATCTCATAATTTGACCTGTAAGCCTTGGGGCAGGAACAAGCCAGCACCTTCCCCACCATGACAGTCCTAAAAATGTCAGAGGGATTAAATAAGAAGAAACCACAGTTATAAATAAGCGAGAAGGCAACTTTCGTTCTGGCAAATCAGATTATTCATTTTAAGATGCCGGGAGAAGATGAGGATCTTAAGTTAACCCAAAAACTGTACAAAGGTATGCTTGATCAGTTTACCTATGTAGAGCCTGAGGCTGTTGCCGAGAGATTTGCAGATGTGTATATGATGCCGCACTGCCGGCAGACTGAGTATCGGTCATAGCCAGGGATATGACTGATATGTGCCCTGCCCAGGTCTGAAGAGTCGATGATGAGCTGTATGAGGATGAAGAGCTGTATGAGATTATCGATGCAGATTATGAGTTAAAGGTTTTAAAAAACCATGAATAAACTACCCCGCCGCAAGCAGCGGGGTATCAAAGACTTCTATAATGAACATGTCATTCGCAGCAAGCTGCGGGGAATATACCCGAAGTGATTTAATAAAATGCTTTTCAAAATTGATTGTGTCTATCAGAAAACATCTCATAATTTGACCCGTAAGACACGTCGCAAGTAAACCCACCCAATAAAAAGAAACTGTGACTGTGCCCATAGAAAAAAATAAGTCAACATTAAGTTCAGGCAAATCAGATTATTCATTGTAAGATTCCGGTAGAATAAGAGGATCTTAAGATAACCCAAAGGCGGTATAAAGGTTCGCTTGATCAGTTTACAACTGCTGAACTTAAGTCTGTCTCCGAGATGTTTGCAGATGTGTATATGATGCCGCACTTCCGGCAGACTCATTGTCGGTTATAGCCAAGTTCATGGCTGATGTGTGCCCTGCCCGGATCTGAAGAGTCTATGAAAAGAAGTACAAGATTATCGCAACAGTTGTGGTTATTAAACGATTTCAATCGTATTTCCTCCAATGATGATTATGAGGCATAGATTTAAAGAAAACGTATACGAAACGAAAAATAATGGCCTTATATACTGTGTTATCTATAAATTACATACAATCAAACTGTTACATTATGATAATACAGCATGTCCCACTAGTGACAAATGTCACCTGTGGGACATGCTGTATTATCTCGCAAATAATCTTATAGTTTGACCTGTAAGCCTAGCCGCAAGAGCCAGTCCTTCAATGCCCTGACGGCCCTTAAAATGCTAGAGTGATCATATATGGGATGAAAAGAAAAAACCAGGCTTGCAGAATGAGTTCAAACTATTGCAGAGTATGGATGGAGAAAAGCATAAGACATAGGAAGAAGCCGCTGAAGTATTCGGACTTGAGCAGCCTGCAATATCCAGATGGCTCTCCAATAAACACCTGCACCTTCTCATGCAAAACTGATCATAGAGCTTTTTGATCAGATTAATTATCTAAAAAAGTTGAAGAGTATCAACCCGGGAAGCTATCGCCCCGGCCTCATAGGTTCAAATCGGCAATCTATCAAGCCAGGCGTCCTCGATCTTCCGGTTTTCTATGATCTTGTCTCGCAATGCATTACGTTCGTTCTCAGACAGGGTGCTTATGTCGTTCTCGGCAAGCTTGTTCAATACTTTGGTATAAGATATGGCCATATTCATGAGGGTTTTGAACACATCGGAATTCTTGGCCCGGCTGGGGATTGCTTCCTTCGTCTTGGCAGCTTTGGTTGCTTCCCTGATATCCTTCACAGTGAGACTTTCTTGCACGGTCTTTTCGGCTAGGTTTTCCATTACTTCCTCTGTAGGGGCCTTGGCGATCTCAACAAGCTGACTTTTTGGAATATGCGACGTCGCATATTTCTTGCAAACACTCTCAGGGAGCTTATTTACAGACATAATATGTGAAATTGTCGATTGTTTTTTTCCTACTATCTTTCCGATTTCCTCCTGGGTCATTCCATAATCATCAATAAGACTCTGGTATGCAGCAGCTTCTTCAAATGGATCCAGATCCTCCTTTTGGAGGTTTTCGATAAGCGAGAGCTTGAAGGCCTCAAACCCTGTGACATCTTTGATGATGCAGGGGACAGCATCGAGCCCTGCAATGACGCATGCTCTGTGACGTCTTTCACCTGCCACGATCATGTAACCTTCCCCGTTTGGCCTGACGAGAATCGGAGTAATCAGACCATTGGTCTTGATGGATTCGGCCAGACTCTGGATGCTCTCCTCATTGAAGGTTTTCCGTGGCTGTTTGGGGTCGGGGTGGATAATATCCAGTTTGATCAACTGCCCAAATCTTACATTTATTTGATCATCAGCTTCCGGGCGCGATAGATCGAAATCTTCTAACGTGTTTTGTAAGCCAGATTTTTTCTGAAACATTCTGGCAAAGTTATTTTCAGATACTTTTTCTTTCGGTTTCATGAATATCCTCCTGTTTTAAGGCATCGATGATGGAAATAATCTCTTTTGCCAGAGCCTCGTAGTCCTGTCCGGCATTTGAATATCTTTTGTACTCGAAGATTGTTTGACCATTGCAGCATGCCTCTTCGAGCTTATTGTCTTCTCGGATGAACGTCTTCAGGACATTTCCATTGAAGTATCTTTTCAGGGCGATTGAAAGGTTACGATACCGGAAAAAAGCAGGCAAGCCATTGCCCAGGAAACGGTTCCCATACCTGGTTATGAGGAAGCCGAGCACATGTAGTCCCGGGTTTCTTTTTCTTATCTGAGTATCGATAAGATCTATCACTTCTATGGCACCCTTAACGGCGAATGCATCAAAACCGGGGATAATAGCGTAATCTGTGGCAGTTAGGACGTTAAGCATTATATAGCCCAGGCCTGGGGGACAATCGATGAGGATATAGTCGAAATCTTCATCGATTTCTCTTATCCTTTGTTGGAGGTAGTATCTTACCTCTGTGTTTTTCATTTTCTCCGCTACTGCCATCATGGGTTCAATTTCGTTAAGCTTATTACTTCCCGGGATGAGTTTGAGGTTTTTACCTAGTTCAATGACGGTGTCCTGGTACCAGATTTTTTTACCTCCTACCCTCCCAGCCAGGAATTCAAAGACTGAATACTGGTTGTCTTTGAGCCCATTCCTGAGCCAGGTCGTTGCGTTTGCCTGTGAATCCATGTCGATGAGGAGTGTTTTCTTTCCTTCCTCCGCTAGGGCTGCAGCCAGGTTAACTGCTGCGGTAGTTTTGGCGCACCCTCCCTTCCTATTTGCAATTGCTATGATATTACAGCTGTTATTGATCATGAAATTCTCCTTATGTCTGTATGTTGCTGGTTTGACTCTTGTTATAAGGAGAGCATCAAATATTTGGGCTTTTGCTGAAATGCAGGGCTATGCTTAAATCAAATTATAGCGTGAAATCTGTTTTTCAAAACATCTCACTTTTTGCTTTCTCCTGTCGTCCGTAACCAGAAATATTTGAACCCAAAAATCATATTTTAGCCTTTCCCTATTACAATCATTAAACCCCTACCAAGGAGATAATATGAAACTCGTTAAACAAAATTTGATTAGGACAAACATATGTTCTGGAATAAATTCTGAGACTTCCAGCCCTGCAGGAATCAAGGTAATGCCTAGGTAGAAGATCATGCAGTTGACCGGGCCTTACATGCATCAGTATAATCACCCCACTATTTCAGGGTTGGGGGGTGTGTGTATGAAGGGGAGTATACAACCGCATTCATCGGGCCGGTATTGGTTTATAGATTGGTATCAGGATGGGAAGCATGAGAAATTCTATGATGATTTCCTGCATGGAGGTGAGAAGTTCTGGAGGCGTCATCAGGATAAGGATAAGTGCATCGGCTACAAGATGGCCGAAAGATGCCTCACCGTCATGCGTAATGATTGGGAGGCATACCAGAGAGGTGAGCGCAATTTTGATCTGAGTAGGTACCGGGGCAAGTTCACCGATGCCATACCCTATTGCGAAACCTGGCTTACCCTGAGAGAGCCATCATTAAAACCATCCTCGATTCATTTCTATCGTAGTTCAGTCCGTCATATCATTGCATTCTTTGAACGTCATCCGCTGCATCTTCATGTGGTTCAGAAGGACACTTTGCAGCTCATGGCCATGGAATTGCCACCCGCACCAAAGACAAAACGCAACATCCTCGGTGTGTTCAAAGAAATCCTCAGGGATGCCTGTGATTCCGACCGGATCTCCAAGGTGCCAAGGTTCCCCACCATCGAGGTGCCAAAGCAACCGAAACACTGGATTGATAAGGCAACCCAGGAAGCTATTTTGAGCGAGATACCTATAGAGCATCAGCCGATATTCCGGTGGATGGCACTACACTGGCGCAGGGTCGGAGAGGCATGCGCACTGCACCGGTCCGATTACGACAAGAGGCTTGATTCTTTTATCATTCATCGAGCTATCAGCGGAGGCAAGGAGATAGACAGCATCAAGACCGGTATTCCGGTCACAATGCCGTGCCACCCTGCGTTTAAGCCCTACATGCCCAAACCCCAAGCCCTATCACCTTACTTCTTCACCAACGCCTCGTCACGTTCATTCGGAATGAGGTACACGCATGATACCCTCATGAGCATATGGAAAGCAGCCTGTGCGAAGATAGGGGTTACCATTGATATGCATAGGGGGTTCAGGACAAGCGGGGCAAGCTCAGCAATCAATGAGCTCGGTTGGAGCAAGGAAGATGCCCAGGCTTACGGTCATTGGTCATCTATGGCAGTCATGGAGAACCACTACGGGGATTATGAACTGGACAGGATAAGGGCATTGCAGAGAAGGGTTGTTCAACTCGTACCAAATCCGTCCCAAACTATGCCGAAGAACAAGGCCCAGACATGACTACTTATAGGTTTTCTACCTCAAGGCGACTTTAAGGATATTCCATTTTTTATCCATCTCTTCTGGGGTATCGATGAATCCGAAAATACGTGACCTGAGGTAGGAGTAGATGAGGTTATGAAGCCTCAATGATCGAACATGGGGATGTGTTCTCATCAAGTTCTCGAATCTCTTCATTTTATCTTCAGACCACCCACCCGAGTGTATAACATCTGCTGCAAGTATGCCTGCAGCATGGCCGATTAAAAAGGAAGTTCTGATCCCGCTGCCGCCCCTGGCCTGGACATGGCCAAGGACATCACCGGCCATAACAAGACCCGGACAAGGAGAGAAAGGATAGAGCATTCCACCCAGAGGAATACGGGTCTGAAGTTCATAGTGGGTCTGCGTGCCTTCTAAAAGTCGGCTGAATTGGGGGTGATGTCGGCTGAATTTATCGAATGTAAGCGGTGTGTCTTTCCCGGATGAGGTGTCCAGCAGAATGAATTCGGCCTCGCCTCCTCCGCGCGGGAACATCGTCCCTACCACGAGTCCGGAAGGTCTGTGATGGAAATGGTACTCCAGCCGGTCCTCCGGTCCGGTATATCCTCGCACCAAACGCTTTGCAACAGGCATGTCGATGCCGGTTCGTTCCTGCTTGATGTATTGTGAAGCAGGGTCATTACAGCCTCCGCAGGAAAAAACCGTGTGTGCAAAATACTCTTTTTCGCTGCCGTTCATCTCGGTTATAACACCTTGTACCCTGCCGGAACCGCCTAAGAGCGTCTTCACGCCGACTCCCGTGAGGACCCTCACCCCAATACGCTCGGCTTCAGCTGCGATCTCTCCAATGAGATCCGGCCATGCAAAGATGATATTGGGGTTCTTGATGGTACGGTCTACATGACATTTCCCGGTATGAGAGAAGTAGCGGCGTTTATTTACCTTTTTTATAGTGATACGCTCAAAAAAGCCGGGGCCAAGGATCTCTTCCATATGCTTATCAGCACGTATGGTCTCTCCCCTGCGAACCGCACCTAATTTTTCCTGCAGCTCAATGATGATCACTGAAATACCCTTGCTGGCAAGACCGAGCGATACACCGAGACCCACGGGGCCGGCTCCGATGACTACCGCCTGTGAGTATGATGCAGCATGCATAAACATCATTATCCTTTTACGCCGCTTCCCAACCACTTATCAGCGTTGATGACCTTTTTCAGGAGGGCTTTGAAGTGATCGAGGCAGGTCATGCGGATGAATTCATCCAGATCTTTGTATTCAGGAGGGATCGGCAATATTGATGCAGTCAACGAGCGGTCATGGATTTTTTTTATTGCTTCGCGGGTGATTGCTTTCTGCCGGCTGCCGTTGCCCAAAGCGAGTATGAAATGCCTTGTTCCGTAATAGTGAGCAGTGTCGATCTGATCTCCGGTAAGACCATTCGTGCCTATGCCGATTACGGGTTTCAGGCGTACCTGGTCGATGAGCAGGGTATCAAAAAAACCTTCTACAACGATTACATCACTCTGCCCCCTTGACCGGTACATGAGAAACGGCACGTCTTGAAGGGATTCATTGTCGGTCAGCGGCTTGTATGATCCATGGCCGGTGTTGCTTATGTCTCGGAATATAATTCCCATGAGTCTCCCGCATGTGTCACGATAGGGAATGGCAAGGCCCGCATTATCGGATTGATCCTTCCAAAGCCGCGAAAATACCTTCTCGAGATCATGTTTGGCTATTCCTTGGGAAAGGAGGCTTTGCCTTGTTTGCGTGAAACCCGGATAATATCCGAGCGACATACCCTCCACTTCACCCATTGCATAGCCTCGTTTATACAGGAAGTGCAATACATCTTCCCCCT
>Ga0326727_10012442_pt1 | contig 19374 bp, 19 predicted proteins | sample MB2enrmetagenome_FD_207643 | JGI IMG/M metagenome (GOLD analysis project Ga0326727, IMG submission 207643) | Lab enriched peat soil microbial communities from McLean, Ithaca, NY, United States - MB29MY | ecosystem: Environmental > Terrestrial > Soil > Wetlands > Peat | place: USA: New York...
TATTTCTTGCGAAACCTGAATGTGACTGTAATATGCTCCCAGGACGAAGTTCTCCTGCTTTGCCCATTGTCCGTTGATGTCCACCAGATCGAGGAGGCGCATGTGAAAAGATTCAAATTCCTGCTTTTTGTGACCGTACTGGCCGGCTTCGCCGCCCTTGGCTATGCCGGTTACGGTGACGGTAAAGCGGCTTATGACAAAGGTGATTTTGCCGCGGCGTTTAAAGAGTTTCAGGCTTCGGCAACACTGGGGGATGCCGAGTCACAATATTTTTTGGGACTTATGTACGACAAAGGGCAAGGCGTGGCGGAGGATAAGGCCGAGGCGACGACGTGGTATCGCAAAGCCGCCGACCAGGGGTATGCAAAAGCACAATGTAGTATGGGTGACGCGTACCGGACCGGCAAGGGCGTGCAGCAGGACTACGGCGAAGCGCTCAAGTATTACCGCAAGGCGGCGGACCAGGGGGACGCCGATGCACAATACAACCTGGGAAACATGTACGGCGAGGGGCACGGCGTGGCGCAGGACTATGCCGAGGCTGTGAAGTGGTGTCGAAAGGCGGCGGACCAGGGTGATCCTCTCGCACAAACTTCACTGGGCTGGGCATATGCCAACGGCAACGGCGTGCCGCAGGACTATGTGCAGGCTCATATGTGGTTTAGTCTGGCATTAGCGCAAGACTATTCCGAAGCCCAAAAGGGCATGGATGAGATTGCCGGGAAAATGACACCGGCCCAGACCGCCGAGGCGCAGCGCCTGGCAAAAGAGTGGCTGCCCAAAAGCCGGGAATAGGGCTTGCCCGGCTTATCTGAGAGTAAATGTAAAAACCCGTTAGAATAGCTTTTTAGCCGTTGTTTCAGCCAGCTTCATCACGTCTTCAAGGGCTTCGACCGCCCCCGGTTCTCGAACCCCGCAAGCCCGAATGAGATGGCTCTCGGCAATTCCATACCATTTGAAAAAGTAATCGTATCTTCCGAAAATATCGGCAAACCTTTCCTGATCCGGATTTCCCTGAGCCAGAATGAAAACCAGCTTTTTCCCCGCCGGCAGGCGAGTGGGCCCGGGATTGGTGAGGTAGTCACCCGGCAGATAGGAGTAGGTACGGTCTATGAAACCCTTCAGTTGGCTGGACACATCGCCATAGTAGGTTGGAGAGGCCAGTACCAGAACATCGGTTTCAAGAACCGCTTCCAGAACCTCGGTCAAATCGTCTTCAAGCACGCATCTATCGAGTTTTGTCTTGCATCCCATGCAGCCCTGACAACCCTGGTATTCGAGCTTATTGAGGGCGAAGGTTTGGACCTTTGCTCCCAGCTTTTCGGCGGTGTCGCAAAATCGATTTGCTATTGCGGCAGTGTTTCCTTTTTCCCTTGGACTTCCGAGCAAGCACACGATCTTCATTTGATCCTCCCATCCAAAAAGCACCGGGTTTATTCCAATGTGGACGAAGATTTGAAGAATAGCTTTTAAAGGGTCTTTGGTCAATGAGAGGATAATCCGGCACCGAACCATCATTCCGGGGAGACAGGGAGATAAGCCGATCTTTTGACTGCGATCACGGGACAGCCGCTCAGACCCTACTTCCCGGTGCCTCTGAAAAGGTACCTCAGCCATTAATCCGGCGGAGAATGGAGCTATATGCGGTTGCGTTTCAACCGGCTGTCGCGCAGATAAGAGCTCGAATTCAATTGAGAATGTTCTGTCGTCATTCCGGGCGGATACTAATCAGTCTATTAGTACCGATCCATAATAATGACTCACTTCTTGTCCTAAAAGAGATAAGTATTAAAAAGTCATTGCATTCACGCGCTAACCTATTAAAATCTGATGCCCTAGTTTGGATTTTCCAAATCTACCCCAATGCTAAAGGATTCGACAATGCCGAAAAAACTCGTCGAGATCGCATCAGAAATCGTCCAGACTCAAGTATCCGTAAAGTCTATGTCGGCAGGCGAGATCGCCTTATCTCTCCGGCAGGTTTTCAGCACGCTCCATGAACTTCAAAAGGCTGAGGCGGCAGGAATTGAAATGGAAGTTACTCAGCCGCCCACAAAGGAAGCAGGCGCAACGAAGCTGACGCCCCAGGACTCCATCCAAAACGACAAAGTAATCTGTCTCGAATGCGGAAAAGAGATGAGACTTCTATCGTCAAAACATCTGGCCGTCCACGGCATGGGCCAGAAGGAGTACAGAAAGAAATATGGTTTTGCTGTGGGGACCCCTTTGGCTGCAAAGTCATTGACCAAAGCTAGAAGCAAAGCGGCAAAGAAGAGGGGATTGCCTGATAACCTGATGAAGGCGATGGATGCGAGAAGGCAGGCAAAGGCCAAAGGCGCTGTTCAAACGCCTGCTGAAACGGTAGCGGCCGGCAAACAGAAACCAAAGCTCACGCCGCAAAACTCCATTCAGGCTGACAAAGTTATATGTCTCGAATGTGGCGCCGAGATGAGACAGCTCACAGTGAAGCATCTGGTCAGTCACGGAATGGATCAGAAACAATACAAGAAGAAGTACGGGTTCTCAATGCGGACCCCATTGGCGGCGAAGTCTGTGACCGAAGCCCAAAGAAATGCAGCTAAAAGGAGAGGCTTGCCGGAGAAACTGACCCAACTGAATGACGCAAGAAGAAAGGAAAAGGCCGAAGGCGCTGTTCAAAAGCCTGCTGAGACCGGTGCAGCCAACAAATCGAGGCGGACGATACTTCGTAAGAAAAAAGCGGTTTGATCTGCTGTAGCCGGAGAAAAGCCCTTTGCCGGATCTGTGCATTTCTCTTGCGTTTTTGATTTGCGTAGGGAGAGGTCCCACGGGGCTGCAAGTTGACCATTGAGGTTTTGGAACGGCAGACGAATCCAAAATGTCCAATAGAGGTCCGTTGCTGACAAGGTTGAGGCATCATTCAGGCTAAGATGATTGTATATGGCGGGAGGGCCCCTATGACGAAAAAGCATATCCTTTTGATGCCTGCTTTCGTGTTGATTTTCCTGTTTTGCTGTGCAGCAGGGGCCGCCGCATTTCAGTGTAATAACAGGTTCATTTCGATAGGCAGTTTTAGAGACGAAGTTCTGGATCGGTGTGGTCCTCCATCGATGAGCGACTCGTGGCAGGAAGAAAGGTTGGTCGACCAGTATACTCTTTACTACGGTCAATGGTTCGGACCAAGAAGGGTCCTGGTGACCGTCGACAGGTGGATATACAACTTCGGGCCCACTAAATTCATGCGAATATTGACATTCGAAAATGCAAAACTGATCAGAATCGAATCAGGCAGGACCGGATATTAAATCATAAGTTTCCATTTGATGTATCCCCTTCTTTTTGCCGAGTTGCGTGAGCGGAAATGCTATAAGGAAGCACCAGCGGAGGAGTACCTCCAATATTTTTCATGTGAAGCCGCGAAGAAAGAGATGGCGCAACTTCCCGGCAACGCATTTAACCTGCTTCCTCTTCTCCGCATCCGGCGTAATCGGTCCATTCCATTCAGCAGGACTCAGTAAAGCGTCCTTCGACGCCAAAAAACGCGGCTTCGCGTGCAATTGGCAAAGCTCCATCATGGCGCGGCAGCATACTAACGCCTGATCATTACGCACCGTAAGAACTTGAACCCGGGTCAATCTATTCCGTCTCTCCGGCGGCTCGTTACTCACTTTGAACGCGCTCTTCTTGCTTGCATTATTATGTGAAAATTAATACTATTGCATTTCGAGTGTGTGGAATTTAGTTTGTCATCCCCCGCTTCCGGCCACCGAAGCACACGATTCCGGAGCATCTCAATTCGAGCTGACGTTCCGGTCTGAAGAGGAGGAGGAGTTCTTTGAGCCCCAGAGACGCGATCGATGCAAAAGTATGGGTAAAAAAAGCAATCGACTTCTATAAATCTTCGAGTAAAAGGATCGCCCTGGCGGCGTTCACGGTCCCCCGCGGCATGTTTGTTCAAGACGAGATGTATATCTACGTCCTTAATCCCAAGGGGACGATGCTGGCCCATGGGGAAAATGAAAAATTCGTGGGCGCTGATTTCATAGAAATCGCGGACTCAGACGGGAAAAAATTTATCCGGGAGATCGTTGAAACCGCAAATGCCAAGGGCAGTGGTTGGGTGGAATACAAATGGTATCATCCGGAAAGCAAGACATGGCTTCCCAAGGCCGCCTATTTTGAGAAAGTCGATGACTTGATCATTGTCAGTGCTGTCTACAAGCAATAGGCCGGAACCCGCCTGAGTGTCCCCCGTTCAAGTATCCGCGTGCCACGACGGCTGCAAGAGGCAGGCATCTCTTTCGCGCGCAAGTTGCGGTCGAGCCCCAGGAAGCCGCGGCAGGAAGCCCGGCAACTCAAAAGGTCACTTGAGGTTCAACTCTCTCCGAGTTACTATCCTATTTCTTAACTACCGATGAACGCCGCCGGCAGCCCATCTCGGGAATATCAACACGCTTTGCCCGGGGTCAAAAGTCCGGTGCTTTCTCCGACGGTGCTATTGCACGCCGAGTGGATTTGTAATAATAGCTTGCCCGGTCACCGAAACCGGAGCGCTTGAAAGGAATCGAAATGGATGTTGGACCCAAGGGAACTGTTTTGCAGCGCGACAAAGAAACCTACGCAATCTTTCCGCGTATGCCTGTTGGGCTTCTCACGCAGGAAAACCTGGACAAACTCTCCTTCGTTGTCAAAAAGTATAAGATACCGGTTGTTAAAGTAGTCTCGGGCCAGAGGATTGCCCTGGTTGGGATAAATGGCGAAGATATTGAGCAGATTTGGCGGGAGCTTGCCATGGAGCCGGGGAAACCCACCAAATTTTGCGTTCATTATGTGCAGGCTTGTCCCGGTACGGCCGTTTGCAGCCTTGGAGTTCAGGACTCGCTCGGACTTGGCATCGAGTTGGAAAAGCTTTTTTTCGGGATGGACCTGCCCGCCAAAGTCAAGATCGGTGTTTCCGGATGCCCTATGACATGCGGAGAAAGCTTCGTCCGGGATATCGGGGTGCAGGGGAAAAAGAATGGATGGACTTTTATTTTTGGGGGCAATTCGGGTGGCCACCCAAGAATCGGCGACGTTTTGGCCGAGGGTTTGACAACCGAGCAAGTTCTGGAACTCGCAAAGAAATCTCTGCAATATTACCAGGCAAACGGGAAAAAACGAGAAAGGACCGCCCGCTTTATCGAAAGGACCGGGATCGAAGCAATGAAAACGGCGCTTGGTCTGCCTGGATGAAAATTGATCAGTGAAATATGAGATCAGGGGTGAGAAGGGCGGGGTTGCCGATAAAATATGTTATAGCCGGGACCCCTGCCGAATCGGGGTACATATGCTTTATATGTATCCCCGACTGGCAGGGTTGTCAGACAAAATTAGTAAGCGCCAACAGCGCCAAATGCGCTCGGTACGGTCGGGCCGTAGTTATACGCGCCCTGGCAAGTAGCCTCTGACCTGTCCAAATCTCTCTTCTCTACAACGTGTCCACAGGACCAGCATGACGGCAAGCTGATGTGAGGCAGACAGCCAAAGCCGCAATCGGCCTGTGCGCTAAAAAGAGAACCACTGAATAAAACAACTGCTAAAGCCAATCCAAGAATCAGTTTTTTGCTCATTTTATATCTCCTGAAAACCCTGATAGTCATTCTTTTAAATCCAACAACCACCTAACAATGCACGGTAAATCTTGTTAGTCGCAATATAAGCCGATCTGGTGTCTTGTCAACCGCGACCGAGGTGCAGACTAAGCAATAGAGGAGGCCTCTTTAATAATCTTTATTCAATCATATCCAACAATTAGAGTTTTTTATGAAATCACTGCGAAAGAGAAATAATTTTTGGGAGACAATAAACCTCCACAAATTCATTCACATCCGCAGACCAGTATCCAGTGTCCTACAACCTGCATACTGGAAGAATCATGAATCGGTTCATTCCATTACCAGGATTCCACGTCGTTCGGCGACGTTTTGGCCGAGGGTTTGACAACCGAGCAAGTCCTGGAACTCGCAAAGAAATCGCTGCAATATTACCAGGCAAACGGGAAAAAACGAGAAAGGACCGCCCGCTTTATCGAAAGGACCGGAATCGAAGCAATGAAAACGGCGCTTGGTCTGCGCGGATGAAAATTGATCGGTGAAATATGAGATGAGGCGAGAAGGCGGGGGTTGCCGATAAAATAGGTTATTGCCGTGACCCCAGCCGAATCGGGGTACATATGCCTTATATGTATCCCCGACTGGCAGGGTTGTCAGACAAAATTAGTAAGCGCCTACTGCGCCCATTATACTCGGTGCGGTCGGGCCATAGTTAAACGCGCCCTGGCAAGTAGCCTCTGACCTGTCCAAATCTCTCTTCTCTACAACGTGTCCACAGGACCAGCATGACGGCAAGCTGATGTGAGGCAGACAGCCAAAGCCGCAATCGGCCTGTGCGCTAAAGAGAGAACCACTGAATAAAACAACTGCTAAGGCCAATCCAAGAATCAGTTTTTTGCTCATTTTATATCTCCTGAAAACCCTGATAGTCATTCTTTTAAATCCAACAACCACCTAACAATGCACGGTAAATCTTGTTAGTCGCAATATAAGCCGATCTTGTGTCTTGTCAACTGCAACTAAGGTGCAGCCAGGCAATAACAGGAGATCCCATTAATATTTTTATTAAATAATATCCAGCGGTTATAATTGTTTATAAAATCACTGCGAAAGAGAAATAATTTTTCGAAGATAATAAACTTCCAAAAATTCATTCACATCCGCAGACCGATATCCAGCGTCCTACAACCTGCATGCTGGAAGAATCATGCATCGGTTCATTCCATTTACCAGGATTTCACGTCGTGCAGCGTAAGCTTTTAGCCTGAAGCTCCGTGTCGAAACGAACAGCTCAGGGAGCACCCTGCCGCCGGGCCCAGTTCTGATAGAGACGCAATGGAACGATCAGGGCAAAGAAAGGGATTGTATACATCGCTGCCACGGTTGCTTCTATGGGGCTGAAAAACTGGGAGCTTAAGACCAGGACGAGCACGTTGTTCATGATTCCAAAGGCTATGATCGACGAAAGGTGATCAGGCAGAGGCCGCCCCCAGGCAAACAGCATTCCCGCCACAAAATAGACAACCGCCAAAATTACGGAGACACCCAAGGAGATTAAGACGGTTGACGGCTCCTCGCGAAGAAAGGCGGCGTATTGTGAAAAGACGCCGAGATTGGTGACCACGAACGAAACCAATGAAATACTGTACTGGCCTTTGGACAGTTTTGCACTAAACCCGGGGGCAAAGCGCTTCAAGATCTCAGCGAGAATGAGCGGACAGAAAATGACCAGCCCCAGGAGGCCTGACATGCCGAGAAGGGATATCTCCATGTATTTGCCGACGAAAATATAGGCCAAGGCTGGGAGTGTGAATGGAACCAGAATCGAGCTGACAACAACCATTCCGAAGACAAGAGAAATGTTGGCCTCCAGGAGACCCGCGAAAAAAGGCGATGCCACGCCGGTTGAAACTCCGCTCAAAAGCAGCGCTGCGACCGCATATTTTGGAAACATGTACCGAAAAGAAACGAATATCAGTAAAGGCAGCAGGATCAGTTTGATGAAGGCACAGTAGCAGAGGTAGAGCGCGGAACTTCTTACTGAACTTAAGATGGCGCCGAGCCGGATAGGAAGAAAGCTGAAGAAAAGAAGGGCCATCATGGAATAGATCGGATAAGGCTGGAAGGGCTTTCCGTACTCAGGCCAGATAATACCCGTAAGGATGGAGGCCAAGGTCGCAATGAGCAGCAGTCCGTCTCGGAAATGGAACATCATTCACCTGGCCCGGGATTTGAAAAGTAATATGCAAATTGTGTCAGATTATCAGAAATCCAGCCGCTGTGAACCGGTAGTTTTTATTTCATATCCTCGCTGAGTCGAAGGACGACCTTTTCCTCCAATTCAGCGAGAATCGCCCTCATTGCTTCGCTGGTTTTAATCGGGCCTGAATTGTTCCAGCCTCTAAACATAGCCTCCTTTTCCTTCTCTTTGAACTGATCGATGCTGGAAGCAAACAATTGCCATATGAAGAGTTTTTGCAGGATATGACGCTCCGGAGCGGTCAGGTCTCTGTCGGTATCGAAAGATTTTCCATCCCTTGTCGTTATTATCATACCAACCGTCCTCATCTTCTCAACTGACTCAAAGCCGCTTGCCGGGTGCGGGAAAAACCGTTTCTCTCATGGAAAATAGTCCGGCCGTAAAGGCCTAATGAGATTTGGCGCGTTGGTATTGGTTTGGCCAGGGTATATCGGCGCCCAATACGTATGCCGCATGGAGAGGCCAGTATGGCTGGCGCAGCATCTCCCTTGCCAGCAGTACAACGTCGGCCTGCCCCGTGGCGACTATTTGTTCCGCCTGTACCGGTTGCGTGATAAAGCCGACAGCGCCTGCCGGCATACCAACTTCTTTTCGAATGGCAGCCGCAAAGGGAACCTGGAATCCGGGACCGGCCGGAATTTTCGCATAGGGAACCAAGGCCCCGCTCGAGCAATCGATCAGGTCGACCCCAACATTTTTAAACTTTCGGCAGAGTTCGACGGATTGGGCTAAATCCCATCCACCTTCGACCCAATCGGTACAGGAAATTCGCACTAAAACAGGCAGGTTAGAAGGCCAGATTGCGCGCACGGCTTCGGCTACCTTCAAAGGAAGACGGATACGATTCTCGAAAGTCCCGCCAAATTCGTCGGTACGTTTATTCGATAGTGGCGAGAGAAACTCGTGAAGGAGATAGCCGTGGGCCATATGGATTTCGAGTACCTCGAACCCGGCGCCAAGGCTGAACTGGGCAGCGGCCTGGAACTTCGTCAGTATATCTCCGATGTCCTTGCTGCTCAACTCTCGCGGAACCGGGGAATGCTCGCTGAAAGCAATCGGGCTGGGAGCTACCGGTTGCCATCCCCCTGCGCTCTCATCCAACGGACTATCTCCCCGCCAGGGAACATCCGTTGATGCTTTGCGCCCAGCGTGGGCGAGCTGAATACCCGGAACTGCTCCCTGGCTTTTTATGAAGGCTGTTATACGACTGAATGCCTTCCCGTGGTCAGAAGACCACAGACCGGAATCATGTGGCGAGATGCGTCCCTCGGGGGAAACGGCTGTAGCCTCAACCATAACGAGGGCAGCTCCTCCAACGGCACGGCTCCCAAGGTGAACCAGATGCCAATCATTGGGCATTCCGTCCTGACTGGAATATTGGCACATTGGAGATACGAATATTCGATTTCTGAATTCGATTTCCCTCAGACGGAATCGTGAAAAGAGCACGCTCATGGATAAACCTCCTATGGATAAGGGATCAAATCGGAAAACATCTACTATTCACGCTTAGCGTATTAATATCAACAAGTAATGCTACCCCCGGCGTCAGGGTGCAAGAGGAAGGAGGTTGAATTCTCTCGTTTAGACATGCAGGGAAGGGAATCCGGCAATTTAGAACCTGGGAAGCCGGAAAAGCTGCCCCGAGTATGACATGCGGCCAAATTGGCCTGCATATCATCGGTTTAAATAAAATCACCTCCAAGATACTTGCCGCACCAGCCTTTCACGCCGGCGAAGCCGGTTCAATCAAGGGCTGATTGGTTTTTTGCAAATCAGCTCTTATCTTATGTCGCATTGAAAACAGCGCATTGTAAATCTGGAGCATACCGGGTTTTAAAAAGGATTTCATGTGAGAACTGGATTGTTTTTTCTCTTGTCTGTAATCGCTGCGGCCTTTTTCATTTCTGCATCGCAGATCATTGCAGCGGATGCCGGCGCGCAGTCCGTATCAGCCGCAGACCGCCTCTCCATTGAGCAGCCCCGGTATTCCGGACGGTGGAAAGGCAACGACCTTAGCGTCGAATACAGCTATTCGAAAGACCAGGGGCAAATGGACCTGTCGGGTAACGTCCGGTTTTCCTATTCTCTGGTCATGGGCTACACGGACCTGCGGAGCTTTCAACTTGGTGCGATATTTCTGGATGAAAACGGCAAGGTCCTCGAAGAAACCGGACTGGCCACCAATCGCGGCTCCTTTGATCCCATCCCTTTCAGCCGCAGGATAAACCTGCCGCCCAATGCCGTTTTCATGGCTTTCAGCTACCAGGGGACAGCTACCGATGTGGGCCGGGACAAGACTTCCTTCTGGTTCTCCCCGATCCACTGACAGCACCAGCCTGGGACCTTCAATATCCGGTTTGAAGGACACTATGGCATAGGCGGGAAACTGCTTCGGCGGTGTGTAAATCCAACGTTTTTTGGCTGCCATTCCTGCTCCTTCCTTTATTTCCCGATGAGCGTGAGATTTGCCTTTACCCGGGAGCTTTTATGGTCCATCCGGCAGACAAGTACCTCCAATATTTTTCACGCGAAGACGCGAAGAAAAAGAAGGGGGAAAAAACGGCAGCAAGCAGGGATGGTAACGAAGTTTGAAGAGCGAAGGATGAAAATTTCACCCTTCCAACCTCACCCTCCACATTTGTAGCGAGGCGACCTCCCGCTACTGTCTGCGCAACTTCCGGTAAGGCATTTAGGCTTCTTCTTCGCGGCTTCGCGTGCAAACTGTCCAGGAACGCGTTTGCCGGAAGACCCGCTTTTCAGTCATCATCCCCATTTATTGCGGCCCGCAGAACTTGGAACAATTGAATGTCACCACCTTCCCGGATGGCAGTGTAATCTGTTTGCCTGTCCGGTGGTTTCCGCCGTTACCTTTACACCCTTCCTGAACGAGGGTCCCGCATCCGGAGCACCTTATCAGTGATTAAAGTATTTTATAAAGATGTCATAGACTTAGTTAAGGAGAAAAGAAATGAACAGAGGGAGTTCAAAACCCTTTTTGTTATTTATCATGACGGCCGCCGTGATCGCGTTAGGATTTAGCTCCGCCGGCGCCAGGCCGCCGGAATGCGAAGGTCCCCCACAGCTTGACAGGATGGCTGCGTTCGGATTCATAAGCTATGTGAAACCGGAATGCGACAGGCATTTTGTAAGGAAAGCCGAAGACGGATACATGCTGGAAGCCGCTCTTGGCGAGAGGGCCGCCGAGCGGGCGGCAAGCGCCGATGTCCAGCGTTTCGGCCGGATGATGGCAAACTGTAATACTTTTGCCGGCAACCGGCTCATGGAGATCGCGAAAAATAATGACCTCGAAGTCCACGCGGATATGGACAGAGAAGACCGGGAGGCGATCCTGCATCTTTCAAAAATGGAAGGTCCGGACTTTGACCGGGAGTATATGAATCAGGCGATCAAGGATCAAGAAGATAACGTAAAGTTGCTCGAACAGATGGCCAATGAGGTTACCAATCCCGATCTCAAATGCTACGCTCAGCAGACCATCCCTGTTCTGCGCCGGCATCTTCAGATGGCCCGGGACATCTACGGCAAGATCGAAGGTCAGGGGTGAACGGGAACCGGTTTCACATCTATGTCTTAGCGCGATCTTCCTTGAGCTTCCTTTCCCAGTAGCACGAAATCCCCTGCCCCTTCATCCCCGTCTCGAAACAGCGGTTGCAGGAGATGCACCTGGCATTGGCGCTGTCTCCGGCCTTCCATCGCTTGATGAGATGCGGTTCGCGAATAAAAGGGCGGGCCATGGAAATGTAATCTGCCCGTTTCTCTTTCAGAATCCCGTCTACTACGGGCACTGACCGTATTCCCCCGACAACTATAACGGGGACATTAACCCTTTCTTTAATGTACTGGGCAAAGTCCGCCAGGTAGGCTTCATCCTTTTCTTTCACAATCATGCTCTTCGTGCAATGTTTATCCGGATTGGAAATCGAGCAGCAGGCGCTTACCTGGATCGCATCTATTCCGTCATCGGCGAGACGCCGGGCAATTTCTGCCGATTCGGAAAGCTCTACGCCGTTTTCGATAAAATCCTGTGCACTGAGTTTGAACATGACCGGAAAATCTTTTCCTACCTCTCCTCTGATTGCTTCGAGGATCTCTCCAACCAGACGATACCGATTCTGAAGGCTGCCGCCGTACATGTCGCCGCGCCTGTTCCATGCAGGCGAGAGGAACTGGTTGATACCAAACCCATGAGCGCCATGAATCTGAATACCGTCGAAGCCGGAGCTGAGAGACCGGGACGCTGCAGCAGCATGGGCCTCCACGAGCCGGGCAATATCTGTCCGGGTCATCTCCCTGGGGACTTTGTCTTCCGCGGAATACGCAACGGCGGAAGCACCCCATAGTTCATCGCTTTCCCTGAAAAAAAGCTTGGGGTTGGCCCTTGCCAGGCAGTGGACAAGTTGAACAGCGATCTTGCCACCTTCTTTGTGCACCGTATCGACAAGTTTTTTCAGCCCTTCAACCTGTGTATCGTCGTAGTTGCCCAACATGTAAGGCAGTCCCTGCCCATTTGTCATGACATACTGGTAGCCGGTCAAAATAAGCCCGATGTCTCCCTTGGCAAGTTCACCGTAAAACTCCAGGGCGCGATCGGTCACGTAGCCCTTCTGGTCTCCTACGCCGCTCCATGTGGATGACCTCATGCCACGGTTGGAAAGTTCCAGGGACCTGATCCATGTTTTTTCGAACAGATGGCGGTTATCGGCCATCGTGAGCCGGTGTCCCACAACTACTGCCGCCGTCGCCGCAAGCCCTGTTTTCAGAAATTTTCGACGCGAGAGTTTGTCGATCATAAATCCCTGCCTCCTCCGGCAGTTCAATGCCGGGAGATTTACTCAAATTCAACAGTATAATGGATGCCTGTCAAACAGGCGGGAAAGCAGCATAACGGCATGCCGGCCGAGCATGGCTATCCAGGCCGGGACCCGTTTCCACACCGGCGCTTCCATACCTTCTTATGTTCTATCGTCCGCCTATTGAGCCAGTTTTGCATGAACTTTCTTCAATTCCTCGGGGATTTTGATCTGCTGAGGACAGTGCTCTTCACATTCGCCGCATTCGGCGCAATTCGAGGCCTTCTGCTCCGGGGTGAGCATGTGATTATAGAGCATGAAATTGATGTCCTCATCCTTGAACATGAAACAGTCATTGTAGAGGGAGAAATTCAAAGGAATGTTCACGCCATTGGGACACGGCACACAGTAAGCACACCCTGTGCAACCGATCCGGAGCATGTTGCGATAGACTTCGCAGACTTCGGCGACTACTTGCAGCTCAGCCCCTGAGAGTGTACCCGCCCCGGCATCCTCCGCAATACGGATATTCTCGACCAATTGAGCCATAGAGCTCATTCCGCTCAGGGCCGTTGAAACCTCTCCATGATTCCAGACCCATTGCAGCGCCCATTCGGCAGGGGTCCTTTTCACCGGTGCCGAATCCCAAAGCGTTTGGATCTGTTCCGGGATTCGGTCCGTAAGTTTCCCTCCACGAAGGGGTTCCATGATTACTACACCGGCCCCTTTGGATGCAGCATAGCTCAGGCCCTCTTTCCCGGCCTGGTAGTGTTCGTCGAAATAGTTGTACTGTATCTGACACATAGCCCAGTCATAGCTCTCTAGAATCTCCTTGAATATCTTCACATCGTCGTGGAAGGAGAACCCTGCATACCGGATGCGTCCGTCTGCCATGACCTTGTCGAGAAAATCGAGCGCGCCCAGTTCCTTCATACTGGCCCACGACTGGCGATTCAGCCCGTGCAGGAGGTAGAAATCGACGTAATCGGTCTCCAGCCTTTCAAGCTGTTCGCCCAGGAACCGCTCGAAATCCTGCCGGCCCTGAACAAGCCATGTCGGGAGCTTTGTTGCAAGGAGAACCTTTTTTCTGTACGGCTTCAGGTGTTTGCCGAGGAAAACCTCGCTCTGTCCGCCATGGTAAGGGTAGGCCGTATCAAAATAGTTGATGCCATATTCGATGGCGTAATGGATCATCTCACGCGCAGCCATTTCGTCGATGGGTTTGCTCGGATCGAAGAGATCCACTGCACCGGTACCCCCGACTATGGGAAACCGCATACATCCGAACCCAAGGACAGACACGTCACAACCGGTTTTGCCGAGCTTTCTGTAGAGCATAAAGCCTCCATGTATGGGACAGCATCGAGGGTCAATAAACAGGGACGACTTAGATTTGGGCTTAGGTCAGAGTCACTGATTGCTCCTGAAAATTATGAGCGTAAATCCTGGCAAATTCAATCAGCGGCGTGAGGCATGAGGGAAAATATACCTCACCGGCCTTCCGGAGGCAAGGAGAGAGCAATCAGGGATGGAATCGTTTCCACAACTTACGTACTGATGAGGAGTTTGTGAAGCTAGGGTTGAATATCCCGGATCTCGGTACCGCGTATTGAAGCCGTGCCGGGGACACCCGGACGAGCAAGGGATTACGGTAAGTGGACCGTAACCCCTTCTATTTTTTGTGAGAGAATTTGTGTGAAAATCTTGCCGGGGACAGGCGTTATCATTCAGTCGTTTCAGTCAAAGTTCCCTCGAACATGCTGCCGTCTGCGATGCCTCTCCCTTTAATTGTCATAACTGCCGGGGGCGCAGTGCCTCCCCTTCTATGGTGGCAACGATGTCCGATAATCGAGGCAGAAATAGTATAGTTTGCTGCTGTAATAGCAAGAGAGTTTCCGTCCTGGATTGCCGAGAAGGGAGCGCTTACCGGGGCGGGGGTGCTCAGCGTAAATGTCCCGCTCAGGAAATTTGTAGGATCGGTACTTTCAAAAGCGAAGCCGATGGAGGAGGCATAAGAATTTGTCACCGCACCACCAGCAGTGATGTAAGTGACATTCCCGGTCCAGGTTGAGGGCACCAGAGAAGTTTGTTCAAACGCGAGAGCACTACCGGCCAGCAACAAAATAAACAATGCTGCACTCAACAAGCTAAAAGTTTTCTTCATCTTCACAACCTCCTTAAGGTCAGACGTAACTCAATGCTTCAAATACCAGCATCCTGCCTTCGACGCGGCCAACTTACCGGCCGTGCCGCCCATGGACTATCCAGCCTGCAATTGCTGAATTATATTTTCAGTCGCACTCACCACGCAAAGCAAGGAACCCATCCCGTATGTTGGTGCTTTAATCGGCGCGTCTTCCGGCGATTTCCCCGTGATCGTGACCAGCGACGAATTCAGAACTTGACAGTGGTATGGTTGGCATACTTCAGAATATAACCGCTATCTAAAAACCAAACCAACTACCTTACCATAGTTGTATATGCCTATCGGCTCCGTAGCGACAGCTCCCGGAGGGACGCCATCGGTAGTTGAGATTATGCGAGACGAATCCGCGAGCCGGTCACCAAGTTTCAGCAAAAAACGTACCGATTAAATGAGATCTTTAAGCATCGGGGAAAAAACAAGCAGAATCCTGGATTAGCCAAGGGATGACGTTAGTCAATATTTCCAGCGATTAACCCTACCGGCCTCAAAACATTGGAGACATATAGCTCAAATGTAGGCATCTGACTACGCCACTGCAGTTCAGAGCATGCAGTCTGAGCCAAATACTTGTGATATTACATTCTCCAAGTCGTCAAGTGACAGGAAAGGAAAGGGATAAGTATGAATGATGCGTAAAGTTGACCACCAACAGATCCGGAACACTCTGTCAGATCATATTTCACAAGAAAAAGCTCATGGAACACGCAGAGTTCATAAATCATACAATATCCTATAGCCACACTATGCTTTTATCAAACAATCCGGCTTGTATCCGATTACTCCCGGCGATGATCATCCCATGTTCTAAAGCTCCGGCAATGATGTGCTGGACTGGACGCTTACCATGAAGACGGAACACCTTGCCCCCTTGTCTCTAAAGTAAAATCAAAAGGATTGCCCGAACTATCTCAAATCGTAAAGAAATGAGGAGCTGAAAATGAAACTGCTGGTTTTTGGTGTCTGCTTGGCGTTTTTGTCCGTCTTCACAGCCGTTGATACAGGCGCCCACCCTCCTTGCGGAAAGGTCCGGGGCGAAGGCCACCGCAACAAACGGGGAATTGATTAAGCCTCGCTGGAAACATCGGCACTGGGTTCGGGGCCGTAACAATCGTCACGGGGAATGAAATCCGTGGCACTGTCGTTAATTTTACTTCAGAACTTTGGTCTTCTTGCCGACCTTATCAGCGTAAGTCTAATGCCTCCTCCCAAGAGCCGCGAACAGGCCCAATTGTGGCGCCCCCTTCTCGGCTCTCACCATTTGAACGGGTTCATGTCCCCTGTTTAGGGTGTGGGAGGAAGAAAAAACTTACACCCCAAGCTGCATAGCATCCAAATCAGGATTAGAGGGTGCCGGTATCATGATCGCTCACCGGGATAGAAATGTAGACTTTGGGGCAGCGCGGTTCGATTGGAATATGTAACCGGTCGTCGAAGGGGAAATGTTGAACAAGACGTACGAGCACAACCTGCTGCGCTAATGTTTTTTTAAGGAAAGGAGATGAATATGTCGTTTTTCAAGCTGCTTCTCACTTTTGCACCGTGGCTTTCGTTTCTTATTATTGCCCGCGACAGTCTGTTTCGTCTCAAACTCGGGTTGGTGGTTGCGTTGGTGTTGAGTGTGGTCATGGGTATTACCCGGTTGCACAGGGGTGTCATCCTGTGGGCGGGTCTGCTCTTTTTCACATACGCCACGGTGGCAGTTGCGCTGCTCAACAACATGTGGACCGCGCAGCACATGGGTTTAATGGCCAACGGGGCGCTGGCTGTCTCCACCTGGCTGACCATTGCCATCAGGAAGCCGTTTACCCTGGACTACGCGCGCGAGCACACCGACCCGTCGCTCTGGGATAACCCGCTCTTCATCAGGACGAATGTCGTCATAGCTTCGGCCTGGGGCCTGATCTTTTCAGTGAACGCCATTTTGGCCTGGGGGAAGATGAATCATTTTATTCTGTCCGAACTGGGTTATGAAGTGGTCACATATACCTTGCTCATCGGAACGGTGGCCTTCACGACTTGGTATCCGAATTATGTTCACCGCAGACGAGAACTGGAAGAACGCGTACTTGCAAGCCGGCAACCCGGATAGGACGGCTATTTTGCAGCTTGACCACCAGCGAGTCTCGAAGGGCATCGGGGGTTCGTCCGCTACTCTAAAAAACCCGCCCGGACACCCTTCAAGGCCATAAAACCTTCCCATATACGAACAAATAAAACGCAAGTCGCGTGTCAAAGGAACCGGTTTCAGGCAATTTGAGGACACACCACCATCCCTCGCTCCAGGCTGTATCCTGCTGTTGTTCTTCTTCGCAGCTTCGCGTGCAAACTGTCCATGTACGCGTTTGCCGGAAGACCCGGAAATGTTTCCAAATAGCATGAGACCCTATGCCCCGAAAGTGATATATGAGTGGATATTGATCGGAACCGGGCTCAAGGAGGTGCGTTATGGGTGAGAGTGGTAAGTTTGCCGGCGAGCGGGTTACAATTGATCGAGAAAGGGCGAAGATACTTTCCTGCGGCCGGACGATTGCCGAGGAGATCGAATCGATCAGAAAATATGGAAACCATGGGATGAGTCCGGTTCTGCGAGCCGCAGTTCTGGCAGCACACGGTATTCCGAAACCCAAAGCCAAGGCGGAGAACGGCATCTTCTTCGGTTGCTACAGGCCCTTCACAAATCCGTTCCTGTTGCGTGAGTACATCAGGCTGCTGGATCTGCTGAGCGTGGACCATACCCATTTTGATCGTGAATATTGTTGCGGGTGGCCCTTGATCGTGGAGAGCACAGGAGAGGATCTCAACCGTGCCCGAACGCTCAGCCTGGAATTCAGTCACCTCAACCTCGACCTTGCGCGCCAAAAGGGAGCGACCACCCTTGCTTACTGTTGTGTCGGGTGCGCGTATGCCGCAAAACATGCCTTCAAGGATGACGCGGACACCCACGTTTACATTGTCGACCTGATTCTCGACAAGCTTGAGAATCATCGGCTCAAAATGAAACCGGCGGTGATTGGATACTTTGAAGGGTGCCACACCATCCATCGCGCTCTCTATCCCGGAACATCTCTGAATTGGGATCGGTATCGTCAGCGGTTGGATGGGATCGAGGGTTTAAAGGTCGTTGACCTGCCGAAGAAGCTTTGCTGCAAGAAGTCCGGCGTCATGAAAAAGGCTGCGGAACTGAACCTGGACAAGATCCTTTGCACCTGTAACTGGTGCTATAATTCGCTTAAGGAAAAAGCCACCGGCATAGCGCATGTGATGAGCCTGCCGGAACTCCTCCTGCAGTGCCTGGAAAACCATTGAACGGATGCAACGGGGGGCGGGCGTGATGCCGTTAAGTTAACGGAGGGGAGTAACGCCGACACGACCTTTTAGCCGTCTATCCCAAATCGTCCGGCACCTGTCTTACTTCTGCCGCTGGATCGTCGCTGCAGAAAGGTTTCTGAATGAAATTTACTCGTTCGTCCGGAATGCTTCGTTGTGCCTTCCGGAGACGGACTTGAGTTGGCACACGGTATAAAAAGGGGTGGTCGGGCACCCTCCGGATTATCGCCAAACAATCCGGAAGAGGGCGCCATTTTGACCACCCCGGAAAACTCGTAAGACATAAGTCAGGTCTGCTGAAACTTGCCGAATGCCTCGACAAAGTTTGACAGGCCTTCAGGATCGACGGCCTCTATTTATTTAACCACCCACACATCCAGCACACTCGTGTTATCGTCAACTGCCGCGAAGGTAAATCCATCTCCAAAAGAATGAAGGGCGATCCCGAATGCCCCCCCGATAGCAGGATCGATCGAAATCTGCGCAACGAATTTTCCCCAGGGGGTGAACTCGACGATTTCGCTCGGATGAGTCGTATCTTCGTTGACAGCATCGCCCTGCGAGGTAATGAGGTCTCCGTTGGGGGCAAGCACAAGACCGAGTGGACCGTGTAAATGGACCGCGTCATTGACTACAATCTTACCCATCCCATTATCTTTTCTCGTACGACGCGCATCGCGAATGGCGAAGATGGCGTTGTCGCCGGTGGAGGCGACATAAAGGATGTCCCGGTCATTATCGTATGCCAACCCGGTCGGGCCGACGACAAACGCTGCAGAATTGCACTGATGCAAATACCCGGACGCGATTTGAGTTGTCGACAGCACTATGACGGGATCAAGAATATCGTTCTCGTTAATCGACAGCTCGAGCCGTACCACCGTGCCGCTCAAAACGTTGGAAATAAAAAGCTGGGCAAAATCCCCCTCATCATTGATCGTCAAATCCCACGGGCCGTCGAGAAACTCTGCGTTGCTCAGGGTCTTTACCAGGTTTCCGTTTTTATCCAGAATTATGAGTGAGCCTTGCTCAACCCCCTGTTCCAGGTCACCGCTTTGAGTACATACGCCAAGCCCATTGGTAGACGGGACATTTCCGACCAGCACGAACCCTCTCTTCAAAATTCCAAGCGCAGTCGTGAGTCCCAGCCCCGTTTGTCCCTGAAAGAAAAGTGACTGTGTACTGGTGGCTGGATCG
>Ga0326727_10012443_pt1 | contig 19372 bp, 11 predicted proteins | sample MB2enrmetagenome_FD_207643 | JGI IMG/M metagenome (GOLD analysis project Ga0326727, IMG submission 207643) | Lab enriched peat soil microbial communities from McLean, Ithaca, NY, United States - MB29MY | ecosystem: Environmental > Terrestrial > Soil > Wetlands > Peat | place: USA: New York...
TGCACAACAGCATCATCTGGCGGAGCAAGGCCGCGGCCCGGCACGCGATGCAGAATCCCAAGATGGCGCGCATGAGCACGAACCAGCGCTGGCAGCACCTGGTGTTGCTCACTTGCTTCATTGTCCTGGCGATTACGGGCTTCGCTCTCAAGTTCCCCGATTCCTGGTTTGCCCAGGTGCTGGGCATGGGCGAAAAGCTGCGCGGCATGACGCATCGCGTGGCGGGAGTCATCCTGATCGGCATGGGAATCTATCACCTCTTCTACCTGGCGATGACCAAGGAAGGGCGGCGGCTGATTCGCGACTTTGCGCCGGCGCCGAAGGACGGCTTCGATGCCTGGGGAGTGATGCGCTACTACCTTGGCCTGAGCAAGGAAAAGCCCAGCTTCGGCCGTTTCAGTTATGCAGAAAAGGCTGAATATTGGGCGCTGGTGTGGGGCACGGCGCTGATGGCGTTGACCGGCGTGATGATGTGGGCCAATGTTGCAACCGGAAACTGGCTCGCGCGCTGGTGGGTGGATGTGGCGACCGCCGTTCACTTCTACGAGGCGATTCTGGCCGTGCTGGCGATTCTGATCTGGCACTTCTACCAGGTGTTCTTCGATCCAGACGTGTATCCGATGAACTGGGCATGGTGGGACGGCAAGATGCCAGTCGAGCACTATCGCCGTGAGCATGAGTTGGATACGGAGGCGCTAGGAGAGGCCGGTGCGACGGAAGGAGACGCTGGCAAGCCGGAAGGCGGAACTTCGAAGGAGTAGAAAGCTCAGAAAGAAAAAGCCCTGGAGGGAAGCAGATTCCCTTCAGGGCTGATTGAGAACTGCGCCACGATCTACGCGTAGTCGATGGGATGCTTGGTGAGCCACTGCTCATCGCGCACCTTGCCCATGTTCTTCAGGGCATTGCCGGCGACACTCGCGCTGAGATGGCGGCTCTTCCATGCGAGGCCGGTAGTAAACCCGAGGGCACCGCCCAGCAGGCCAAACGCGAGCGAGACCGGCGCAGATTTCTTCCGCCAGAGTGGGTAACCGGCCACCAAGCCGACGCACGCTCCAATCGCGGCGGGCACCAGCGCTCCCTTGACCGACTCGCCAAGAAAGGGAGTAAGAGGCTCTCCATTGAGAAACTCTTCCTGACCAGAACGCGCTCCGTCGATACCGGAGTCCACCAGCCGCCGGCCATAATCGACATTGGATTTCACCCACTCGCCTACACCCATGGAGCCTCCTCAGCTTTCTTGAAAGACGTACCAATCTTATCAGATTTCCAAACGCCGGGGTTAAGGGCGCATTACAAGACGCAGATTGATATGCGTAAAGTGGAACTTACGCAGGACAGATTCAAATCGGGAGGCAGTCAAATCCCGACCGTGGGCGTTATTATCGTTCCACTTGATTTTCTGACAAGGTGCGGGCCGGTATGCGGATTGCGTACGTGCTTACTTCGCTGGGCGTCGGCGGAGCGGAACGGCAGGTGGTGGCGCTGGCTGAGCGCATGGAGGCGCGCGGCCATGTGGTTTCGCTCATCGTGCTGCTCCCGCGTCAGTCCGAAGAGTGGCCAACCACGCTCGACGTTGTCCGACTCGACACGCACAAGAATCCGGTCAGCTTCCTTGAATGTCTCAGGAAGGCGCGCCGCTTCTTGGGAGTCTTCCAGCCGGAGCTGATTCACAGCCACACCTGCCCGGCCAACATTGCGGCGCGGCTGCTGAATCTGCGCAGACACATGGCGCCAATCATTTCCACCATTCACAATATTTACGAAGGGCCCTGGGCGCGCATGCTGGCTTACAGGCTCACTGACCCACTCAGCCGCCGATCGACCGCGGTGAGCCAGGCCGCGGCCGACCGCTTTGTGCGCCTGAAGGCTGTTCCGGCCAGCAAGTGCTCGGTCCTCACAAATGGCATCGACACGGCGGAGTTTGCGCCGAATCTTGAGCGCCGAGAACGACTCAGGACGCAAATGGGGCTCCAGAATGAATTTGTCTGGCTGGCGGCTGGACGGATCACACCCGCCAAGGATTATCCGAACCTGCTGCGGGCCTTTTGCGAGGTTCATGGCGCAACTCCGGCCACGCGCCTTTGGATTGCCGGAGAGGCATTCGGCGCGGAAAGCGCTGTCGTTCAAGCATTGGCGGACGAATTGCGGCTGGGGAATGCTGTGAGCTGGCTGGGCCTTCGCCGCGATATGCCTGCGCTGCTGGATGCCGCTGACGGATTTGTGCTGGCTTCGGCCTGGGAGGGGATGCCTCTGGCGGTGGGCGAAGCGATGGCCATGGAGAAGCCGGTGGTAGCGACCGATGTGGGCGGGGTGCGCGAGTTGGTGGGGGAGGCTGGCGTGATCGTTGCCGCCAAGAGCCCGGAGAGGCTGGCGCAGGCGATGCTTGACCTGATGGAGAGCAAGCCTGAAGTCCGCAGGGCTCTGGGCCGCGCGGCGCGGGAACGCATTCAAAGCCTGTTCAGCATGGATGCCAAGGCCGATGAGTGGGAAGCGCTTTACAGGGCGGAATTGGCGCGCTAGTTCCTGACAACATGATTTTGCACCTTTGGCTCGTGCTTTCCCAGGTCCCAAAATCGGGATCTCCACCCCACGGACGAAGATCTTTCCGCGGGGGCCCCGGACCTGGGGAACCCATCGGTGGTACAACTTCAAGCGGCCGGAGCTCTGAATCTCATCCTCGCTGTCCCTGAATTTCTCACTCTACAGCCATTTCTGGAACTTTCGGCACGTGGCCGCGCGGGCAAGACGGGTGATAGCCTGATGGGTTGCCTTTGGCGGCTGTCGAGGCGGTTGCGCGAAGGGCTTGGAGGACGTTGGATGCGAACAGTAATTGCCGGTCAAGTGATGTGCTGCGCCCTGCTGGGGGCAGCCATTGGCATGGGAGGCGAAATGGCGAATGCGCAGGCAAAATCGGCGCAGAATGCGGTGCTGGACCTGGATCATGGCTGGCAGTTCCGTCAGATCACGGCGGCCGCGCAGCCGAGCGAATATGGCTGGCTGCCCGCCACAGTTCCCGGCGACGTGCACCTGGACCTGCTGGCCAACAAGAAAATCCCAGATCCGTTTTATCGGGACAACGAGGCCAAGCTTCAATGGATCGAAAACGAGGCATGGGAGTACAGAGTGAGCTTCGAAGTCACGCCGGCCTTGCTTGCCCGTTCTCATGTGGATCTTGTTTTCGACGGCCTGGATGCGACCGCAGAGATCTACCTGAACAGCACACGGGTGCTGGACGCCGACAACAGCTTCCGCATCTGGCGCGTGCCGGCGAAGGAGCATTTGCACGTTGGCAAGAACCTCCTCTATGTTGTTTTTCCGTCGCCCATCAAGGCAGCTGCCAAGGTGGCCGCAGGCGATGCGTTCCGGCTCAAATCCAAGACCGAAGACAAGACCTACGTCCGCAAGCCCGCTTATGAGTATGGCTGGGACTGGGGACCGCGTTTTGTGACCAGCGGCATTTGGAAGCCGGTGCGGCTCGAGGCCTGGGACAAGCTACGCATCGCAGACTTCGCGATTCGCCAGCGCGATGTGAACAGGGAAGTGGCTCATCTGAACGCCGAGGTCGAAGTTGAGGCCGCGGCGGCGGGTTCGGCGAAGGTGAACGTGCAGTACTCCGACCACGGCAAGCCGGGCCAGGTTGTTGCAACATTGAATGTTCATGCCGGGCTGAATGTGCTTGATATTCCCATCGAGATTCGCCAGCCGAAGCTGTGGTTCCCGGCCGGCTATGGCGAGCAGCCGCTCTATGAGTTCACCGCGCAGGCGGGTACCGGCGGGCAAGTGAGCGAGACGCGCAAGACCAAAGCCGGACTGCGCTCCATTGAGCTTCGCCGCCAGCCGGACAAGTGGGGCCGCTCCTTTGAGTTTGTTGTGAACGGCATTCCTGTCTTTGCCAAGGGCGCGGACGTGATTCCCTTCGACAGCTTTCCCAATCGCGTGACCACCGCGGACTACCGCCGCATTCTCAAGTCCGCGCGCGACGCCAACATGAATATGATTCGCCACTGGGGCGGCGGCTACTACGAAACGGAAGAGTTCTACTCGATTTGCGACGAGCTGGGCATCATGGTCTGGCAGGACTTCATGTTCGGCAACGACTGGCAGCCCGGCACCTACGCCTTCAAGCAGAACATCGAGGCCGAGGCCGAGGATCAGGTGCGGAGGCTGCGCAATCATCCGAGCATTGTTTTGTGGTGCGGCAACAACGAAACCGAAGTCGCCATGAACTGGGATGTGCGCAAGAACCTGCCGCTCGACGTGAAATCGCAGATGTGGCAGGACTATCTAACGGAATTCAGCGGCATTCTGCCCCGCGTGGTGGCGCGGCTCGACTCCGAGACGCCCTATTGGCCCAGCTCGCCGAGCGCTGACTATGAGCCGCTCAGCGACCACTACCAGTCTGGCGACCAGCACGATTGGAGCGTGTGGCACGGCCGCGTGCCCTTTACCGACTACGAGAAGCACAACTGGCGCTTTGTCAGCGAGTACGGCTTCCAGTCTTTTCCCGAGATGCGCACAGTGGAGAGCTTTACGCAGCCCGAGGACCGCACCGGCATCTTCACCCCAGTCATGCTGGCGCACCAGAAGAACAACGAAGGCAACTCCATCATTCATGACTACATCGCCAAGGATTACCCGGAACCGAAGGACTTTCCGAGCTTTCTTTACGTGAGCCAGGTGTTGCAGGCCGAAGGCATCAAAATTGGCACAGAGCACTGGCGCCGCAACCGTCCGGAGACGATGGGCACTATCTTCTGGCAGTTGAACGACTGCTGGCCGGTGGCATCGTGGTCCTCCATCGACTACTACGGCCGCTGGAAGGCGCTGCAATACTATGCGCGACGCTTCTATGCGCCCGTGCTGGTTTCGCCGCATGTCGAGGACGGCGCGCTGAAGGTTTATATCGTCAGCGACAAGACCAAAGCCGAGCCTGCTACGCTGCGCGTACGGCTGATGGACTTCGACGGCAAGGTACTGCTGGAGGAAACACGCGCGGTGGACGTGGCGCCGCAGATGAGCAAGGTTTATCTCGACTGGCCGCTGAAGAAACTGACAGACGCGGGCGCGGCGAATACTTCGCGGGTCTTCGTCGTGGCCGATCTCACAGCTGGTGGAGCACAGATCTCAAGCAACCTGGTCTATCTGGCTCCGGTCAAGGAAGTGCATCTGAAGCCCGCTCAACTGAAGGTGGAAACCACCGGAGCGAAGGGCGCCTACAGGATTCGCGTAAGCTCGCCGGTTCTGGCGCGCGACGTGTATCTCTCCTTCGGCAGTCTCGACGTGCAGCTCTCCGACAACTACTTTGATCTGCTGCCGGGCGAGACGGCGGAGATTACGGCCGACAGCAAAGCGTCGCTCGAAGCGCTCAAGGCGCAACTGAAGGTCGTCTCACTCACGGATGCCTTTGCCGTTGATAACAAGCCCGCCATGATCGGCGCGGCACAATAGGTTCAGTCGAAGCAGGAATCAAAAACAAGCGGGCCGGAGCATGCGCTCCGGCCCGCTCGCTTTTTCTGCTTTCATTGATTAGAAGGCGAACGTGGCCTGAAGGAAGATGCGCCGCGCCGCCGAGCCGGTGCTGAAGATGCCGCCGGCAAGGTTTGTGGATTTGCCAAAATTTGGTGCGGTCACCGTTCCATTTGGCGTTCCATAGTCGATGTCGTTGAAGAGGTTCAAGGCCTGGGCGCTGAAGGTCAGCGAGTATCTGCGGCCGGTGCTGGCAGGGCCGAACATTCCGCCGGGACCGCCGCTTCCACCGCCAAACCCGCCGGGACCAAAGCCTCCGCCCGGCCCGCCGCCGGGACCGCCGCGTCCGCCGCCTGGGGGCGGGCCACCCGGAGGTGGTCCGCCGGCATTCAGGTTGTTGTTGGCCGCAACGAGTTTCGGACCGAGTCCGATGGAGCGGCTAACCCGCAGATTCACGGCCACTGCCGCGGGACCGTTGCCCAAGTTGATGGGGATGATCGTCTCGTCGGGTGTAGGTTGGCTGTCAAGACACTTATTGCCAAACTGAACGTAGCGGCCTGGAGCGGGCGTGCAATTTGACGCATCTTCCGCCAGACCCGGCCTTTGATTGAAGAAGTTGTTCAAGGGGTCTGTGGCCAGCGTGACGTTATAAGGGTGGCCGGACTGAGCAATGAGAAACGGATTGAAGCGAAGGCCCCAGGGACCGCTGTAATTGGCCATTGTGAAGATCATGTTGCGCGCGACGAAGCCGGCGCGCCCATAGTCCTTGTCCAGATCGTAGGCGTCCGATGCGCTGCCTCCCGCGCCGTTGGTGTTGGCCCAGGCAAGGGTGTAGAAGCCCACAAGACTCAAGTTCTTGCTGACCTTGGCGTTGACGCTGGTGATGACCTGATTCTGTTTGAAGACAGCCTCGGGAAAGTACTCATACAGGTACCCGCCAAGGTCATGCTGCGGATCTTGATCGGGGGCCTGGTTGGCGTTGCGCGTAACCAGTTGGTGCACCCCGAAGGAGTGCAGATAGGTGAGTGTCAGGCTTGTCCCGGAAAACAATTGACGCTCGATGCTCACGCCTGTCTGCCCAGTGTAGGGCGAGTGAAAGTGAGAAGCTACCTCGTACTTCACGGGCGCTGTAGTGGTGGAAGTGCCGCTGGCGCTTGTGCATGTGCTCATGTCGATGTCGCTCAGCGAAGTCGGGCTGGTTCCATCGGCTGCCGTGCAGTTGGCTGGGTCGTTAAGCACGACCTGGTTCTGAATGTTTGCGCGGTTGATGGTCAAAAGGTTGCCGCTTCCAAAGCGATCGTAGAAGAGGCCGTACCCGCCGCGCAGGACGGTTTTGGCCTTCTTGTCCTTGCCGTTTCCATCGAGCGCGTACGCGAATGCGGCGCGCGGAGCCCAGTCGTCGTGGTCCGAGATGTGATTCTGCGCCTCCCAGCGAAGGCCGCCAGAGAGCGTGAGCCGCGGATTGAACTTCCAGTCATCCTGCGCGAAGAAAGCCAGATCAAAGACGTTGGCGAGGGCCGACTGCTGACCGGTGGTGTAGCTGGCGGAAGTTGGACCATTGCCTGCATTCACCTGGTCCTGAAATGCCGTCCCGGTTGTATCGTTCGCCAATGCGTTGGCCATCGCCAGATACTTCGCGTACGAATCAAAGCTGAACGAGCCGTTGAAGTTGGCATTGGTCAGGTTTGCATCCCGCGTGTCGCGCAGGCGTGTGCCGAACTTGATGGCATGTGCGCCATGGCTCATGGTCGTCAGATTCTGGAATTCCAGCCGCGTCGTGTGGTCGAGGCTCTTCTGGCCGCGAAATCCGCCTCCCGTGAAATCTCCCGCGACGCTGATCGAGAGGTCGGTCGAGTCGGGGTAGTGGTTTTCATTCTGCCGCTCGAACTGAAAGCGGCTTTCGTTGACCACGTGATCGTTGATGACGATGGCATCGCTGATCTGCACGGTATGGTCGGTGTTCGATTCGTGGGTGGAGGCGCTGGCCAGCGATCCGGAGTTCAAATCGCCATGCTCGGACTCGGACCAGAAGCCATAGCGCGCCGTGAAAGTGTTTTTCGCGCCGAGTTGCCAATCGATGCGCGCCGAGGCATTGTCGCGAATGCGCCGATTCAGGAGGTCGACGCCGAAGTTGGGAACGTCGACGTAGGGGTTTTCACTTGCACTGAAGGGCAGAAGAGGGTTCTCAAGCTGCACTTCGTCGGGGATCAGCCACGCGTTCACGTTCTCGGTATTGCGTTGCTCCGCGCTGACGAAGAAGGAGGCGGTCTTCGACAATGCCCCGCTGGCTGTGCCATTGAACTGATAGCTGTAATACGAGGGAATTGTCTTCGTGAACGGGTTGCCGGTATTGAACGGCTTGTCGTTGCCCTGGATGAAGAACTGCCCGTGCAGCTTGTCGGTACCGGGCTTGGTGAGAATCTCGATGCGTCCGTAGCCGAGCCGGTCGAACTCCGCCGAGTAGGGGTTCTGATTGATGCGGATTTCGCGGATCGCCGACTTGGGCGGAAGTTGCCCGCCGCTAAAGCCGTCGATGTAGATCTGGCCGCCGTTCGGTCCAGCCGAGGGTCCGGCCAAGGCCGTCAACTCGTTTGAGAGCTCGTCCGGGTCGTCCGACAGAGCCTCCAGATCCTTGCCTTTAAGAACGAGGGCGGTGGCATTGCCGCCTGCCTCCACATTGACCGTGGGCGACTCGTCGGTGACGGTCACGCTCTGCTCTTCGGTCTCCACTGCCATGGAAATGTCTACGCGTATCGTCTGGCCAGTTGCGAGTTGCATGGGCTGGGAAACAAAATCGGCGAAGCCGGCAAAGGAAGCCCGAACAATGTAGCTGCCGGGGGCAAGGCCATTCACCTGGTAATGGCCGTTTGCGTCGGCGGTCGCCGTGGTGACGGTCTTACCCGCTGACGCGACAATGGTGATCGTTGCGCCAGGAATCCGCGCGCCCGTGGGATCGGCGACGTGCCCGTGCAAAGTGGCCGTCGTAACGGAAGTTGCCGGTACGGCCGTGGCTGTCGTGACCGGGGAAGGCGCAGCGGGAGCCTGTGCCGATAAAGCGGCCACACTGACTACTGCCAGCGCCATGGCAATCAAGAAATGAGTAAAGCAATGCAATTTTGAAAACACGTATTCCTCGTCTGTTTCTGCTCGTTGTGTGAGTGTCTACTGGGCAACATCAGGCGCGCTGGCGCTCATGCTCCAGTTGGAAAGCAGGTTCTGGCTGGCGGCGGGAGCCTCAAGCAACGGCTCGACGCCCGCCACCAGCGTGATGGCCGTGACATCTGTTGTTCCGTCGGTTGAAACCACCATCACTGCTTCGCCCTTCTTCAAGTCTCCAAGTTGAATGGCCGGAGCGTGATTCAGCATTTGCTGCGGGTCGCCGCCCTGGCCGCCATTCTGTCCTGCCCATTGGCTGCCGCCCGGCGCTGCGCCGCCGTTTGCCGGCTTAGAGTGATTGCTCCATCCGTTTGCGCCGGCGCCGTTCGCGCCTTTCAGCAGCATCGCCAGCATCAGCGCCATGCGATCCGGAAGGCGCCGCATTTGCGCGTCCGCGGTGATGTGGATGGTGACCATTTTCTTGGTCGCCAAATCCTTGACCTGCAGCGTTGAGCCTGCCGTATCGAGAACCCCGATGATTCCTGAGACGTTGCGGAAACTGCCCGAGACCACCTCTTCGGCCGCAATCTCCGTTCCACCAGCATCTTTCGTGCCACGCGCCCGCAACTGATCGCCCGCGTGGATCGCGTCGATCGGCGCTTGCTGCGCCGCGTCGAAGCGTACCGAAGCCGGTGCATAGCGCTTGAGCATCGTCGTCTTGGCGGTATGCACGGTGATTGTCTTTGCAGTAGCACCCGCGCCCGAAGTCAGCACAATGACGCCGGTGGCTGGATCGACGCTCTTCACCAGCCCGCCCACACCGCGTTGCTGCCAATCTTCGCGATCCTTTTGCTGCTTGATCGCAAGGTCGGCCTGCTTGACGGCGACGATCTGGAGCGCCTGTGAAGTTCCGGCTGGCGCCTCGGGATCGAGCTTCACCAGCGCGCGATCACCAACTGCCAGATCGCCGAAGGGGATTGTTTCCGCCTTGCTCAGGTCCTTTTCGCCCGGCGCGATGCGCTTGAGCGTTGCCGTGGAAGGAACCTCTACCTGGCGCTCGCCGTCGGTATCGGTCTTCACCGTGAGCGTATTGCCGTTGATGGCGGTGATTGTGCCAAGAAACCGGGACGGCGCCTGCGCGCCAGCCAGAACGGCGCCAGTGAGCAGGGCCATTGCTACGGCAATACACACAATCGGGGATAAAAGCCGAATCTTCATCTTGCTCTTGATCATTCAATTCTCCATTGGCAGGAGTGTCATTGCAGCACTGAGGACGAAACTCGTCTCTATTCAGGTAGACGAGTGAAGCCGCCAAAAGGTTGAATATGCCATTCGGAGCGCGCCGATTTGATCGAATAGAGCTGAATTCCTAAGGAAGACCCGATTCCAGTGGAATTTGCGCGGGGCCGAAGCTGAGGAGAAGATGTTGTTGCAGCCGGCCTACTTCGCGAGCTCCGCTGTTTCCAGGAAGGCATAGCTTCCCGAGGGCGATGGAACAACATGCGTGAGCCGACGGTTGTGCACCACGACCGTATCCTTGTACCAAAGATTGATGGCCGGCAGATCGCGAGCCAGAATCTGTTGCGCCTGCTGGTAATCGGCGCGCCGCCTGTCGGTGTCCGCGCTCTGGCGCGCATCGTCCAGCAGAGCATCGAGCTGCGGGTTCGAGTAGTGGCTGCGGTTGGTGCCCTTGGGAGAAAAGTTCTCCGTCCCGTAGACACTGAAAATGTCGGGCTGCTCGTTGCCGCCGATCCATTTCAGCGAATAGATTTGAAAGGCCCCGCGATTCAGATCGGAGTAGAAGGTGGCGAATTCGTAGCTGCGCAGGTCGAGCGCAATGCCCACCTTTGCCAGTTGTTGTTGCAGCACCGCCGCCAGCAGCCGAGCGCCCTCATCGGTGCTGGTTTTCATCGCGAGGTGAAAGCGCACGCCATCCGCGCCCCGCGCAGAGCCGGCCTCATCCAGCAGCCGCTCTGCCCGCGCCGGATCGTAATCATAGCGAGCCACGTCGCCGGTGTAAGCCCAGTGGCTCGCCGGCAGCAGACTCTCGGCCGGCTGCGCATGGCCCAGTTGCAGCGTCTGGATGATAGGGTTGCGGTCGATGGCGCAGGCAATCGCCTGGCGCACGCGCGCATCTTTCAAAAGCGGATCGCGGAGGTTGAAGCCGAGGTACTGAATCTGTGTCCCAGGCGAGTCCTCGACCTGGAGGCTTGGCCGCTTCGCCAGTACCGGCAGCGAATCCATGGGCAGGGAATTGACGGCCACGTCGCCCGAGCCCTTTTCCAGTTCCAGCGACTCCGTGATCGCGTCCGGCACAACAGCAAAACGCACACGCTCGATCTTCGGAGTGCCGGACCAGCTCAGCGGATTGCGTTCGATCAGCACGTCCTGATCGATCTGCTGGCTCACAAAGCGGAACGGGCCTGTGCCCACCGGATGGCGCCAGAAATCGCGTCCGCTGCCATCGGGAACAATGCCGAAGGCGCCTGTCGAAAGATTGGTCAGCAGAAAATTGTCGGCGTGCTTGAGATGGAAGACTACGGTTTGCGCATCGCGAGCCTCGACCGCATCCACGGAGGCATACGCGGCGGCTTTGGGAGAGATCACCTGACCCGTGCGGATCGAATTCACCGTCCACGCCACATCGCTTGCCGTTAGTGTGCGGCCATCATGAAAGCGCACACCCTGGCGCAGATGGAAGACCAGCGTCAGCGGGTCCGGCTGTTCCCAATTCGCGGCCAGCGCCGGAGTGAAGTGGAAGTTCGCATCGCGCGCCACCAGCCCGTCGAATAACAACTCGTCGATGTGCTCCGATTGCCCGTCTGTACCCACGCGCGGATCGAGATTCGCGGGACTGCTCTCGATCAGGAAGACCACCGTTTGCGGATCGCGCGGCGCGGAGTGGCAGCCCGCGAGCGCGAGAAGAGCGGCCAGCGCCAGCAACCTACGCATAGGTCACCTGCCCCAGAATCGCAGGACGCGCCGCGCCCGTCGCCTTGGGAACATTGCCCGGCAGGCGATTCCACGTCTGCCAGGCCAGCAGCGCAAAGGCCGCGGCCTCCTTGGCCTCGGCGGGCAGGCCGAACTCTTCGCTCGCGGCCAGTTCGCAGCCCATCGGCTTGAGCCGTTGCGCCAGCATCGCCATCAGCGTCGCATTGCGCGCTCCACCACCGGAGACGATGTAGTCCACCGGAGAGCCTTTCATACCGCGCTGGGCAAATGCCTTGTAACTCTGCGCAATCGTCTCGGCCGTCAGCGCAGTGGCAGTGGCCAGAGCGTCCTCGGCTTTCCTGCTCTGCCTCCTGCACTCAACCAAAAGGTTCGCCGCGTACTCGCGACCAAACTGCTCACGCCCTGCCGTGCGCGGTGGCGTCAACTTGAAGTAGGGGTTGCGCAGAGCCTTCGCCAGCGCCTTGAGCAGAACTGTTCCCCGCGCGGCCAAATCGCCGTTGCGGTCAAACTTCTGATGAAAGAGCTCCTGCGCCAGCGCGTCAATCACCATGTTTCCTGGGCCGGTGTCGAAGGCGACCACGGCATCGGCCGCGGCTCCGGCGGGAACTGCGGTCAGGTTGGCGATGCCGCCGATGTTCTGCAGCACGCGCCCGCGCTTCGAGTCGGCAAACATGACGTAGTCCAGCAGCGAAACCAGCGGCGCCCCCTGGCCTCCGGCCAGCAGGTCAGCGGGCCGGAAATTCGAGACCACGGGAACTCCAGAGGTCGCGGCAATTACTGTTGCCTCGCCGAGTTGCCAGGTGCAGCCAAAGCGACGTCCTGCATAGCTCGCCAGACGCGGCTGATGATAGAGCGTCTGCCCGTGGCAGCCAATCAGGTCAAGCCTCACCGCGTGCTTTTCAGTTGTCGCGCTGACCGCGTCGGCGTATGCGATTCCGAGCCGCCAGTTCAGCCGTGCTAACTCCGCAGTGGACGTCGAAGCCGCGTTCATCGCCGCCAGCACCGCGCGGCGTAGCGGAGCCGGAAACGCGAAGCCCTCATGCGCCAGTAGCGTTAGCCGGGCCTTCTGCTTCGTCGGCGCAATCCGCACTACGGCCACATCGATTCCATCGGCCGAGGTTCCGCTCATGATGCCGGCCACCGTCATTGCTTTCGCATTCATGCCGGTTGTGTCTCCTGGGTCTTTAGAACCTTCTCGACCTTTTCACTGAAGCGCAGAATTCGCCCGCGCAACGCCGCGAATTGTTTGGAAGTCAGGGCCGCAGGAACTCCGCCAGCAAACAGCTTCGCTCTTTGCCGTGCCGTCTGTTCCGCGCGCGCTGTGAGCAGCTTGCCAAATGCCGCCGACCGCTCTCCCTCTGCAATCAGCGCCTCGTAGGCACGCAGAATCAACTCCGGAGTGTGGCAGATTTCGAGCACGTCCATTCCCGCGCGAATGGCCGCAACCGCAGCCTCTTCCATGGGCATGAACTTCAGAATTCCGCCCATCTCCAGATCGTCGGAGAAGGCGATTCCCCGGTAGCCGATCCGCTTGCGCAGCACGGTCTGAATCCAATAGCTCGACACGCTTGCCGGGCGGTCCTTCCCCGGAGTCTGCGGATAAGCGGCGTGGTTCACCATCACCATCGGCAACTCATTGCATAGTTCGCGATAGGGCGCCAGATCCTTGCGCCATAGCTCTTGGGTGTTGCGATGAATCGCCGGAGTTGCCAGATGCGAATCGAGCGTTCCGCCGCCCAGCCCTGGAAAATGCTTGCCGCAGCCCACCACTCCGCAGGCCGCGAGGCCAGCAAGAAACTGACGCGCATATTCCACCACGCCGGCTGTTGTCGCGGCCGCGGAGCGGGTGCCCATCACTTTTGCGGAATCGGGTTGCGCCAGATCCAGGACCGGCGCCAGCGTCGTGTTGAACCCGAAGGCCGTTACTCCCTGCGCAATCAGCTCACCCTGCTTCTGGACCAGTCCGCCCTTGCCCGCTCGCAGCGCCGCCGCCGCTGCCTGTGCGGAGGGCATCGGCGCCAGCGCATCCCGCAGCCGGTCGACCGTTCCGCCTTCCACATCCACGCAGCGAAAGCTGTTGGCCGCGCACAAAGCCGTAGCATTATCCAGCAGCGCCCGCGTCTGCCGGGCGTCCACGATGTTGCGCCGGAAGAGGATGATTCCCGCAGGCCGCACCAGCTTGAGCCACGCGCGCTCCAGGCCGGTCAGCTCGGTGCCTTCGAGGCCCACAATCAGCAAGCTTCCCACGGCCTGACGCAGATTCGTCTTCATGCCGTCTCCTTCAACTCCTGCTGCAGTTCCTCCAGCAGATTCAGCGCCTGCAAGGGCGTCAACTGGTTCACATCCGTCGCCTCGATGCGGTCCACAATTCGCTGCGAAAGCGGCGTAAAAATCGTCAATTGCATCGGTTCCGGTTCCGCGACCGTCTCCACCTGCACGTTCTTGCGCTCCTGCTTCTCGTGCTGGCGCAGCACGTGCTTGGCGCGCTCGATGACGGCCGCCGGAAGCCCGGCCAGACGTGCCACCTCGATGCCGTAACTCTTGCTTGCCGCTCCCGGCTCAATGTTATAGAGAAACAGGATCCCATTGGGGGTTTCTTTCACGCCCACGCGCAGATTTCGCACGCGCGGCAACTTCTCGGCGAGCATGGTCAACTCGTGGTAGTGAGTGGCAAAGAGCGTTCGCGCACGGGTTTCCGCGTGAAGGTACTCGACCGTTGCCCAGGCTAGCGAAAGCCCGTCGAAGGTCGCCGTGCCGCGGCCCATCTCATCCAGCAGAATCAGCGATTTCTCAGTTGCTGTATTCAGAATGGTCGCGGTCTCCATCATTTCCACCATGAAGGTCGAGCGTCCACGCGCCACGTTATCACTGGCTCCGATGCGCGTATAGATTCTGTCGACAAGGCCAAAGCGCAAACTCTCAGCCGGAACAAAGCTGCCCATCTGGGCCATCAGCACCAGCATTGCAGCCTGGCGCAGATAAGTGCTCTTGCCGCCCATGTTAGGGCCGGTAATCAGCAGCAGACTCGGCCCATCCTCCGCCGAGTTGAGATATAAGTCGTTGGCGATGAAGCGCCCCTCGCGCGTATCCTCCAGCCATTGCTCAATCACCGGATGGCGGCCCGCGACCGCTTCGATTACCGACTCATCGACAAGCTGCGGTCGGACGTACCCGCGCCCCGCAGCCAGATGCGCGAAGTTGGCCACCAGATCCGCTTCCGCCACCGCTGCCGACGCGTGCTTGATGCGCCTCGCCGCCTCCAGAACCGCGCGCCGCAATTCGGCAAAAAGCCGTCTCTCAATCTCGATGGAACGCTCGTGGGCCGTGAGAATCTTGCGCTCGTACTCCTTCAATTCCGGAGTCGTAAACCGCTCGGCATTTACAAGCGTCTGCTTGCGTTCATAATCGTCTGGCGCCATAGACAAGTTAGCTTTAGTTATCTCGATGTAATAGCCGAAAACAGAGTTATACCGAACCTTCAGCGAATTAATCCCGGTCCGCTCCCGCTCTCGCTCCTCGATGGCCGCGATCTTCTGCCGTCCGGTGGTAGAAATCGTACGCAGCTCGTCCAGTTCCGCGTCCACGCTCGCGGCAATCGCACCACCATCCACAAGGGTCAGCGGAGGCTCCTCGACCAGCGTCGTGGAGATTTGTTGCGTGACATCTTCGAGCGTATCCAGCCCTTCGCTTAGCTCGCGCCATCGCGGCGCCCGCATGGCATCGAGTGCAGTCTTCAATCCCGGCAGGCGGCTCAAGCTCGACGCAAGCGCCCGCACGTCCCGCGGACCAGCGGAATCCAGAGAGAGCCTTGCCAGCAGCCGCTCCAAGTCCAGAAGCCCAGAAAACGCGCGCCGAATCTCCTCTCGCCGCACCAGATCCCCATGCGCTTCGCCGACCGCCTCATAGCGAGCTTCCAACGCCTGGGCATCGACCAACGGGCGCAGAATCGTTGCCCGCAGCAGGCGCTTGCCCATCGGTGTCTGGCAAGCGTCCAGCGTATAAAAGAGGGTCGCACGGTTGTCCTGGCCAGCGAAGAGCGGCTCGACCAGTTCGAGATTCCGCACTGTTACCTGATCCAGTTCGAGAGCCGTCGAGTGTTCCTCGAAGCGAAGGCTGTCGATGTGCAAGGCTTCGTTTTTCTGCGTGGTCCGCACATAGTGCAGCACCACACCGGCCGCAATGGCCGCTGCCGGGTGCCCGGTTAGCCCAAAGCCTTCGAGCGAGCGCACATTCAGTTGGCGCTCCACCAGGGGAACGGCGAACTCGCGCGTCCAAACCCAATCCTCCACCCTCGTCCGCGCCGGAATCCGCTCCAACAGCGCCGGCAACTCCGCGCTTGAGGCTGCCAGCACCTCGCTGGAGCCTGCCTTCAGAATCTCGTCCACTGCCTGCTGCCGCGCCGCCGCGCCTGAGAACTCCGTGGTCCGAAACTCGCCGGTGGAAACGTCCAGAAGCGCCACCGCGCAAATGAACCCTGACTGCGGAGCGGTAGTCTTTGGCGTTGAGGAATGCCTCTTCCCAGCCTCGCCGGAAGTATCTTCGGCGGGGCCGCCAGCCTCGAAATATGCCGCGAGAAAGTTGTTCTGCTCCTGTCCCAGCCCGGCATCAAGAGCGGTTCCCGGTGAAAGCACTCGGGTTACCTCGCGCTTGACGATCTTCTTGGTGAGTTTGGGGTCCTCCATCTGGTCGCAGATGGAAATGCGGTAGCCTTTGTGCAGCAGGCGCGTCAGGTAGCTCTCGACGGCGTGATAGGGAACGCCGCACATCGGCTGGTTGTGCTGCCGGTCGCGTGACGTCAGCGTCAATTGCAACTCCCGGCTGACCGTCACCGCATCGTCGTAGAAAAGCTCGTAGAAATCGCCCATCCGGAAAAACAGCAGCGCATCCGGATTCTCCCTTTTCGCTGCTGTCCATTGCCGCATGAACGGCGTCAATTCGCTGAGGTCCTTGTCCAAAGGGTGGGAGAGCCGAGCCTCCTCGGGTTGTTTGTCGTCCTTGATCACGTTGGCTTTAAGAGTATCGCGGCAGGAGGGGGACGGGGTAGCGGCACGCGGAAAGCGATGCAGATGAGCCGCAATGAAATGCGAACACTTTGGTAACGTTCCGGCGTTATTGTCTTCGGTGGAAAGAGGTTAAAATCAAAGCAGGCGGTCAATCTGGGGCGTTTGGGTCCGATTTCGCTGAAGATGAGTAAAGCGTTGATTGCAGAAGAGCAGGAGCAAATGGAAGCACTTCCCCCCGATTCCACCGATATCGATCAGAGTACCGCGCCTGGAGCAGGCGTGAACCAGCCGGTTCTGGCCCCGGCGCCATCCTCGAACGCTGGCGGTATCGGCCTTTGGTTGCGGGACTTGTTGGTGAGCGTAGCCGCCTCGGTGTTTATCATTACCTTTCTTTACCAGCCGGTGCGCGTTGAAGGGACCAGCATGTTGCCGCGGCTGGGCGACGACGACCGGCTGTTCATCAACAAGTTCGTTTACCACATCTCAGCCGTCGAGCGCGGCGACGTGGTGGTCTTCCATTATCCTCGCGACCCGGAGAAGAGCTACATCAAGCGCGTGATCGCCGTTCCGGGCGACCGGCTCTGGATTGACCGTGGCGTAGTGTGGCTCAACGGCAAGCAGTTGAGCGAGAAGTACATTCCTGAGGTTTATCGGGATACCCGTTCCTATGCGGAGTTCGTCGTCCCCGAGGACTGTTATTTCGTCATGGGCGATCATCGGTCGATCTCCTCCGACAGCCGTGAATTCGGCCCAGTCGAGCGCTCGCTGATCTACGGGAAAGCCGTCTTTGTATACTGGCCGGCCCGCGATGCAGGGGTGGTTCGGTAAGCATTGGAATAACGACCCGGAAATCCACCGGCACAGTCCTCTTCAAGCTGTTAAAATCAGTAGAATCCACTCTTCGGAGAGGCAATGCTGGCAATCTTAGCGCTCGAAGACGGGCGCATCTTCCGTGGCCAAGGCTATGGCGCTCCTGGTGAATGCCAGGGCGAAGTCGTTTTCAATACTTCCCTTACCGGTTATCAGGAAATCGCCACCGATCCTTCCTATGCCGGGCAAATCGTTGTTCTCACCAACCCGCAGATTGGCAACTACGGCACGAACCAGGCAGACAATGAGTCGATCAAGCCCTATATCGAGGGCCTGATTGTTCGCGAGTTCTCGCCCATCAGCTCCAATTGGCGCTCCGAGCAGGTCACCGACGAGTACATGGAACGCTATTCGGTTCCGGTGCTGGCGGAGATTGACACTCGTGCCCTGGTGCGCCATCTGCGCACTTACGGCGCCATGCGCGGCGTTATCTCGACCAAGACGGTTGATGCGGAGGCGCTCGTCCAAAAGGCCCGCAGCATCAGGAAGATGGCCGGTACGGATCTGGCGCGCGTGGTTTCGACGAAATCGATTTTCACCTTCGACTCGACCGATGCTCGCAACCAGACTGGCGATCCCTATCTGGCCACGGGTTTCCTCCAAAAAGAGGAAGCGCGTGAACGCCTTCATGTCGTTGCGTACGACTTCGGAATCAAGCTCAACATTCTGCGGATGCTGGCGCGCGAGGGCTGCCGCGTAACGGTGGTTCCGGCCGAGACCAGTGCGGAAGATGTGCTGGGATTGAAGCCAGACGGCGTTTTCCTGTCGAACGGACCCGGCGACCCCGAGCCCGTCGATTATGCCGTCCGCGCCATTCGCAAGTTTCTGGGCCATGTGCCGGTCTTCGGAATCTGCCTGGGCCACCAGCTCACTGGCATCGCTCTGGGCGGCAAGACCTACAAGCTGAAATTCGGCCACCACGGCGGCAATCACCCGGTGAAGAACATTGTTACCGGCAAAGTCGAAATCACAGCCCACAACCACAACTTTGCCGTCGATCCCGACTCGATCAACGCCAATGAAGTGGAGTTGACGCATGTGGATCTGAACGACCAGACGCTCGAGGGCTTGCGCCACAAGACGCTGCCGCTGTTCAGCGTTCAGTACCACCCGGAAGCCGCTCCCGGCCCGCACGACTCGAACTACCTTTTCCACGACTTCCGCAAAATGATGGAGGAGTGGAAGGGATGAGCGGTTGCTTTGACAGTAACGTGATTATTACCACAACGGCGGGGCTAAGGCTCCGCTGTTTTTTGAGTGCGCGGTACACAAGGTTTTGAAAGGGCACGACCTTAGTTGTGCTGCAAGGATGAAGGGGACGGGCTTTAGCCCGTACATCAGATGGGCATTAGCAAGCGGGGCTTTAGCCCCCGAGGGAATGGGATGCGTCCTCGGCGAGAAACAACCCGGTGCAACGAATTTGCCTACTTCGTCTCGACACAGACGGCGGGCCGCAGGTCTTTTTTCCGGGTTGAACGCTGGGCGCGGTTGATGATTTCAACACTGAGCCATTATGACGGGACCGGATACAAACTTCACGCCTATGTCATCATGCCCGATCACTTGCATTTGCTTATTACTCCCACCGAGTCTGTCGAAAAATCGGTCCAACTGATCAAAGGCGGTTTTTCTTTTCGCGCCAAGAGAGAGCTGGAATGGAACGGAGAGATTTGGCAGCCGGGATTTACAGATCATCGCATCCGGGATGAAGAGGATTGGCACAAACATTTGGCGTATATCCGAAACAATCCGGTGAATGCACATTTGACAAGCGATGCTGTTCACCATGAGTTCATGGGCTTGCCCAGCGTTGAATTCCCTCGGGGGCTAAAGCCCGCCGAATTTGGCGATCTTAATGTACGGGCTGAAGCCCGTACCCTTCAACCTGAAGCCCGTACCCTTCAACCTGAAGCCCGTACCCTTCAACCTGAAGCCCGTACCCTTCAACCTGAAGCCCGTACCCTTCAACCTGAAACACCAACGCG
>Ga0326727_10012444_pt1 | contig 19372 bp, 14 predicted proteins | sample MB2enrmetagenome_FD_207643 | JGI IMG/M metagenome (GOLD analysis project Ga0326727, IMG submission 207643) | Lab enriched peat soil microbial communities from McLean, Ithaca, NY, United States - MB29MY | ecosystem: Environmental > Terrestrial > Soil > Wetlands > Peat | place: USA: New York...
CGGCAGGCTTCTGATAAATCTGCCTGGCATTGTTGGCAGATGCTTCGCCTGTTGCGCCTTGCTGGGCCTCGTTGTAGAGCGCGATGCGCGTCTGGTAGTTCGTCAATGTAATCAGGTTGTGCATCTGCGTTTGATGCCCAAGCACCAGGTGAGCAACGATGTCGCTTTGATCGCTTAGATATGCCGTGTGATCAAAGCGTCCCGCAAGGCTGTTGATGTTTGCATTCGCTATCGTGTCGAGCACTTCGGGAAATTCGCTATCCCGCACGATGGCGTTGCCCATGTGCGCTTGCTTGCCGTGCGTTCCGGTCACGTACCAGCCGCCCCACCTCTCTTTGAGAGGGCTTTCCTGGCCAGTAATGTACGAGTGACTCAGGATTGCTTGCGTGCCGGTCGAGGTGGGGTACACCGAACGAAGCAGCACGCCTGGGATTCCGCGCGTGCCCGCGGCGATATGGCATTGGGTGCAGTCCAACTCGGCGCGCTTGAAGGCTGGATGCTCCTGCTTATGTGCGTCGAGAAGGTAAAAGATGCCGCCTTGCACCGGATCGAACGAGACGACCTCCAGGACTTTGCCGTCCTTGACGTAGCCGACGTATACGTCGTCATTGAAGTAGAGCGCGCGCGGAGTCTCAGGCGAGATTCTCTTGTATTGAAAGCTGGTTTTGGAGAACACGAGTGTTTGTGAACTGATGGGGATATGAAGGTTCTCGAGAAGAGAGCGAAGATAGCCTCCGTTGGGGTCCCAATCCAAATGCGCCTGACCTGCATTGAGCCGCTTCTGCAATCGTGCAATGGGGTCGTTGAGATCGTCGGAAAGGTAATGGATCGGTTCGTCGTAATACGGAACATACCCCTGTTTGCGCACAGCGATCTGACCATGAACCGCGCCAATTGTCCACGCTGCACACAGAGCCATCCCCACGGCCGCAAGTCCTATGATTGCTAAACGTCGATGCACAGCGAGCTTTGCCTCCATTGATATCTGTGTTGTCTGGTTTCGTCGCGTCTCTCCATGAGAGCGAAATAACCGAGCGTTCGTGATGCGGATGTCATTTGCCGATGCAGATTCGCCCTCGTGTTAGAAACACGCAAGGCAGTTAGCGCCAATCGGATCGGAGTGAGATGGAAACCCATAAATAAACGCCAAGTCACAGCGTTGCAGCTATGAGCGGCGTTCTTGGTGCAAATGCGGATGTTCGGGAGGGATCAACAACAGAATCGATGCGCCAGGCGGGGAGCCTGTGCGCTGCGGACCGGATTATCTTGATGCTTTGAGACCATCGTGTCCGTCGATTCTGAAATATCGGCCCGGGCGGCAGTTCTGCCGAGAAGATATGACAAGATTGTGCCGTGGAATTGAGTTTCTGTCAACAAACTTTCATCCTTGACGAGATCAGCTCCGGCATGACTGCGAAGCGCCCACGGCATGGCGGTCAATCTGGGATAGAGGTCACAGCGGGATGATCCTTCGAGGGAGGGGGTGGTAGTGGAGCGACTTTTTCGTAGCCGCGCTGTCCGTCGGCGCCAATGGGACCAGGGCCGGGTTGAAGATGTGGCGCATCCACGTTATCTTCCGAGCAGGAGTACTCACGAATGATCTGATCGGGGCGTCCCAGAAGCCACGTCCGCTGATAATGAACGGGTTCGGTGTAGAACTTGGGATCGACAATAGTAAGTTCCAGATGCAAGTGCCCAGCGTCGGGCCGCGTCCATCGCTCGATGGTATGTAGCTGGTCGCTGTGGGGATTCGCGTTTTCATCGGCCCATGTGCGTGCGTCTTTGAATGCAATCGAATCGATTACGAAGGCGTCGTCCTCCCAGTTGCCAACTTCGTCGCCGAAGAAAGAGGGGTCCGGGTCGTCATTATGTTTGCGGCCATCGAAGGGCACCAGGCGATACGTGGTGTACCAGTAGAGAAAAGCTGCTTGCTTTGAGCCTTGAATAAGTTGGAAGGGCAAGGCGCTGGCATCGTGGCGCGGGATGCCGCCGACGATGCACAGGCTTTCAGGATCAATGGTGTGCCCGATATTGTATCTGAGCGCCGCCTGTCCCGCCGGTGTGAGAGGGAGCTTGAAGCCGGGCAGATCTTTGCCGATGTTTCCAACGGGCTTGTCTTTGCGCGAGGGAAGCCAATATCCGGAAAGGTCGGGATGGCCTTCAATGCGCGGCGACGGGCCCTTGGGCAGATCGGCTTCGTTGCGCGAGAACGCTGAAAGGGCAAGCTCGGAGTCGGACTTCAGCCCGTCGGCCTTTGGCGGCGAAGACAGAGGTTGAGCTGGGGATTGGGACCACAGAATGCTGCTCGTGAGCAGCAGCGAAAGAACGAACAACGCAGTGATAGCCGCAATCTTGGCATTGAGGAAGATCTTCATTGACGGACACTCCTTGGGGAAAAGGGGCGATTCAGCACATCGATACGCAGGTCCACCGAACTGGAAACACAGGTCTGTGCTGCCTTATCCAGAAAGGCAGAATGCGCAGCAGGGTTCTCAAAAGGGGGACGGCAGCAGATCTAGCTACCGGGCGCTGTCCTTCATTCCGCGCATCTGCAGATGGCGCCGGCGGCAACAGCTTGTTTGCGGTATCAAAGACATAACCGTACGCTAGACGAGTTCGTGCCGCACGTCAAGCAGGACTTGACACGAAAATATCGTCAGGGTACATTGCGGATATGTTTCATCCCTTCCCCATGCGGTGTTGTCGCCTCTCTGTCGTCATCTCTGGCAGAGGCGGACGGTACTCGCACGCAATGGGATAACTGGATCAACCAAGATTCAGAGATTTCGATTGCAGGCCCGCTTCCGGATTCGGAGCGGGCCTTTTGCATTTTGGCCAGGGACTTCCTCGCAGTTCCCCCAATGCCTGGCCCACAACCTTGAAGACGAAACCTCAGGAGGATCGACGATGAAGTTGAAATTCCGCCTATTGATATTAACGTTTGGATTGATCGGCGCTCTGCCCGCGTTCGCGCATCACTCGTTCTCTGCGGAGTTTGACGGCAACAAGCCTGTCCGCCTGGTAGGCAAGATCACCCGTGTGGAATGGACTAATCCCCACTCCTATCTATATCTCGATGTCACCGATGCGAAAGGGAATACGACCAATTGGGGCGCCGAAGGCGCGGGGCCGGGCGCCCTTACCAGACGCGGATGGAAGAAGACCGATCTGAAAATCGGCGACACCATTGTTATCGACGGATATAGGGCCAAAGACGGCTCGCATTTGATTGACGCGCGCCGTGTTACGTTGCCGGATGGACGCAGCATCTATGGTGGTACACCAGGCGATGGAGGGCCGGGAGACAACGGCACGCCCGAGGGCGCTGCGGCTGCTTCTGCTCCCACGAAGAAGTGATAAGGAGTAATGTGCCTTGTCGTGTGCCTTCCCATTCGGCCAGCAGGAACCAACCTGATGCCGCGCGGCGGCGTGCTAAGCTTTCATCACCGCATGAATCGACAAGGCTCTGGACCGATAGACTCTGTAAGGGCTGACTTGCCTCGCGTTCTCGGCGCGGGCCAGGCTACAGCTATCGTTGTCGGCACTATTATCGGCAGCGGAATCTTCCTGGTGCCGCGCGAGATGATGCAGGACGTTGGTTCCTCGTCGCTGGTCTATCTGGCGTGGATTGTCGGTGGCCTGCTTTCTCTCTTCGGCGCCATGACCTATGCCGAACTGAGCGCCATGATGCCCTACGCGGGCGGCGAATATGTCTACCTGCGCGGGGCGTACGGAGACACCACAGCCTTCCTCTATATGTGGACATGGTTTGCCGTCGCCAAGCCGGCCTCCATCGCTGCCGTCACCATCGGACTGGCCCGCACGCTGGAATTCTTTCCAGCTTTTCACTGGCTCAGTAACCAAGCCTTAGGAGCGCCGATTCCGCTGCTCTGGTCGCAATTGTTCGCAATCGCCGTCACCTGGCTCATCACCGGACTCAATTATCTGGGCATCAAAAAGGCCGGTGACTTCCAACTTGTTTTCACCGTCCTCAAGGGCGTTCTCATCCTCATGGTTGCGGGACTCTGCTTTGCTTCCGCCTCCGGCTCGTGGGCCAACTTCTCCACCTCGGTGCCTCACGCCATCGGCGGCTTCAGCGGCTTCATGCTGGCGCTCATTGCCACTCTGTGGGCCTACGATGGATGGAACGACCTCACCATGGTCGCGGGCGAAATCCGCAACCCAGAGCGCAGCCTGCCCATCGCCCTCATCGGCGGCCTGTTTATAGTGGGCGCGCTTTTCATGGCTACCAACGCAGCCATCCAATACATTCTTCCCGCCGCGCAAATCGCAGGCAGCGAACGGCCTGCCGTGGCGGCGCTCTCCGTTGTCGCCGGCCCAGCGGGAGCAGGCTTTGTGGCCGCGGCCATGGCCATCAGCATCTTTGTTACCCTCAACGGAACCATCATGTCCGGCGCTCGTATTCCTTTTGCCGCTGCGCGCGACCGCCTTTTCTTTCGCCAGTTTGCGCGCATCAGCCCGCGCTTCCAATCGCCTTCCACCTCGCTGGCAGTGCAGGGATTGCTCTCCACAGTGCTGCTGCTCTTCCTCAGCCGGTTTCAGCAGTTTTTCGAGTTGGCGGTCTTTGCCGAGTGGCTCTTTTATATGCTTACAGCCACAACAGTCTTCGTTTATCGCCGCACCGGGCCGGACGCGATTCGACCCTACAAAGTCTGGGGATATCCTCTGCTGCCGGCCATCTTTGTAGCCTGTGCCGGGGTGGTGCTGGTGGCGAGTTATGCCGGCAACCTGAAAGGTTCGCTGCTTGGCACAGGCCTCATCCTGCTTGGGCTGCCGGTGCTCTGGATTGTGCGTAAGGTCTATCCTGCGCCGGTCGCAGAGTTGGAAGAGACGCCGATTCGGTAACGGATGGAAACATCATTCTCTGAAGCTCAGAGCGATGCTCCAGACGTGAAAGCGGCTCCAGGCTGAGGCACAACGCAACCTTGGAACAGGATTCCGATGCGCTTGTCGTATTCTGAAAGGCCGCCTTGAGGCGAAACAATCTTCATGCGATTGCCCAATCCCTGCATATCTTTCTTGTTGCTCAACTGCACCTGTGCTACATTGTTTTTGTGAGCATTCTTAGCCCCACGACCGCCAAGATGTGTTGTTGTCCAGCGATGTGCTGTGCGCAAATGCATTCTGGCGTGAGGAAGTGGCTGGGCTAGAGTAACTTACAAGCTGCCGCCTCTTTATATACCCACCGCCAGAGATTGAACTGGCAGGTGGGTTTTCTATTTTGGGCTGAAACTGGGGCGGGGCAGAAAAAAGCGTCCGTCGCTCATATACATGGTGAGGAGAAACGATGGGCGTTCCTGAGATTCGTGTCGAAGAACTGAAACAGCGACTGGATGCGGGCGAAAACCTTTTTCTGCTTGATGTGCGCGATGAATACGAGTACGAGATTTCCAATATTGGCGGGGAATTGATTCCACTTGCGGAACTGGCGAAGCGGGTCAACGAACTCGACGTAAACCGAAATATCATCACCGTCTGCAAGATGGGACCACGGGGCGCCAAGGCTGTACAGGTGCTGCACAAGGCGGGTTTCACTCACGTGTGGAATCTTTCTGGCGGAATTCACGCATGGTCGGATCGTGTGGATCATTCGGTCCGCAAGTACTAAAGGCAATCATTTCAACTATGTACTTCTATTGGCCAAGCTGCGGAATCATCCTGTGAACTGGCTAACATCGAGCCGTCAGGCTCATCTTAATCTCCGTCAAAATTTGGTTTGCAGGATGCACCAAAGCAGGCTAAAATCTGCATGTTTTTAATTCAGTAAGGAGGAACCTGTGGCAGAAGAAGCAAGCCGAGTTTCGTTGAGCGAAGAATCGGCATTTCAACTTGCAAATGTTACCAAGACGGCTCCACAGTTTGGAGCCATCACGCCTCGTTGGTTGGTTCGCCTGCTGGACTGGAAACCGCTGGAAGCAGGTACCTTCCGCCTCAACAAAGTGGATGAATCCAAGGTGATCGAGTCACTTTGCGGACACGAAGACGAGTCCACGTTGCCTGCCACCTACGTCGATTACGAGGATGCTCCCCGCGAGTACCGCTTGGGCAGCATCAATGCGGTTCTCAACGTTCATACTCGCGTCTCCGATCTGTTCAGCAATCCCTACGACCAGGTGCGTGAGCAACTGCGGATCTTGATCGAGAGCGTCAAGGAAAAGCAAGAAAACGAACTGTTCAACAACGCGGACTACGGCCTGTTCAATAATGTGCCCGATGCGCAGAAGATCAAGACGCGCAAGGGCGCGCCTACGCCGGACGATCTGGACGAGCTATTGACCAAGGTCTGGAAAGAGCCGTCGTTGTTTCTTGCACACCCGCGCGCCATTGCTGCCTTTGGGCGGGAATGCACCCGCCGCGGCGTGCCTCCGCCAACAGTGACGCTGTTTGGAACGCCGTTCCTGACCTGGCGTGGAGTACCGCTGATTCCCTCAGACAAAATAGCCGTCAGAAGCAAAGACCAAAAGTCCAAAATTCTGCTTGTGCGCGTCGGTGAGAAGAAGCAGGGTGTGGTGGGTCTGTTCCAACCTGGACTTCCGGGAGAACAGAGCCCTGGGCTGTCGGTCCGTTTCATGGGCATCGACCAGCGGGCGCTTGCTTCTTACCTGGTGTCGCTGTACTGCTCGGCGGCCGTACTCACAGACGATGCCATTGCCCTGCTCGAGGACGTAGACGTAGGCCAATACCATGAGTACAAGTGAGCCATTGGCCAACGCGACGGTCTTTCCGGATAGCAGTAACTGGGCCGCGGGATTGCAGGGGAGCGATGCGATTGCTCCTGGTCTTCTTTCTCCAGCTCAGTTAGCGCGAATGGCCAACGAGATATTCAATGCATTGCCAGAGCCGCTACAAGCGCCTACGGCGACCGCGGCAGCAGCGGTGCTTCCACCGAACTCTGCGTTCAGCGGAAATCCGTATGCTGCTGTGCCCAGTCCAACTGCGCCCGCGGTTCCAGGCCTGTTGGCGAGCTTGGCCGAAGCGCAGCCTGGGGCATTCGTGGCCACTCCGGATCGAAGCATCGTGCCGGACGCGCATCAACCTACTCCAACTCCCGCGGTTCCCGGTAGTGGGTTGGGGCAGGGAATTGCCCTGCCGCCTAACCAGCCGTTCGGATTCCTGCAGGATGCTAGGCCGCTTTTTGTTGCGACGGCCGAGCCCGCGGCTCCGCAGACTCCTTCACCAGCGATTGCAAACGCCGCTCCCAGCGAGGAAGGCTATGCCGCGATTCCTGCGTCGTTGTCTCCCGACGTTCAACAGGCGCCGAGCCTCAAGTCTGTGCAACCTCCCGCACCGGCCGTTCCCGGCGCTCTGGGCTTTGCCGATTCCTCGGCGGTTCCAACCTTCTCTTTCATGGAAGAGGCGCGGCCGCTGTTTTCCACTCCGCCCTCCATCCCAGGCCCGGTTCCGGCGGACAGCGCCAACCCGTTTGCCTCGCCGCTGGATGTATCCGCGCCGCAACTTCCAGGAACTGTGGCCCACGAGCCTGACTATCGTGGGCCAGCTTCGTACGATCCACAGAAGCAGCCCCGGCCGCTTGCTTCGGTAGACGTTGTGCCGAAAGTAGCTCCCGCTGCGGTGCAGCCTGAACTGCTGGGCGATCTCGGTCTCTCTTCGTATGCCTTCGATGTGGAGGCGATCCGCCGCGACTTTCCGATCCTGCGCGAAGTCGTCAACGGACACCCGCTGATCTGGCTCGACAACGGCGCAACCACGCAGAAGCCGCAATCGGTCATCGACCGCTTGAGTTACTTCTACGAACACGAAAACTCCAACGTGCATCGCGCCGCGCACGAGTTGGCCGCACGCTCCACCGATGCGTATGAGTCGGCGCGGGAGAAGACGCGCCGCTTCCTCAACGCTGGGGCAACACGCGAAATTGTCTTTGTGCGTGGGGCCACGGAGGCCATCAATTTGGTGGCGCAAAGCTGGGGCCGGCGCAACATTCAGAAGGACGACGAGATTGTCATCACCTGGATGGAGCACCACGCCAACATCGTTCCTTGGCAGATGCTATGCGCGGAAAAAGGCGCGCGGCTGCGCGTGGCGCCAGTGGACGACTCTGGCCAGATTCTTCTGGACGAGTACGAAAAGCTGCTCGGGCCGAAGACGCGCCTGGTCTCCATCACGCACGTCTCGAATGCGCTGGGCACAGTGTTGCCAGTGAAGGAGATGGTCGAGGCCGCTCATCGCCATGGCGCGCTTGCGCTGGTGGATGGCGCGCAGGCCGTGTCGCACATGCGCGTCGATGTGCAAGCCATCAACTGCGACTTCTACGTTTTTTCCGGACACAAGGTCTTTGCCCCAACCGGCATCGGCGTGGTGTATGGCAAGTCAGAAGTGCTGGACAACATGCCTCCTTGGCAGGGTGGCGGCAACATGATTCAAGACGTCACCTTTGAGAAGACTCTTTATCAACCCCCACCTCAACGCTTTGAAGCCGGCACCGGCAACATTGCGGATGCGGTCGGCCTCGGTGCGGCCATCGATTATCTGGATCGCGTCGGTATCGCCAATGTCACGCGCCACGAGCACATGCTCTTGACTTATGCAACGGCCGCGTTGTTGAAGATTCCCGGCTTGCACATTATTGGCACTGCCAAAGAAAAGGCAGGCGTTCTCTCTTTCGTGTTGGATGGCTTCCGGACGGAGGAGATTGGCGACTACCTCAACCGCAAGGGCATTGCTGTGCGCGGCGGTCATCACTGCGCGCAGCCTATCCTGCGCCGCTTTGGGCTGGAGAGCACGGTTCGCGCCACGCTCGCTCTCTACAACACATGCGATGAAATCGATGCTCTGGTCGCGGCCCTATGGGATCTGCGGCAGGGACGCAATCCAGGACTCGCCTAGCCGTAAGTCAAACGCAGCAACAAAACGGCCAGTCTCCGCAAAGAGGCTGGCCGTTTTGTTTCATGCGCAGGGGTTCAATACTTCGGAAGCGACGTATCGATCCTGTCTGCCCACGCCAGAATGCCACCGGTCAGATTGGTCACGCGCTTGAACCCCGACTGACGCAGGAAGTCCACAGCCTTGGCGCTGCGCGCGCCGCTTTTGCAGTGCACCACAATCTCCAGGCTAGAATCCAACTCGTGCACGCGCTTGGGCAGGTCGCCCAGCGGAATCAGATGGCCGTGGATGTTGCAGATTTGATATTCATGCGGCTCGCGCACATCGAGAACGTAGATGTCTTCCCCGGAATCTAGACGGCGCTTGAATTCCTCCACTGGAATTTCGGGAATCTTCGTGCTGGTGGTTGCTTCGCTCTCTTCACCGCGCACGCCGCAGAACTGGTTATAGTCAATCAGTTCCGTCACAGTGGGGTGCGCGCCGCAGACCGGGCATTCGGGATTCTTGCGGATGTGCATCTCGCGGAAGCGCATGGCCAGCGCATCCACCAGCACCAGGCGGCCGATCAGTGGTTCGCCGACTCCGAGGATCAGCTTGATCACCTCAGTGGCCTGCATGACGCCGAGCAGCCCCGGAAGCACGCCCAATACGCCGCCTTCCGCGCAGGATGGAACCAGCCCCGGCGGTGGCGCTTCAGGATAGAGGCAGCGATAACACGGACCGTCTTCCGCGCCAAAGATGCTGGCCTGCCCCTCAAAGCGGAAGATGGATGCGTAGACATTGGGCTTGCCGCTGAGCACGCAGGCATCGTTGACCAGGTAGCGCGTGGCGAAGTTGTCCGTGCCGTCGGCCACGATATCGAAGTCCTTGATAATCTCCAGAGCATTCTGACTGTTGAGATAAGTGTCGAAGCGCTTGATCTCCACAAAGGGATTGAGAGCTTTCAGCTTGTCGATGGCCGAGTCCAGCTTCAGCCGCCCCACATCGGCGGTGGAATGAAGCACCTGCCTCTGCAGGTTGGTGTAGTCCACCACGTCGAAGTCCACGAGTCCGAGGGTGCCCACGCCAGCCGCGGCCAGATAGAGCGCAAGGGGGGAACCGAGTCCTCCCGTTCCCACGCACAGCACGCGCGCGGCCTTCAGTTTCTTCTGTCCCTCCATCGTCACTTCGGGCATGATGAGGTGGCGCGAGTAACGCAAGATTTCTTCGTTGCTCAGCGTTGTCTGACTGCTATCGATTGTGACTGCCACAGATTCTCTCCAATACAACAGTTTCTTGAAAGAACATCCATAATGCGTAACCGTCCTTTAACGGCCGCCTGCAACCGAGGGCACAATCGAAATTGTATCCGTCTCTTTCACCGGAGTCGCATCCTTGTTCAGATATCGAATGTCCTCGTCGTTAAGATACACATTCACAAAAGAGCGCAGCTTGCCGTCTTCCGAGAACAGGTGCTTGCGCAGGTCAGGGAATTGCGCGACCAGATGGCTCAAGGCCTCGCCAACGGTTTGAGCGGCGACCTCGACGACTGCCTGCTTGCCGGCATAGGAACGAAGTGGAGTGGGAATCAATACTTTGATCGGCATGGTTGTTCCTTTCAGGTTGGTTCTGCTCTGTCTGCTTTGGCGATCACGCGCTGACCTCGATCGCTTCATCCTCAAAGTGCTTGTCTTCTTCCTGGCCCTGCAACAGGAACGCGTGCGTCAGCACGGCCCGGCCCTTCTCAACGCTGGTAATCACATACGAGCAGTGTGTCCAATGCGCCTCGGCTAGATCGGTCGCCGACCAATGCGCGGGATGATCGGGATGCGAGTGATAAAATCCCACAATATCGTGGCCCGACAGCAGTGCTTCGCGCTGAGCGCGCAACAACTCCACAGGGTTGATGTGATAGCGATTTTGCGGGGAGTCCGTACGGGTGTTCCCGCATGCCGCTACAGCTTTGACTGACTTCCCGCCTGTCTCGTCAAAGTCGCCCACCAAGATACCGCAGCACTCGTGCGGATAGGTGTCTTCGCCGTGCTGCCGCAGTTCATCGAGAAGATTACGAGAAATTCTCAAGGCCATCGCAATTTGCTCCCCAGCTTCATGCTGTCTCTTCCCAGAAGTGTTCGCTTAGATACTTATCGCCGGAGTCGGGCAAGATAGTGACGATCACTGCCCCTGGAGAAGCTTCCCTTGCGACTTGTAGCGCGCCAACCAAAGCCGCCGCGGCGGAAACACCCACCAGCAATCCCTCTTCGCGCGCCAGTCTTCTGGTCATATCGTAGGCCGCTTCAGTGTCGATTCCCAGCTCCGCGTCGGCCAGGCTTGCATCGTAAATCTTGGGAACGATCGAAGTCTCCATGTGCTTGGTGCCTTCAATCCCGTGAAAGGGCGAGTCGGGCTGCAGCGAGATGCAGCGGATCTCCGGATTCAGTTCTTTCAGCCTGCGCGATGTCCCCACGAATGTGCCGCTGGTGCCTAAAATCGCCACAAAGTGCGTAACGCGGCCTTCGGTCTGGCGCCAAATCTCATCGGCGGTTCCGTTGGCATAATGCGCCCGCCAATTGGCATCGTTGGAGTATTGATCCGCGTAGTAATACTTCTCCGGCTCGGCGCTGGCAAGCTCGCGCGCCTTGCGAATTGCGCCGTCTGATCCTTCCCCCGGATCGGTATAAACAATTTCAGCTCCGTAGGCGCGAAGAATATGCTTCCGTTCAACCGACACATTCGAGGGGATGCACAGCGTGACCGGAATTCCGTGCGCCGCTCCCAGCATGGCATAAGCAATTCCCGTGTTGCCACTGGTGGAGTCAAGCAGCCTCTTGCCCGCTCCCAACTTGCCCGTCTGCAGAGCTTCAGCCACTATATTGGATGCCGCACGGTCCTTCACCGATCCACCAGGATTGGTCCACTCGGCCTTTCCCACTACCTGTACATCCACGAGCCCTCTGGTTAGCCGATCAAAGCGCAGCAGCGGCGTATTGCCGATTCTCTGCTTCAGATTGACGCCTAAGGGAGTGGTCATGGGATTCCAGTTGTTCTTCGATTCGTCCCGGTTCATCAGGCTTCGATCGGATGCATGCCTGGAGATAGGGGCCTGAACCGCTATTGGCTGTAAGATTGAAGATTGGTATTTCTTGACTGCGAAGCATCTCGAACTTGATCCCGCAAAGATCAAGTGGCGTGGGGAGCGAATGTACGCCTTCAAGTGCGACGGATAAACAACCGGTTCAGCAACATTGATTGCTGAAAGGTACTGGTGTACCAAACTGGTCTATTTGTCCGTACGGGCTAGGAGAAATGGCAGACTACAAACCGTTTATCTCGGCGTGTCTGCTGCGCACAAGGCAAGTCCCCGAAGACGTTTTCGGTATACATCGGCGACCTCCGCTCACGGCGTTTCTCCTGTTTGATAGATGACACTTGCCTATAGAAGATTCATACCACGCGAGTATTAATTTTGTCGAGATGTACTTCCATGCGGAATAGGCTTTTGTTATGGCACAATCTCCGCCTGTCCAGCTTGATATTCTGTCGAAAGCAGGGCCTTCACTTTGATCAACATCAAAGGGGCCAATCACATGGACTTGATTTCTCCATGCAGGTGTTGTAATTTAACAATCAAGTATCGACATGCAAATTTGCCTCCAATGCGCAAAGCTTTGTGACCAGCTGCAAATGTGCTGTTGTCTTCCTCTCTGTTGTTGTCGATAACTCCTTTCTTCCTTTGATGGCGCTGGAACCGTAGAATCGCGAGATTCTGTGCGCCGCCCTGTCTCATCCTCCCAAATAAAAATCTGTCATGCCGCGAAAGTGAGTTCCTCATGCGTATGCGTCTCCATCCTTTTTGGATTACTGTTTCAACAGTCTTCGTCCTTGCAATAAGCGTCCCTCTATTAGGACAAACGGCAGCGACAGGTGCGCTCATTGGAACGGTTGCCGACACAACTGGAGCGATCCTTTCAGGGGGCAAAGTAACAGCAACCAACGAGGCAACTGAAACAATACGAACCACTGCAACAGACACTCATGGCGTCTTTCGTTTTGCTCTCCTTGAGCCTGGGCGCTACGGCATCGAAGTTCAGAAGGAGGGCTTTGCTGCGCAGAAAAGGGCCGGAATTCAGATCAGCGTATCCGGGACCCTTACGGTTGATTTTGTGTTGAGCGTGGGAACGCAAAAGGAAGAAGTGGTCGTTACCGGAGATGCACAACTGGTGCAGGCTGAAACCACAACACTCGGCGGATTGGTAGAGCGGCAGACCATTGAAGCGCTCCCACTGTCGACGAGAAACTACACACAGATTCTCGCTCTTTCCACAGGGGTACAGTCCGACGTAAACAATGCCGGTAACCTGGGGCGCAATACGCAGGACGTGTTTGTGAATGGCGCGCGCAGCATTGATAATAATTTTCAAATGGACGGCGTTCCGGTAAACAATTTTGGAACAGGCCGTGGTGGAGACTGGCTTGGCTACTCGGGAATTCCAATTCCCAACCCCGATGCGCTTCAGGAGTTCAACGTGCAGACCTCGCTCTACGACGCGGGATATGGACGCGGTGCGGGCGCTAATGTGAATGTGGTCACCAAGTCTGGCGGCAACCATTTTCATGGAAACATTTTCGAATTTCTCCGCAACGACGCCTTCAATGCGAACGACTATTTTCTGAAAGAGACCGGCCAGAGCCGCCCTGTGCTTCGCCAGAATCAGTTTGGCCTGACCTTGGGCGGTCCGGTTGTGGCGGACAGGCTCTTCTTCTTCGTCTCGTATCAAGGCACGCGCCAGACGAATGGCGTGGGTTCCAGTTCCTCATCGAGTGCTATCCTTCCTGCACAATTATCGAGTCAGCGCTCTGCCGCAGCGTTGGGCGCTGCGTTCTGCAATCAAACGGGTTACGAAGCGATTTCTTGCGATGGCTCCAACATCAACCCGGTCGCACTCAAGCTGCTGGGCTACAAGCTCAAGAGCGGGCAGTATCTGATTCCTGCGCCGCAGATTCTTCAGTCGGACGGCAGCGGCGGCACGGAAGGCTACTCGGCTTTCAGCGTTCCCTCCACCTTCTCCGAGGATCAGTATGTGGGGAACCTGAACTACGTTATTTCGTCAAAGCAAACATTGAGTGTGCGCGCCTTTCTCTCGACCGATCCGCAGACGGCCAGCTTTACGACAAATTACCTGGAGCTTCCCGGTTCAGGTGCAGAGAGCAGTTTCCGCAACCGCTCCCTCATCCTCAAGCACACCGGCATCCTGACGTCGCGTGCCGTCAATGAGGCGCACCTCAGCTTCAACCGCAACTACGGGCGCATGAATACGCTTCTTCCCGTGACAGACTCCGATGCCGGTATCGCGCAGCCTGCGGACATTGCAACGCTCCCCATCATCGGAATCAGCGGGCTGTTCAATCTGGGCGGCACATCCAACGACGACTTCACAACCGCAATCAACTCCTATCAGGCGGGCGATCAAGTTTCTGTTTCTCTAGGCCGCCATAGCCTTCGCGCTGGCGCGGAGTTCGAGCGTGTGCAAGACAACTACAATTTGCCTGGCGTAAAACGCGGCTCCATCAATTTTCTCAGCTTCCCAGACTTCCTCCTTGGCCAGAACGGGACACAAAATGGAACAGGAACCAGCAATCTGTATTCCAGTTCAGCGCAAGCCGGCATCACAGACCGCCACTTTCGCGTGAGCAACTTCTCCGCGTTTCTGCAGAACGATATCAAGCTCACTCCGCAGCTAACCGTAAACGCTGGATTGCGCTGGGAAGTCTTCGGTGGACTGCAGGAACAGGATGGCCGGCTCGTGAATTTCTGGCCGGGGATTGCGAACAACGATTTCACCAGCGGTTCAAGCTATACAGGGTATGTGGTTGCGGACAACTATCGCGGCACATTGCCAACAGGCGTGCGGCGAGCGGGCAACAACTCGGGCACCGAACATGCAACCTTCTTTGGCAATGTGGGACCGCGCATCGGTATTGCGTGGCGGCCGTTCGCAGACAACAACCGTTTCGTAGTGCGTTCGGGCTATGGACTCTATTACTCTCGGACTTCGGGCAACAACGTCCTTCAGCTTTTACTCGAGCCGCCCTATGTGGCCAGCATGTATAACGTCGGCGCAAGCAATTCCAGCGCTACGTTCCAGAATCCATGGGGCACGGGACTGCCGGCCGCATCGGCATTTCCAGTCTGGGCTCCGCGCACGCCCGATGCTCAGGGCTACATCCAAAACATCGAGCAGGGCTGGACTTCGCCCATCACGCAACAGTGGAATCTGAACCTGCAATATGCGTTGCTTCCGAATCTATTGTGGGAAGCAGGCTATGTTGGATCGCGCGGCGAGCATCTGGCCACCTTCCGCCTTCCCAACCAGGCCGCGCTCGCCAGCCCCAGCCACGCAATCAACGGCGAGACTACCAACACGGTTGAGAATGCTTATTTGCGCGTGCCTGTTCTCGGCTTCGGTCCTTCTGGAATATGGCAAGTGGAGACGGAGGGCAATTCGCTCTACAACGGCTTGCAGACAAGCCTTACAAAACGCATCAGCCACGGTGTGCAGTTCAAGGCCGCCTACACATATAGCAAGACGCTTGATGACGTCGCGACCAGTTCTCCCAATCTGTTCGTGAACAGCACTGGGTACACTGCGGTATGGGGCGGCCTGCTTGTCGCCGATCAGAACCGGCGTCGTAGTTCCTGGGGCTTAGCAGATTTTGATCGCGCCCATCGTTTGGTCTTCAGTTACTTGTGGCAGTTGCCGCAAATTCATGGCGGGAATGCCTTGCTAAAGACTGCCGCAAACGGATGGCAAGTGTCAGGCGTGACGACACTTCAAAGTGGCGATGCCCTCACAGCCTATGACGTCAACTCCGGTACGATTTACGGCATGTACTATGGCCCCGCGCAACTCACTGCCGGATACAAGGGTGGCGTAGCGACCCACGGTTCCACTGAGTCGCGGCTGAACAACTGGATCAATGCCGACGCGTTTTCAACGCCCGCTGTAGTTGGCGATGGAAATGATTTCGGCAACAGCGGCCGTGGCATTGTTCGCGGTCCCAACCAGAACAACACGGACTTCAGCGTGATCCGCGATTTCCCGCTACACCTGCATGGCGAGGGACAGTCGTTTCAATTTCGCGTCGAGACCTTCAACATCTTCAACCATCCGCAATTCCGCGATCCTTCCACCACGCTCGGTTCCAGCTTTGGGCAAATTACTAGCTCTGCGGTCATGCCTCGCCTCCTGCAACTGGCGGCTAAGGTAAACTTCTAGAAAACAGCGAGGGGCGAAGCGGCTGCGTGTTCGCCCCCGATTACCTTGGTCGCCAAAGGATGTCGATGCGCACATTTGTCCGCCGCTTGGTGCTTGCTTGTTTGTTCTGCCTTCCTGTTGCCGCGCAACAGCCCTACGAACGTATTCATGAAAGAAACCTGAAAGCGGACGTCAACTTTCTAGCCTCGGAGGAACTGGCTGGGCGCAAAACAACGAGTCATGAAGCCCGCATTGCCAGCAACTACATTGCGTCCGAGTTCCTGCGCGATGGCCTCAAGCCACTGGGTGACGAGGATTCCTATTTTCAGAGATACGACCTCACCCAGGCCGCGCAGGATGATGCCAATGTCTCCTTTACGGTTCGCTCCTGTGCGCAGGAAAAGAGCTATCAGCTCAATCACGATTTCGATCTGACGTGGATTACGCAGACCACTAAGCCCACCACGGCGAGAGGTCCAGTGGTGTTTCTTGGCTTTGGAATTAAAGCTCCAGAGTATGGATATGACGATCTTGCGAATGTGGATCTGCACGGAAAGATTGTCATCGTCCTGACACACGAGCCGCAGGAATCCGACCCGGCTTCCAAGTTCAAAGGCCGCTGGCACACCTACCACGCCTACGACCAGTATAAATACGAAGACATACGCCGCGCCGGCGCAGTGGGCATTCTGGAAGTCATCGAGAAGAAGCAGCATCGTCCGCCCGCGGTATCGAGCGCTCCGCGCCAGGACTGGTTTCCAGACGCCATCTATTCGCTGCCTGGATATTGGGATTTGCCGGTATTCGAAATTACGGAGGAAGTCGCCAACGAACTCTTGCAAAGTTCCGGAAAGACAGTTGACGATCTGCGCCAGGTAATCGACAGCGACCTGAAGCCACAGTCCTTTTCATTGCCCGACGTGTCGGCGACGCTCAAGAAGGCTTACACAAACCGCAAGGTTGTCCAAGCGCGCAATGTGGTTGGATTGCTGGAAGGATCGGATCCGAAGCTGAAGGATGAGTACGTTGTGGTTTCCGCGCACTACGATCATCTCGGTGTCGTCGGAGGGCGAACACAGTTTGGTGCGGACGACAATTCCAGTGGTGTTGCAGCGCTTCTTGAAATCGCGCGGGCCTTTGCGGAAAGCCCAGTAAAACCAAGGCGGAGTGTGCTGTTTATCTCCTTCGATAGTGAAGAAGCGGGCCTGCTTGGTTCGTTTTATTATGGACGCCACCCGGTGCTTCCTCTGGACAAGGCTGCGGCGGTACTGAATATGGACATGATCGGGCGCAATGAGGAAACGGCGACCTGGAAGCTTACCCCTGAATACACCGCACAAAGTGTAAACCTCGTGGGTACGCTTTATAGTCCAACGCTGCGGCGGATTGCGGAGCAGGAGAATAATAAACTCCATCTCAATCTCGACTTCAAAACGGATACGGAAGACAAGGAGGAATGGTTTGCCCGCAGCGACCAATATGTGTTTGCAACGCGGGGCATACCCGTTCTCCTCTTCAACACGGGCGAGCATCCCGATTACCACACAGAAAACGACACCTGGGATCGCTTGAACTATCCCAAGCTGGAGAAGATCGCGCGGCTAGTCTTTCTCGTTGCTGCGGATGTTGCCAGCCGCGATGCCCGCCCGGAATTCGAGTCGCACTAGTAGCCAATATTGAGGATGAATCTTATGCATCGCTATCGTTTTCTTCGCGCTTTGTGTCTTTGCCTGATCGTCCTGCCGTGCGCTTGCGTATTTTCCGCGTCCGCGGTATCTGCTCGGAATTCACAGGCTGTACGGCTGAAGAGTTCTTATCGGTTCGAACGGGATCATTGGATCTATGTTCATCTGGAGGGAACGCCGAAGCAGATTGGGTATCAGCACGGATGGCTGCTAGCGCCGGAGATTACGGATGCACTGACCGCTGTGAAGCTGGAAGAAACGCACGATACACAGCGCAACTGGGACTTCTTTCGTGAGACAGCGCAGCAGGTTCTTTGGCCGCACATCGAAGCGGAGTATCGCGAAGAGTTGCAAGGCATTGCTGCCGGAGCCGCGGCGCATGGAGCAAAGCTTGACCTATGGGACGTTGTTGCCTTGAATGCCAAAGAAGAGGTCCCGGATTATTACGTTCCCTGGCTGGATAAGCAAGAGAAGCGCACGGATGCTCCCCGCTTGCGCGCACCGGGCAATTGCAGCGCGTTTGTCGCGACCGGCGCATGGACCAAGGATCATCAGCCGGTTATTGCGCACAATAGTTGGACCACGTACATGATCGGTGAACGCTGGCGTATCGTTTTCGATATTGTGCCCGTTCACGGGCAGCGCATTCTCATGGACGGTTTTCCGGGGGCAATTGCCAGCGGCGACGACTATGGCATCAATGCATCGCGCCTGGCCGTGACGGAGACAACCATTACCGGTTACGCCTCCTACGACCCACAAGGAGCACCGGAATTTGTGCGTGCGCGCAAGGCCCTGCAATATGCAACGTCCATCGATGAATTTGTGGCGATCTTTCTTGTGCACAACAATGGCGGATACGCCAATGACTGGTTGCTTGCCGACTACAAGACAGGAGAGATTGCGCGCTTTGAAGTTGGTTTGAAGCTTAATAAGGTGTGGCGCAGCAAAGATGGTTACTTTGCCGGCGCGAATTATCCGAGTGACCCTGAATTCATCAAGGCGGAAACTGATTTCAATCCCGCCGACGATGCCAGTTCTCCAAATGCGCGCAGAAAGCGCTGGGATGCGTGGATGGCACAAAACAAAGGACAGATCGATGTCGGGACCGCGCAGGCAGCGCTCGCAGATCATTGGGACAGCTTCGAGGCGAAAGAGTCTGCCAATGAGCGATCGCTCTGCGGCCATGTGCATGCATCCCCGCGCGGCGTTCCGGAGTGGGAATGGGCTCCGTATACCCCTGGCGGTGCAGTGAGTGCAAAAGTGGCCGACAGCACACTCGTCAATGGGTTCGCGTTCCAGGCGCGCGCTGGATTGCCATGCGGTCAGGATTTTCTGGCCGGCAAGTTTCTCGATGCACATCCAGAGTTCAGCTGGCAACGCTCGGCATTGCGCGATATGAAAGGGAATCCATGGGCTGTATTCAGGATCGGGGACCGCAGTTCCTCCCACGCACTAAGCGAGCCCCAATCGGGGCAGTAATGCCGGTTTTTCCGACTCGTCCAGTATGTAACCCTTGTGCCGTCAACAAATAATCTCATGGACTTCACCATCGCACGGTGGAAGTCGCAGGTTTGTCAAGGGCAGAAA